>Ga0172373_10007472_pt1 | contig 14163 bp, 13 predicted proteins | sample Lak10m_2_FD_114546 | JGI IMG/M metagenome (GOLD analysis project Ga0172373, IMG submission 114546) | Freshwater microbial communities from Kabuno Bay, South-Kivu, Congo - kab_092012_10m | ecosystem: Environmental > Aquatic > Freshwater > Lake | place: Democratic Republic of the Congo... | reverse complement strand
GGGCAACCTTTGCTTTTTGGGCTCCCGTAAATACCTTGCGTTTGCTTTCACTCATTTTCTGTCTCATTTTTGGATCAGAGCATAGCTTAAACTATTGTCCGGATTTCGGGGTCCACTATAGGGCGCGATGTCATCGACTTGCCGATAGAAGACAGTGTGGTCGGGTTACTGGATTTTGGCGGTTGGGATGTGCGGAAAACCTTGCGCTTGGCACGCAAGTCGAACCCGGTCATTTGGGAATGGTTGCAGTCCCCGATAATTTATCAGGGATTTGATACAGGACACAGACTTTCCTTACGCGATGAACTTGATCCCCTTTATTCACCCATCACCGCTTGCCACCATTATTTGTCTTTAGCTCGCGGCACAATGGAACGTGAACTGAGGGATCCCACCGTTAAGATCAAGAAATATTTTTACATGCTCCGTCCTTTGCTGGCGGCAGCATGGGTTGAACGTTACCGTGAAGTTCCGCCGATGGAATTGACACCCTTATTAGCCTTGCTAGACGGGCAACCGACGATAAAAGCCAGTATTGATGACTTGCTGGAACGCAAACAAGTGACGGACGAACAGGTTCCGATTGCGCGGATCACCGTGCTTGATGATTTTTTGGCACAGGAATTGGCACGGTTACAGGAATCGGCCAAACAATTACCTGCGGCGGCGGGCGATCCGGCAGTTTTGGATGGCCTGTTTCTAGCGTTTCTTGGTGGATTAGTATGATAGACAGTCACCTGCTAGCACCTCACCTTTTAATAATCTGTCCGTGAATCTGAGCATAGAGGATCTTAAACGGCAAAACCTGATTTTGCTGGAAGCCTTAAGCGGCAGCCGGGCTTATGGTTTGGACACCCCACAATCCGATACGGATTTGCGCGGCGTGTTCATCCTGCCGCAAGACCTTTATTTTGGTTTTACTTACATCGAACAGGTATGCAGTGAACGCAATGACCATGTTTATTATGAACTGGGCAAATACCTCAAATTGTTGGCGAAGAACAATCCATCCAGTATCGAGCTGTTATTTGCGCCCAAGGAAACGGTCATTTACCAGCATCCGTTGTTGGACAGAATTGAAACAGGACTGGTCTTGTCACGTTTATGCCGGGACAGTTTTGCCGGCTATGCCTTAAGCCAAGTCAAACGGGCCAAAGGCTTAAACAAAAAAATCTTCAATCCCGTCGCTGACATATTGCCACGACCGATTGATTGTTGCCATATCGTCGAAGGCGGCCAAACGGTTCCAGCGGAACACTGGCTTGTCACACAAGGGATGCAAGCGGAACGCTGCGGCCTGAGTGCGTTGCCGCATGTGCGTGATGGTTACGCGCTGTTTTATGCCGATGACGGTCAGCAAGGCAGTGCCCGATTTAACGGCCTGTTCCGTTCCGACCCACAGATGAGTTCATCACCAGCCTCGCAAGATGTCTGCCTGTCTTCGATCCCTAAAGGTATGAAACCCAAAGCTTGGCTGGTGTTCAACAAAGACGAATTCGCCCGCCGCCTGCGTGAGTATCATGATTATCGGCAATGGGAACAATCGCGCAATCAGGAACGCTATCAAGGCACCCTGGAACATGGCGGCGGTTATGATGCCAAGAACATGATGCACACTTTCCGGCTATTACGCATGGCGAAAGAAATCGCCACGATTGGGCTGCCCCTCGTATGCCGCCCTGACCACGAAGAATTGTTGGCGATCAAGGCCGGGCAGTTTGATTATGAGGACTTGATGGCAAAAGCGGCACAGGAACTAGTGGAGATTGATATTGGTTTTGCCGCCTGCCAGTTGCCTGATGCGCCCGATGTCCAGCAAATAGAACGCTGGGCGGTGGAGATTCGCAGGGCTTGGTATTGCAGTTGTTAAAACGTGGGTGATTATTTTTAGCCATCAAAAAGCATTACAACCAGACTGCTTCCTGCTCCAATGCCTTGCCATAGCGTTGCGACAGGCGGGCAAGCTGGCTCAATTCGGCAGTCAGCGAATTGATGTCCGCCAATTTTTGCAGGGCATTTGCAAATTGGATACGGGTCTTCTGCCAAACATCCGCATTGCCGAATTTTGCTAATTTGCTTTCCCAATCCATTAACCAATAAAATTGCACGGTGGTTTCAGGATGATGTGTTTCTGATAACCGGGCGTAATTGGTTAACCCGATGCCGTCGTAATCCGGAAAAAAGATGATTTTATCCGTGCGTTTTTGTTCACAAAGCCATTGCAATAAGACATCGGACAATTGCCCGGCATAATAAATAAGACAACCGTTGAAATCGTCCGGCAACCAGTCGCAGCGGTCAAATAAGGCTTGGTTTTCGACTAACAGCAAAGGACGGTTGCAGTGCCATTCTTGCCCTACGCTGATACGCAAGGCCGCTACGCCAAAGCATTCGGTAAGTTCAGCGGGCTGCAATAGGCCATTTCCGTTTTTCCAGACACATTCAGCATCCCAAGCTTTCATTAACAAATACCAACAATCATGCCCCGATTGACCTTTCTTGCTATTGCGGTCTTTGCCAATATTGCGGCTGCGTAGCGGTAATTCCGGGTGCAATTCATCATCTGCCAGCGGTTGCTGCAACAGCAAATAATCCTGTACGGTTTGTCGATTTAGTATGCGGTAACAGGTGCTGCGGCCTTGCTTGCCAATTTCAAGCAGTCGGGTATCCCGTGCAAATTGTTCCAGTTGTTTGCGCTGGCTGGCAGTAAAGTCTGATGCGTTTAACGCGTGCTCACTCGCCAACAGACGTTTCAATGCTGGTGATAAAACACTCATGGCTTATCAACCGGCATCACTCAAGGTTTCCAGAATTTGCCAGTTAAGACGGCTAATGTGGTTTTTGCCGTTGCTTGTGGCAATGGGTACGCAATAACGGGCGGTAATTTGTGGTTCCGGCGAGGCGAAAATCAACGAAAAACCAAATTCAGCCGCAGTCTCAATTAAATTGCGTTGGTTGTATTGATCCAGTGACGCGGCTTCATCCAGATAACAGGCGGTGCGAATGGCTTTGCGCGGGTCTTGCATTTGATTGAGCATCGCGAGGCCCGTGATGAGTTTTGCCATCAACACCGTGCCGTTAGAGGCGGCGCTGTCGATGTCCTCGAATTCAGCGGGCGCTTGGTTTTCCTTGGCAAGGATAAATACCAGCCGGAACAGATGTTCAACCCGCAAACTGCCGCGTGCTTCGCCTTCTTTGATAAGCAAGTCTTTTGCTTTATTGAGTTCCTTGTCATCCAATACGGCATTGTGATCGAACAGGTCGAATGAATTACCGGATTCGACTTGTTCGGACGTGGAAATCAAGGTTTGTATGGCTTTGACTAAGGTCTCTTCTTCGCGGGGTTCGATTTTAAACACCTTCAGGTCGGACAACTGGCGTTTGTTGATTTTATGATTGAATTCGCGCATCCGCCGTTTCAGGCTTTCTAAGCTGTCACGCAAATCGCGCAGAATCGCCGCCACTTGCACTACGGCGGAACGGGCTTTGCGTTCAATGGCGGCTTGTTCCTGGCGGAGTTCTGCGGTGTAAGCAAACAAGGCATCCAGTTCCTGTTCGGCGTTATCCTGGTTTTGAAATTTATTGATGCCGTCCTGGTGCAGTTTGCCCAGTTGTAGGCTCAAGGCATCGTCGATTTGACGGTGCTGTTGGCATTCGCGATTGTAGCTTTCGATGCGGTCGGCCAAGACAGGCATGGACAGTTCAGCGGAATCCATGCACGGCACAAACGGCAGTTGTTCCAAAAATGTAAAAGGTGCTTGATGGTCTAGTCGTTGCCCACGGGCGGCATGGATACGTTTGTGTTGACTTTGTAAGTTGTCCTGTTCGGTGTTTAGTTGAGATTGTGTTTCAGCAAGCGTTTTTTTCTTGGCGGATAAGGCCTGCTCTTCTTGTCCTAATGCCGCCAGTTTTTGTTGCAATTCGTCTATCATCTGCAATCGGGCGGGCTGATCCGCCGTTAATTCCAACAGCGTCTGGTAATCCTGAATATCCTTGTCCAGTTCCCTGATCTGCCGTTCCAGAGCGGTTTGTTGCTGTTTTTGTTGCGCCAGGTTTTCAACGGCCTGTAACAATTTTGCCAGATCCGCCAATTGTTGCCCGCAATCGTCGATTTCTGTTTGCAGCTCTTGGGCCGTTTTCAGGGTCAGGTTAGCTTGCAGTGCCGACATGTCGAGCGAGATGCCCGGCAGTTCCAGGCGATTGCCTTCGAGTTTATCGGTGAGTTTGGCAGCGAACGACTGGAACGCCGCTATATCCTGTAACACAATCGCTTTGCCGTCACCAACGGGCAAGCTCAACACCGATTTTGCCAACAAGCGGATCAGCACGGCAAAGATCTCCGCAGGTAACAGCTTTTGCAATTGCAGATAGAAATTATCGTGGATGCTGGCAAGCTGACGTTGCAGATCGGTCTGGTCGTGGCTAATTTTGGCAATCGAGCGTTTGACTGCATCAGCGGATTGGGATTGCTCGGCGTTTTTCACCATCCGCATCAGTTCATCGCGCTGATCTTGCAGGCTTTGGCGTTGCTTATCCAATTGTGTAAAATCTTTGACAAACCCAAAGCGGATAGCCAGTTCCTGGCAATGCTGTTGTATTGTTTCCTGTCCTTTCAACGCGGCATTGGCTTCGGCCCTATCTTCATAAATTCCGCTTTGACGTTTTTCCAAGGCTTCGGATGTTGCCTTCAATTCTTCAAGCTGTTGCAGGATTTGTTTAGAACTGTTTTGAAAATACGTTTCCCATGCCTGCAAGCCCTGTTCAATCACCGGTCGCCACAAAATAATTTTGCCGCGCAATTGCCTTCGGGTTTGTTGCTGTTCCTCCATAGCAACTATCAGCGTCTTGTTGCGGGACACCCCATCATATTGGAATTTGTCGTAATTTACATCGGCAAAAGATTTATCCCATTCACTCTTAAAGTCGACACTGCGGTCTTGCAGGTCATTCTTGAAAATTTCCAGCAAATAGTTTTTCACTTCGCTGCTATCCAAACGGTCCAGGCGCAAGGTGCGGACGAGAATACGCTGGTAAGTTGCCGCTTGCGAGGTGAATTCCAGCGGAAATATCGTTAAGTCAGGATCGTCTGAACGCTGTTTTTGCCGGTTCCCGTATAACAGGGCGCGTAAATCCGCCTGTGGGTAAATTTTTGCCGCTTTGCCACATTCAAACAAGCGGGTGATTAACTTGGGCTGGGTCACCAGATTGCCGTTATCCTGACGGTAATCTTCGATTTCCAAACTGCCTTGATAGGCAAAGTATTCATAATCATGGCTTAAGCCTTTGCCGACACAGCCGATGACGGCCATACCCGATGGCAACAATACTTCCAACAAAATGTAGCTACTGTTGCCTGGAAAATAAAAACGCCGGGATTTGTCAAAATCATGTGCGCCAAACACCATATGCCTTTTGTCGAGGATCAACAGGAACTGCAAGGCATTAATCAGGCTGGTCTTGCCGGTATTATTGGGGGCGATGATCGACACCGAATCGTCCAGCGGCAATTCAGCGCGGCTATAGCCAGCACTGTTTAATAACACCAATTTTTGGAATCCATATTGCGCCAGGTTCAAAGTGAATCCTCCATAACTTCGATCTGTTGCTCAGGCCGTTCGGCTCCTGCAAGCTCTTCAAACAAATCCAGATAACGATGTACGGCGGGTAGTAACCAATAAGCCCCATCGGATACTGCTATAAAGCCTATGCGTGCGGCGCTATCGAAAATGTCTTTAAGAATCTGTGGCTGGGTAATTTCTTCTGCTTCCAAAACAGCGTGATAGTGCTGCCAAAGCGCGTCCAGCAAAACCGCATCAATCCGCCATTGCTGGAATTGGAATAAATGCAAACCTTGGTCGGCTTGGTATTCAAACAGCAACATCAGCAGCAACGCCAAACGACGGGTCAGTTTGCCGGTATAGGTGCTGGCCTGATCGGTTTTAAAGTACGCGAAACCGCGTCCATCAACGACCAGGGCAAACCCTAAGGCGGCAAACAACGCATCATAATCAGCGCGGTGATGTTCCAGCTCCACCCAAAGTTCGGTGTCGGTTAGGCGGTTTAAGTGGGTGCCGGAAACCAGCTTTTTGAACAGTTCCTGGAGTTGGCTTAAGGCTTTTAAATTGATGCTCATGGCTGTTTGGCAAGTTGATGGCTGTGCAAGCGGATAGCGACTTGTTTTAGGGTAACGCGTATTTCCCTAGTGTCTGGCGTTGCCGTCATATCCGGCAGACGGATTAATTTATGATATAGCTTTAGCAGTGTGGCATCCCGATAATGGCCGTAATGTCCGGTCAGCCAGCACATCAAATCGGGTAACGGTAAGCTTTGCTGGAGATGTTTAACAATCGACTCTTCATCAATCCGCTCCAGTTCTATCGGCAGTTCATCGGCAATTGCTTCAGGAAACAGGGCCGCTAGCGGTAGATAACCGCGGGCCTGTTCCATCAGCGTCAACAGTTCAGGCCCGATAGCGATGGAGAAAGTCCGCTCTTTGCGCCAAACTGGCAAACTGGTTTGCGGTAAAGTCCGGCGTAAGCCTTTTTTGCGCACTTCACCTAGCAAAAGCCCAATGGCGGCACTGAGTTGGTTATGGCGGCGCACCTCTTCGCGTAACGGCATTAACGTGTTGGTGCATTGCTTTAAGGTCAAAAACCCTGATTGCTTTAAATCTTTAACCCGAAAGCCGACTTGCCGCAATATCAGCTGATAACTGTATAAACCGCCTTGGGCTACCAGTTGTTGCGCTAACGATTCCAACACCGTTTCTGCAGCTTCCAGTAAGGGATAAAAACTGCCCCCCGCCCCCGTGTCCATCAGTTCAGTCATCGGCTGTACATAACGGTCGAATGCTTCCAAAACTTCACGGTAACGCCGCGCCAAGGGCATCCGTTCATCGGCAGCTTTGGCCCGTTCGGCAATCGCCTGGATGGCATGGGTGTCCTCATCCAATTGCTGCAAGATTTGCCGCAACTGCTTGTCAATTCGCACCACACCCTGTTGCAGGGCTGCCATATCCCGTTCTTGCAAAGCTTGCTGCAATTGTTCCAAGCCCGCTTTAATGTCGGTGATGCGGGCTTTTAAAATGTCCGATAAACCCAGTTCGTGTTCATGCAGCAAGCTTTCAACGAATTGCCGGACATTATCATTGAGTTGCAAGGTATTGCTACGCGGCATTTTGATTAACAATTCGGCGTTGACTAGCTGTTGCAGACGTTCAACATGCTGGTCTTGGGATTCGTGCGGATAGGTTTTTGCCAGCAGGACAAGCAAGTCGTCACGCTCATAGGAACAAACATCGCGGCTCAGCGATACGACGCGCTCTATCGCATCCCAATGTTTATCGAGTGCGCGAATCAGGCTGCGGGGGTTAATCATAGTGAGAGGGGGCGGACATTGGCTTTGTAATATCACGATTAAGCCAAACGATTTGTTGGCTCTCTGGAGTTCCCTGTGTTTCGTTAAGATTCAGCATGCGTAAATAGTAAAATTTTAACGCACGTCGCACCTCCAAATTCAATCGTCCCTCCGTCATTCCAAAATCATCAGCAATGACCGCTTGCTGATCGGGTGCCAAACCGGGGTGAGGCGCAATGATTAATGTTTCAAAATGATGCCAATCCAGATCTTGTGCATGTGTGTGGTGAGCCGTTTCACCCAGCTCAGGTTGAGTTATAAATCGGGCTAGAACAAAATCCCGGTAGGCTTGATGTTCTAAGCTGTATGCCCGGATATGCCAACGGAAACCGTTATAAACCAGCGTGTGTGGTTCCAGAATTAAAACTCTGGATTTTTGGCTCATAGATTGATAAGTGACGCTTAGCTGTCGTTGGTCGCGAATAGCCTGATGCACTATCCGCAAGACTTGGAAATCCAATTTACGCTGAGGCGGCCGCAATAACTCAACATTAACGGCACAAGGAGCAATTGGCAATATGACGGATTGTCCTAAACAACTACCGGCTTCAATGAGCCGGAAATATTCTTCGGCAGTCCCACTTATAAAACGGGGAGCAAAAGCTTCGGTTGCAAAGTAAGCTTTTAGATTACGGTCATATTTCAGATTATTTTCGGCTAATTGCTGATACAAAGAAAAATCCTTGGAAGCCTGACCGCGAGAAATGCCAAATAGCCGCATCAAAATACCGGAGGTAATCCTGCCTTCCCATAACACAGTGGCTTCAAGCATAGCCAACCGTTGTCGGGTGTCCCATTTTATGTGGTTGCCGGAAAAAATCTTTGTTTTCATGATAAAAGTATATGTCATTTTTTTGACATATCAAAAGCCTGAGACTATAGTTTTGCCATGACTTGGCGTGTTAACCCATTAAAACCATTGAGCAATGGCAGACGATTTTTTTACTAAACCCATCCTTAATTTCCCCTACGAATACCCTGCAAGGCATTGGGAGCTGGACGATAAAGGCCAGCCAACACAAAAGCTCGTCGAGCAACGTCGACGCGCTGAGTTTATTACCCCCATTCCAAAACCCAAAAAACGGAAAGGCGCAGAAAAACAGTCCCAGCTATTTGAATTTGAAGAGCTGGACGCCATTTCTTCAAGCGATCAGCGTTACGATCCCACCCCTATCATCAATGAATTACGCACCAGTGTCGGGCAATGGCGCAAACTCCCAAATCCTAGCGATTGGCTAGTCACGCCTGAAACTGCACGTTTGCTGCAACATTGGCGGCATCACCCTTTCAATGGTGTCAGACCGTTTTTCTGTCAGGTAGAGACGGTTGAAACCGCGATATGGCTGACCGAAGTGGCCCCAAACTCGGCAAACAGGGCGGCAAATTTCTGCAACATTTAGAAACCACCAATCAAAATGCCAACCCTGAGCTGATGCGACTCGCCTTGAAACTGGCAACGGGCGCAGGCAAAACCACCGTCATGGCGATGATTATCGCCTGGCAAACGGTTAATGCGGTGCGCCGACCTAATAGTAAAAATTTTTCGCGGGGCTTTCTAATCGTCACCCCCGGCTTAACCATCCGTGACCGCTTACGCGTACTGCAAGCCAACGATCCCGATAGCTATTACCAAAGCCGCGAAATCGTGCCTAGTGACATGCTGGGCGACATCGAACGCGCCAAAATCGTCATCACCAACTACCACGCCTTTAAATTACGCGAACGCCTCGAGTTGTCTAAAGGTGGACGGCTTTTGTTACAAGGACGTGGCGGCGATGCACTCAGCACATTGGAAACCGAAGGCCAAATGTTGCAGCGGGTCATGCCGGAATTGATGGGCATGAAAAATATCATGGCACTGAATGATGAAGCGCATCACTGCTACCGGGAAAAGCCCAGCCAGGATGATGAAGACCTCAAGGGCGATGAAAAGAAGGAAGCCGAAAAGAACCGCGAAGCCGCACGGCTTTGGATTACCGGTTTAGAAATCGCCAACCGGAAACTGGGTGTACTGCGGGTAATGGATTTATCCGCCACTCCGTTCTTTCTCAGTGGTTCAGGATATGTCGAAGGCACGCTGTTCCCGTGGGCAATGAGCGACTTTTCATTAATGGACGCGATCGAATGCGGCATTGTCAAGCTACCGCGCGTACCGATTGCCGATAATATTCCTGGCGAGGTGATGCCCAAATTACGCAACCTGTGGGAACACATCGGCAAGAAAATGCCCAAAAAAGGCCGGGGAAAGGTACAGGAGGTACCGAATGCGAAAAATGCAGGAGCAATTTTTCGCCAAGGCAAAGCCCTCGATCCTCTAAGCATTCCGGTTGAACTGCAAACTGCGTTGGAAGCCCTCTACGGGCATTACGAACTTACCTACACACTTTGGAAGGAAAGCGGCATCAAAGTGCCGCCGTGTTTTATCGTGGTTTGCAACAACACCAGCACCTCCAAACTGGCCTATGACTATATTTCCGGCTTTCAACGTGAAAACAAAGATGGCTCCAGCGCACTGGAAAATGGCCGTCTGCCCCTGTTCCGCAATTTCGACGACTTTGGCAATCAATTGGCACGTCCCAATACGCTGCTAATTGATAGCGAACAACTTGAATCCGGCGAAGCCCTGGACGATAACTTCCGCAAAATGGCGGGCGACGAAATCGAACGCTTCCGCCGCGAAATCATCGAGCGCACCGGTGACCGCAAACAAGCCGATAACCTGACCGACCAAGAACTGCTGCGCGAAGTCATGAATACCGTCGGTAAAGAAGGACGGCTCGGTGAATCAATCCGCTGCGTGGTCTCAGTCTCCATGCTGACCGAAGGCTGGGACACCAATACCGTCACCCATGTGCTTGGCGTGCGGGCTTTCGGCACCCAACTGCTCTGCGAGCAAGTCATAGGCCGCGCCCTGCGCCGTCAGTCTTACGAACTCAACGAAGACAACTTGTTTAACGTCGAATATGCGGATGTCTTGGGCATCCCTTTCGACTTTACCGCCAAACCGGTTGTCGCTCCGCCTCAGCTGCCCAGACAAATTTTCCATGTCAAGGCCGTACGCCCGGAACGTGATGCCTTGGAAATTCAATTCCCCAGAGTCCAAGGCTACCGCGTCGAACTGCCTGAAGAACGCCTCACCGCAGAATTCAACACCGATTCCATACTGGAGCTAACCCCTGATTTGGTCGGCCCATCGGAAACCCAAAACGAGGGCATCATCGGCGAAACGGTCAACCTTAATTTAGTCCATACCGGCGACCTGCGCATGTCGACGCTATTGTTCCATTTGACCCAACGCTTGTTGTACACCAAATGGCGTGATCCCGGTGATGAAGCCAAGCTCCATTTGTTTGGGCAACTCAAACGCATCACCAAACAATGGCTAGACACCTGTTTGGTGTGTAAAGGCGGCACTTATCCCGCACAATTGATGTATCAGGAACTCGCTGACATGGCCTGCGAACGCATTACCGCCGCCATCACCCGTTCCCTGGTCGGCAGTCGCCCCATCAAAGCCGTTCTCGACCCTTACAACCCGAACGGCTCAACTAAAAACGTCAGCTTTAATACCTCCAAAACCGACCGTTGGGAAACGGCTGTAGACCGCTGCCACATCAACTGGGTAGTGCTTGATAGCGATTGGGAAGCCGAATTTTGCCGCGTTGCCGAAAAACATCCCAAAGTGAAAGCCTACGTTAAAAACCACAGCTTAGGGCTGGAAGTGCCGTACCGCTATGGCTCGGAAACCCGCAAATATCTGCCTGATTTTATTGTCCGCGTCGATGACGGACAGGGACGTCCTAATGCCGAGGAAGCCAGGGATGGCGAGAGCGGCCAAGGACACGGCGAAGATGACCTATTAAACTTGATTGTCGAAATCAAAGGTTATCGCCGCGAGGATGCGAAAGACAAAAAAGCCACGATGGACACTTACTGGATACCCGGCGTGAACAACCTAAAAACTTTCGGTCGCTGGGCCTTTGCCGAATTCACCGAGGTTTACCAAATTGAAATGGATTTTGCCGCCAAAGTAGAAGCCGAATTTGAAAAAATGCTGGCCCATGTCGCTCAAGATTCTCAGTGATATGTATACATTTTGCTCATTTCCTATACATATCACGGCAAACCTGTATAGAAAACGGCAATTTTTGTATCTTAACATTTAGGAACTTTGTTAAATTCCAAGGAAATTATGATGAAGACAGAACTAATTCATAGCCTCACCGAAAACTTTGAAGCCCACGCTCAACAAGCCGAAAACGGCGTAGAGTTTTGGCTAGCACGCGATTTACAGTTTCTGTTGGGCTACACAAAATGGGATAACTTTGTAAAAGTTATTTCAAAAGCAAAAACAGCTTGTGAGATTTCGGAACATCAAATCAGCGACCATTTTGCCGACGTCGGGAAAATGGTCGATCTCGGTTCAGGCAGTCAGCGCGAAATCGACGACATCATGCTCACCCGTTACGCCTGCTACTTAATCGCCCAAAACGGAGACCCAAAAAAGCAGGAAATCGCCTTTGCCCAAACCTATTTTGCTTTGCAAACCCGTCGGGCCGAACTGATAGAACAACGATTGCTGGAAGCCGAACGCGTCTCCGCCAGAAAAAAACTCAGCGAAACCGAAAAAGAATTATCCAGTGTTATTTACGAACAAACTGGCGGCAATCAAGATTTTGCCACCATTCGCAGCAAAGGCGATCAAGCCTTGTTTGGTAAATCGACCCAAGCGATGAAATCACAATGGAAAGTACCCGATAACCGACCTTTAGCCGATTTCGCCCCAACCATCATTCTCAAAGCCAAGGATTTTGCTACCGAAATCACCATCTTCAACGCCCGCCAGCATCAAATGACCACCGAGCCAGCGATAGCCAAAGAACACATCACCAACAACAAAGCCGTCCGTAACACCTTACTGGAACGCGGCATTCGCCCGGAAAGCCTGCCACCCGCAGAAGACGTAAAAAAAGTGGAACGCCGATTGGCAAGCGAAGAAAAGAAATCCATCAAAAAACCCGACGCATTGGACACTTAAACCCAACCGACCCTATGGCAAAAAAAACCGACAAACTCAGCGTCGAAACCCTCACCCACGACGAGGCGACGCGCAAGAACATCCCCACCGCCGAATACCAATCGGTGATGGCGAAAGACGAACAAAACCCGATCCGTTTGGCCTATGAACGCCGCAACCGCGACCTAGGAGTCTGTCGGACTTAATCAGTAATACATTGATTTAATTAAATATTTTTATTATTTCAATAATCATAAATCACAATAAAATCAATTGGTTAGGATATAAAGTCCGACAGGCTGCTAGACCCGCAACTGGTTTGGCGCGGCAAAGACGAACAAGATTGGTCGGATTTAATCGTCCATGCGCCGCCGCTGTACATCCAGGAAAAAGTCCATCCCAAGGTGCTGATAGACGACTTGCTGCGCCAAACAAAAGAAGCCCCCTCTCCTGCGGGAGAGGGCGAACAAATCGACTTGTTCAACGACTTTAACGGCTTGCCGGACAACAACGCCAAAACCGAGTTTTACCGCCACGATGCCCACTGGACCAACCGCATGATTTTAGGTGACAGCTTGCAAGTCATGGCGAGCCTTGCCGAACGCGAAGGCTTGCGCGGCAAGGTGCAATGTATTTATTTCGACCCGCCCTACGGCATCAAATTTAATTCCAACTTTCAGTGGAGTACTACTGACAAAGCTGGCACAACAAATGATTCGGCAGAAAAGATCAGCCGTGAGCCTGAACAGGTCAAAGCTTTTCGCGACACCTGGCGTGATGGCATTCATTCGTATCTAACTTATCTACGTGATAGGCTTATAGTGGCACACGATCTCCTGACGGATTCGGGATCAATTTTTGTTCAGATTGGTGAAGAAAACGAACACCGCGTGCGAGCAGTTCTTGACGAAGTATTTGGAGAAGAAAACTGTATTGCCCTCATACCGTTTAGAAAAAAAACTATGCCTTTCGGTACGAACTTCATAGAACAAATGGGGGATTACATTTTGTGGTATGCCCGTAAGAAAGAAACGTCCGACGGGAAGCCGTTTGCAAAATATCGACCTCTAAAGCGTCCTGCAAATGTAGAAGGGGAATTTCACCATTGTTGGTATGAAATGCCCGATGGAGCGCGTACTAGAATGACCAATCGAGAGATAGATAATCATGAATTACTTCCATCTGGGGCAAAGGTTTATCGGTTAAAGTCTCTTGAACCATCAGGTAGAATGGATTCGCTATCCGGTGACGGGAATCCCCAGGCCCGGCTACCTGATTCACAAGCATAGGCAATCTTGACTTGATGTTCGGCGGCCAGCGCGGCCAGACGAGTTCCGATCAGGATTCGTGCCTCAGAGGATAGGGGCGAAGAGTGTGGCATGGCAATAGTTTTTCGTAGTGTACAGCTTTTTAGTACTTATTAATCAGGTACTTCAATAACGATTGCATCATCTAATGCCACGGACATAAATTGTCCGGAATCATTAGTGACGGAAAAATTACTTTTATCTTTTGCAGATAATTTAAAAGTTTCACCAATTTTATTGTTATACCAGTATTTTTCATTACTGGATTTTATTATTTTTATTGCAATCATAATATTCTCCAAGCCTCTCAAGAAGCTCATTTTAACTAACTGATTTACTGGCTATTTTTTAAACACCTCCGACGGCTGGAACCAGATCAAAACCCAGCTGCTCAGCTCGTTTGGTCAAGTTTTTAATCACCCT
>Ga0172373_10007471_pt1 | contig 14165 bp, 16 predicted proteins | sample Lak10m_2_FD_114546 | JGI IMG/M metagenome (GOLD analysis project Ga0172373, IMG submission 114546) | Freshwater microbial communities from Kabuno Bay, South-Kivu, Congo - kab_092012_10m | ecosystem: Environmental > Aquatic > Freshwater > Lake | place: Democratic Republic of the Congo... | reverse complement strand
TCAAAAAGAGAAAATTAACTTAAGAAACTAGTAATTAATGCTTTGTGATATTTTTTAAATTATTTTTTAATTTGATAAATAAAATAATTTTCAGAAAATTAGATAATTATATACAACCTATCTAGTTTATTCGTAATATTGTCACATGAGTAAAGGTATAGTAAAATTCTTTAACGAAACTAAAGGTTTTGGTTTCATTAGAGAGGAAGATTCGAACAAAGAATATTTTGTTCATGTTTCAGGTTTGGTTGATGAAATCAGAGAAAATGACGAGGTAACTTTCGAACTTCAAGAAGGAAAAAAAGGTTTAAATGCAGTTAACGTAAAACAAGCATAGTTTTTAAGTAATTCAATTTATTTTCTTTTGAGGCTGGTTTTACCAGCCTCTTTTTTTTATAACTTTTTTAAACCGATGCGTTTTCTTTCGACATCTATTTCTAATACTTCTACCCTTACTTGTTCATGGATGGATATTACTTCTGTTGGGTCTGAAACATAACCTTCTGCAAGTTGTGATTTATGTATTAACCCATTTTCTTTGATGCCGATATTTACAAAAGCACCAAATTCGGTAACATTTGTAACAATTCCTGGTAGTTTCATTCCAATTTTAATGTCTGAAATTGTTTTTAGCGTAGCGTTAAATTCAAAAACATTTGCTTTTCTTCTAGGATCTCGTGAGGGCTTTTTCAGTTCATTAATAACATCATTAAAAGTGAATGAATCCGTTAACGGATACTCTGATGCGTCTAAACTAGTTAATAGATTTACATTACCTATTAATTCTGTAATTGATGAAGCGGTTTTTTTGGCTATTTCCCTTACTAATGGATAGGATTCTGGATGGACCGCAGAATTATCTAACGGATTGTCACCATCGGCAATTCTCAAAAATCCTGCACATTGCTCAAACGTTTTATTTCCCAGTGATTTAACTTTTTTGAGTTGATCTCTGTTTTTATATTGCCCTATATCATTTCTAAGTTTTATTATATTTTCTGCGATATGGATACTTAAACCAGAAACATATTGTAACAAGTATGGTGAAGCGGTATTAATATCTACACCTACTTTATTTACGGCTGAAATGACTACGTCGTCCAAGCTGTTTTTAAGTGTTTTTTGGTCTACTTCGTGTTGGTATTGACCTACGCCAATTGATTTTGGATCAATCTTGACCAATTCAGAAAGTGGATCCATTAATCTTCTCCCTATGGATACAGCACCGCGGACAGTAACATCGAAATCTGGAAATTCTTTTCGCGCAATTGCGCTAGCTGAATAAATTGATGCACCGTCCTCACGAACAATATAAACACTTAAATCTCTATCAAATTTGACTTTACGAATCAAATTTTCAGTTTCTCTTCCAGCAGTACCATCACCAATTGCGATAGCTTCAATTTTATACATCTGGACTAATTGACTTAGTTTTGAAGATGCTTTATCACGTTCGTTTTGAGGTGCGTGCGGAAAAATGGTTGTGTTAAATAGTAAATCTCCTTTTTCATCTAAGCAAACAATCTTACACCCAGATCTAAAACCTGGATCGATCGCTAAAATTCTTTTTGCCCCCAGTGGTGGAGCAAGTAATAACTGTTTAAGATTGGATGCGAACACGCGAATAGCATCTTTGTCTGCTTTTATTTTTGCTTCATTTATCAGTTCGTTTTCTAAGGAAGAGGATAATAATCGAGTATATGCATCTTTACTGGTTTCTTTGACAATCTGAGCGCATTGATTATTTTCTTTCACAAAAAAACGTTCGACTAGTTCAATTGCTTCTTCTTTATCCGGTTGTACCTTTAGGCTTAATATTCCTTCGCGTTCACCACGGTAAATTGCTAAAAATCGGTGGGATGGAATTTTTGTGATGGCTTCTGAAAACTCAAAATAGTCTTTATATTTTTCACCTTCGATTGTTTTACCTTTCATAACACGAGTTGTCACAATGGATTTTCGATAAAATAAAGAACGTAATCGTGTTCTTAGTTGAATATTTTCGTTCATCCATTCAGCCATAATATCCTTTGCACCTTGAATGGCATCATCTTCATTATCAATTCCATTTTTAACAAAAACAGTCGAAAACTGCATTGGATCTCCACCTTTTTGACTCATAATCAATTTAGCCAAAGGTTCCAATCCTAGTTTTCTAGCTTTTTCACCACGTGTTACTCTTTTTTGTTTGAATGGAAGGTAAATATCTTCTAATAGTGTTACATCAAATGTTTTTGAAATTAAATCGTTTAATTCAGGAGTTAGTTTACCTTGTTCATCGATTGTTTTACGAATACTCAACTGTCTTTGTATACATTCGTCGTATTTAGTTATTGCATCTCGAATAGCGGAAACTTGCAATTCATCTAAGTTTCCAGTAAGATCTTTTCTGTAACGAGTAATAAAAGGAATACTTGCCCCTTCTTGTAATAGCTGTATTGTGTTAGTTATAGATCTTTCTGGAAGTTGGTGTGATTTTAAAACAAATTGGATCAAATTCATAGCTTATAAGGTAAGTTTTCGAGAAGATAAAGATAAATCATCCTACAAATGTATACATACACATTTTGATTGTTAGTATCTTATTCTGATAATTCTTAAAATTTCCTCAATGCTTATAAAAAAATATTATTTTTGCGTACATTAAAATTGCAATTATGCTAGAAAAATTTTCTTTCAACGACTTTAAAGGTCAGTTAAAAACGAATAAAAATCTTCGTTTAGCAACTTATGGTATTGGTTCACTTCTTGGAGTATTCGTTTTATATTTTGCTTATCGTCAATTTATTTGGACACCAAGTAATGAAAAATCAAAAGATTCTTATTACCGAGGTTTGAATTTAGCTGTCAAAGATTCTACGGATGCAGCAATAAACGAGTTAGAACCTGTTGTTAAAAAATATGACGGTAAACAGGGAGGTGAAGTAGCACAATTTGTATTAGCTCGTCAATATATGACAAAGGGTGAATTTAAAAAAGCTATCGATTTATTAGAAGATGTAGATGTTAATGACACTTATGTTTCAGTATACAAACTTGGATTAATTGCAGATTGTAAGTCTGAATTAGGGAATTACCAAGAAGCATTAGATTTATATTTAGAAGCTGCAGAAAAGAATGAGAATGAACTTACTACACCTTCTTTTTTATTCAAAGCTGCATTGGTTGCTGAAGAGATTAAAAATTACGAGGAAGCAAACGAAATATATACAAGAATCAAAGGGAATTATTTAAATTTCTCAAATTCTAAGTCTATCGACAAATACATTGCTAGAACTAAAAATAGAAAATAATTGTGGCTACATCTTTAAAGAACTTATCGGATTATTCCAAAGATTCTATCCCAAACGCTGCCGATTTTAAAATCGGCATCGTTGTTTCTGAGTGGAACGATTCTATTACAAATAATCTATTAGCCGGGGCAAAAAAAGCTCTGATTGACAACAATGTATCTGAAAGTAATATTTTACTTAGATACGTCCCAGGTGCTTTTGAATTACCTTTAGCAGCACAATGGATGTTGGATGAAACCGATGTAGATGGAGTAATTGCGATTGGTGTGGTAATTCAAGGTGAAACAAAACATTTTGATTTTGTTTGTAAAGGTGCTACGGATGGTATAATGAAAGTAATGTTAGAGTATAACTCCCCTATTTCATTTTGCGTATTAACAGATAATACTATTCAACAATCGATTGATCGTTCAGGTGGTGTTCATGGTAATAAAGGTATCGAATGTGCAATTGCATGTATTAAAATGATTGCCTTGAAAAAGTCTTTTGAAAAATAAGTAGTATGGCATTGATAAAATCTATCTCCGGAATTAGAGGTACTATTGGTGGCAAAGTAGATGATGGACTTACTCCTATCGACGCGGTTAAATTTGCTGCGGCATATGGTACTTGGTTAAAAAATCAATATTCTGCTCAAAAAATAAAAGTGGTCATTGGTCGAGACGCTCGACTATCAGGTCAAATGATTTCTGATTTGGTTTGTAGTACATTGATAGGATTAGGGATTGATGTTGTAAACCTTGGGTTGTCTACAACTCCGACAGTGGAGATTGCTGTACCTATGGAAAATGCTCATGGTGGAATAATACTTACTGCTAGTCATAATCCGAAGCAGTGGAATGCATTGAAATTATTGAATGCTAAAGGTGAATTTATTTCTGGTGCTGAGGGTGAATTACTTCTTGAAATTGCAGATCAAGAAGCTTTTAATTTTGCAGAGGTGGATGATTTAGGAGTAATTACGCACGATGATTCCTATTTAAACAAACATATTGATGCTGTTTTAAATTTAGCATTGGTAGATGTGGACGCAATTCGAAAAGCAGATTTTTCTATCGTTGTAGATGCAGTGAATTCGTCTGGTGGAATTTATGTACCAGCACTATTAAAAGCATTGGGAGTTACAAAAATTACGGAGATGTATTGTACTCCAACAGGACATTTCCCTCATAATCCAGAACCTTTGCCAGAGCATTTAACAGATTTATCCGAAAAAATAAAAGAAGTAGGTGCAGATTTAGGTATAACTGTAGATCCGGATGTGGATCGATTAGCTATGGTTTGCGAAGATGGGTCAATGTTTGGTGAAGAATACACTTTAGTAGCTGTAGCTGATTATGTTTTATCTCATACTCCTGGAACAACCGTTTCAAACATGTCTTCAACTAAAGCTTTAAGAGATGTAACTGAAGCTCGTGGTCTATCTTATTTTGCAGCAGCAGTTGGAGAAGTAAATGTTGTTGCTAAGATGAAAGCTGAAAATGCTGTCATTGGTGGAGAAGGAAATGGAGGGATCATTTATCCTGCATCTCATTATGGGCGTGATGCTTTGGTAGGTATTGCATTATTTCTATCCCATTTAGCGAAAAAACAAATTAAATGTTCCGCATTAAGAGATTCATATCCAGCTTATTCAATTTCAAAAAATAAAATAGAATTAACACCTAGCATTAATGTAGATCATATTTTGAGTCAAATGGCTGAAAAATATAAAAATGAAGAAGTAGATACATTAGACGGTGTTAAGATATATATAGGTAATGAATGGGTGCATTTACGTAAAAGTAATACGGAACCAATTATCCGAATTTATTCGGAGAGCAGTACCGAAGAAAATGCAACAAAATTTGCATTGAAAATTATAGATGAAATAAAAGAACTTTGTTAATCCTATAATTCTAATAGGATAGGTATATTTGTAAAAAAAATAAAGACTAGTTATGGCAATAATGATTACAGATGAGTGCATTAATTGTGGAGCTTGTGAGCCAGAATGTCCAAATAATGCAATTTATGAAGGTGGTGCAGCATGGAGATATTCTGACGGTACCTCATTAAAAGGAATGATTACAACATTAAATGGTGATGATATTGATGCGCAACATGCATTTGATCCAGTAGAAATGGATGTATATTATATAGCAACTGATAAATGTACAGAATGTGTAGGTTTTCATGATGAGCCTCAGTGTGCTGCCGTTTGTCCTGTAGATTGTTGTGTGGATGATCCAAATCACACTGAATCTGAGGATGAATTATTAGCCAAAAAAGATTTCATGCACTTGTAATACTATACTAAGTTATTCTACGTTATTAAGATATGAAAGCAGTTTCTATCTTTCTTTTATGTCTATTATCTGCAACTTTATTTAGTCAGAAAGATACGTTGTTAGTCAATCGTGAGAAACGATTGACTTTTTTTTTGAACACTGTTCGAAATTCAACCACAGATAAAGATAAATTAATTTCCAATACAGCTTTCCGAAATTACTTACTCGAAACAATACAAGAACCTAATTCGTATGATTATCCATTTGAGTCTCTCACTTCATTGGGGGTAATTAAGAGTCCAGATAACGCGTTTAAATTATTTTGCTGGAATGTTGAAATGAATGATGGTTCAAATCGTTTTTACTGCTTTCTAGTGCACAAAGGAAAGCGAAAACATAAAAATAAGGTAATTGAATTTTTGGAAAATAATTTAGTGTCCCCTACATCACAGGAAATATTGACAGAGAATAATTGGTACGGTGCGCTGTACTATAAAATTATTCCAGTGGAAAAAGGTTCTAAAAAGTTATATACGTTGTTAGGATGGAGAAGCAATGGGACATTGAGTCATTCTAAATTAATTGATGTAATTAGTATTCATGGAACGCATGTTAAATTTGGGGATTTAGTATTTAAAAATAAAAAAGAATTAAAACGGAGGGTATGTTTTGAATATTCTAAAAAATCCCTGATGAGCCTGAAGTATGAAGCGAATTTTGACCGGATTATATTTGATCATTTAACGCCTGAATCTCCTTCAATGACAGGTTTTTACGAGTATTATGTTCCAGATATGTCCCATGATGCGTATGTTTTTGAAGAAGATAAATGGATATTAAAAGAAGATGTAATAGGTGTGAACGCACCGGATAGAAAAACAGTTAAACAAACTGCTATAGATCCTGCTTCTGGTAAGATAATCGAGGTGGAATTACCCAACGAATGGGTAGACCCATCGGATAAAAGTGCGCCGGGTGGTGGTGGTGTGCATACTCCAGTAATTCCGAGACCAAAAAAAAAATAAACAAGTGATTGACTTGATAGGGTTATTAGAATGTGAATTTAACGTTACATTTATTTAATTGACTTAAAAACTAGTTTATTAAGGAAGATATTAATGAAATTTAGCAGTATATTTATAGTTGATTAAGAAGAATTGCTAAAAATATTTTTAAATACGTTTTAAAAAGTAGGTTATGGAATATGAAAAAAGAAATGATCGCAATGATGAAGTGTTTAGTAAATCAATAAAAGCCGGTAAAAGAACCTATTTTTTTGATATTAAAACAACAAAAGGAAATGAGTTGTATTTGACTTTGACGGAGAGTAAAAAAGTTTTTGATGATGGAAAAGAATATTTTCAAAAACATAAGATTTTTCTCTATAAAGAAGATTTTGCAAAATTCAAAGAAGGATTGGATGAAATCATGGATAAGTTAAATGAGTTAAATGAATCTGGAGATTTTAGAACGGATTCTTTTGTTAGAAATGATAAATCGGGTGATTCTTTCACTTTTGAAAGTCTATAAATTCAATTTCTAACAATAAAAGTTAATAACTATTTTGTTTGAAATCCTTACATTTCCTATGCGAATAGTTTATCTTTATGGTCAAAATTCAAAGAAATGGGTAAGATTATTGCTGTAGCGAATCAAAAAGGTGGAGTTGGGAAAACAACTACTTCCATTAATTTAAGTGGGAGTTTAGGTGTTTTGGAAAAAAGAACCTTGTTGGTTGATGCGGATCCGCAGGCAAATGCTACTTCAGGAGTTGGTTTAGATCCAAAAAACACGCGTAATTTATATGAATGTTTGATTAATGATATTGATCCTCGTGAAATAATTATTCATACGGATAATCCACATTTGGATATTTTGCCATCCCACATGGATTTGGTTGGTGCAGAATTAGAGATGATTAATCTTCCAAACCGTGAATTTATGCTTCGTAATGCACTTCAAAAAGTGCGTGATTCTTATGATTTTATAATAATTGATTGTTCACCTTCCTTGGGGTTAATTACCTTAAATGCATTAACAGCCTCTGATTCTGTAATTATTCCTGTTCAATGTGAGTACTATGCATTGGAAGGTTTAAGTAAGTTGTTGAATACAATCAAAATTGTACAGGGAAGATTGAATGAGAAGTTAGAGATTGAAGGTATTTTACTTACCATGTATGATTCTCGATTACGTTTAGCAAATCAAGTGGTAGACGAAGTGAAAGCACATTTTCAAGAGTTGGTTTTTGAGACTGTTGTTCATCGTACTACGAAACTAGCAGAAGCACCTAGCTTTGGAGAAACAATTGTTATGCATGATGCTGCAAGTAAAGGAGCTATAAATTATTTGAATTTTGCGCGTGAAATTTTACAAAAAAATGATTTAACCAACATTTCGAACAACGATAAAACAATTTCATTATAGTATGGCATCTGATCAAAAGAAAAAAGGAGGGCTTGGAAGAGGATTAGGTGCTCTTTTGGAAAATGCTCCAGATTTATCCAATAAATTTAGTGGAGAAGAAAAAAATACGTTTGGATCGGTATCGATGGTTGCTATTCAAGATATTGAAGCAAATCCATTTAATCCACGTACTCATTTTGAACAAGAAGCTTTAGAAGAATTAAGTAAAAGTATTGAAGTTCATGGTATTATTCAGCCATTAACCCTTCGTAGTACTGGAAGAGGAAAATACCAACTTATTTCTGGAGAGCGTCGTTTTAGAGCTTCTCAGATAGCTGGATTGACAGAAGTTCCTGCCTATATTCGTGTTGCGAATGATCAAGAGATGCTTGAGATGGCTTTGGTGGAGAATATCCAACGTGAAGACTTAAATGCTATTGAGGTTGCACTTTCTTACCAGCGACTTATTGAAGAATGTTCATTGACCCAAGAACAAATGAGTCAAAAAATTGCAAAAAGTAGATCGAGTATTACCAATCATCTACGTTTGTTGAAACTTCCTGTTGAGATTCAAAAATCCGTTCGTGATGGTAAAATTTCGATGGGACATGCGCGGGCTTTAGTATCAGCCGGTGATGAAGATTTACAATTAGAATTACATGAACGTATTATAAACGAACAGATATCGGTACGTGAATTAGAATTGATAATTCGTGATGGTATTTCCGTAACTAAAACGCAACCAACTAAATCTACACCTTCCATTCAATCAATAAATTCATTGCAGCGTGATTTTTGCAATCATTATTCAGATAAAACATCTACAAGGGTAGAAATTAAGAAAGTTGCGAATGGTTCAGGTAAAATTATTATCCAATTCAATTCAGAAGTGGATTTAAATCGAATTATAGAAATATTGAATAAATGAAAATACTCCTTTTCATTTTTATTTTTATTTGTTTGAATGTTTTTGGGCAACAGGATAAGCAAGATTCCATATCGTTACGTGCTCATTCCCCTAAAAAAGCTGCTTTTTGGTCCATTGTTATTCCTGGGGCTGGACAAGTGTATAATCAGTATTACAGTCCAAAAGGTCGTTACGGAGCGTATTGGAAGGTTCCTTTAATTTATGTTACTTTGGTTGGTACTGGTAGTTTATTTTTAGATGCTGTACGATCCGAAAGCGAAATCCGAACGGAGTACTATAATCGAGAAAAAAACAGCGCTTTAATTTCTCCTAAATGGGCGAATTATACTGCGAGTGATTTACTAATTTTACGAGAAAACGCAGCAAAAAAAAGGACGTTGTTTGGTTTATTGGTTGGTGGCGTCTACGCATTACAAATTATTGAAGCTTCGATAGATGCACATTTTCTTCATTTTGATATAAGTCCGGATATAACCATGCAAGTTCAACCTACTTACCTACAACGTACAGCAGGTATTCAACTAACATTCAGCTTCCATTAGGCAAGTTTAATTCGAAAGAAAGTTAAAAAACAGCATTTTTAAATTTTACCAAAACCTAAATCAAGAAGAAAACCTTATATTTAGGTCGAAAAAATACAATATTGTTTCACGTAATAGAATAAATTATGAAAATAGGATTAGTAGGTTATGGAAAAATGGGAAAAGCAATTGAAGAAATTGCGATCGAACGTGGGCACGAAATCTTATTTAAATCCAATAGTGTTTTTCCACTTACGGTGAAGGATGTTGATATGGTAGATGTGGTTATTGAATTCACGAAACCAAATTTAGCATTAGGACATATCCAAAAAACACTCGAAAATAATACTCCTATTGTTGTTGGTACTACAGGTTGGAATGATCAAATTTCTGAGGTAGAGAAAATGGTATCTGCTACCGATGGAAGTTTATTGTATGCGAGCAATTTTAGTATCGGTGTAAATTTATTTTTTGAATTAAACAGAAAGTTGGCTGAATTGTTAAGTCCTTATTCTGAATATAAACCTTCTATTGACGAAATTCATCATACACAAAAAGTAGATGCTCCTAGCGGTACAGCTATTTCGTTGGCGAATGACATTATTCAAAATAATCACTCCTATTTTTCTTGGGTTTGTGCAGAGGGTGAAGTTCCTCATACTTCAGAAGGTCAATTAGGAGTTGTTGCGCATCGTATTCCAGATGTACCAGGAACACATACCGTTGCCTACTCCTCTCCTATTGATACTATTTCAATTACGCATCAAGCACACAATCGTCGTGGTTTTGCTTTGGGGGCTGTATTATCTGCAGAGTGGATTGTAACTAAAAAAGGTATGTACACTATTTCAGAAATGTTAAAAGAAATGTAATACATCAATAAATTCAATATGAACGTACTTTATTTTTATTTATTCTTATTTGTTCACCCTTACCTTGCTATGTGGTGGACAAGTTTTGAGAAAGCAGGTCGTAAATCGTGGGAAGCTTTGATTCCAGGATATAATTATTATGTAGCATTTAAAATTGGAACAAATAAACCTTGGTGGTCCTTATTAATGATTTTTCCGGGTATCCATATTTGGATGTGGGCCGTTGTGAACGTGAGTTATATTCGCAAATTTGGAAGATATTCTTGGCAAGATACATTACAAGGAATTTTCTTTCCATACTTATTAATGGCAAAATTAAAGGATAGCGAAGTTGTTTCACCAACGAATTGGGCAAACCCTAAAGATGTGGAAACCCGAAGAATTGGCGATCATATTGTATTGTTTTTAGCTGTTCCTATTCTTGGTCATATCGTTGCTTTTATTTTTGGTTTTTTAAGTAAAGATAAAACAGGTCAAAAGTCGACATACAAAGAATGGGGAGATACTATTTTGTTTGCTTTAGTTGCAGCAAGTATTATTCGTACGTATGTGTTTGAACCTTTCCAAATACCAACAGGATCCATGGAAAAAACGTTATTGGTTGGTGACTTTTTATTTGTAAATAAATTAGCATACGGTAGTAAAGTTCCGGTTACACCTGTTTCATTTCCATTGGTGCATAATAATATACCATTCATTAATGTTAAATCGTATTCGGATATTGAGACGATCAATTATACGCGACTACCTGGTTTAGGTAAGGTAAAACGAAACGATGTTGTCGTATTTAATTATCCTTCGGGAGATACAGCGGTTTTTGATCCACGTATGCCTTATGGGTTAATGGGGCACGATTATCATGGGATTTTGATTGATGAAGCAGAACGCATGTTTTTTCAAAAATATGGACGTGATGCCTTTATGCGAAGTATTGCTGATAGTATTGTTACGAGTAATCCAGCTTTACGAAATACTCCAAATCAAGTATACGAGATTGCTTATAAAAACGCGACCGCAAGAATAATGGCAAGTAAAGGATCTGAATTTATTGACCATTTGGATTTTTGGAAAGCAAAGGCACGCAAAATGTTGGCGGTTGAGAAGGTGGCTATGGACCACAGAGAAGGGAGGTTAATTAAGCATTACGGTTTAATTTACAGACCGGTAGACAAACGAGAAAACTACATTAAACGATGTGTAGGTATTCCAGGTGATAAATTAGAGATTATTAATTCCGTATTATTTATCAATGGTAAAAAAGCTTTTGTAGCTGAAAATCAAAATTTACAATATACCGTTTCTAATTTTCAAAATACTGGATCTACATCTTCCTTTACTAACATGATGTACGAACAATATGGTTTAGAGCCATCGGATACCCCAAATGATCCAGTTAGAGGTTGGCGAGGTGATTATTCCATATTGAGTGATAATGGTAATGCGATGGAATTAGAGATGAATTTAACACTTTCTGAAAAAAAGAAATTGCAACATGACTTTCCAAATGCTAAATTCAATTTGAATGTTCCAGTTGGTGCCGCATTAATTCGAAGAAAAGAAGCGTTAAAAACAGGATACAACGATGTTGAAAAATTAGAGAATTTGCGTTATTTCCCACGCGACGTACATCACGGGAATTCTGTTTCAAATTTTGAAAAAATTACCATTCCTGTAAAGGGTTCTGTTGTAACCTTAACTACCAAAAATATTGCTTTGTACCGTCGTATCATTACAGCGTATGAAGGACATACTTTACTAGAGAAAAACGGGAAATTTATCATTGATGGTAAAACTACTACAACCTATAAGTTTGGAATGAATTATTATTGGTTGATGGGAGATAACCGTTACAATTCTGCGGATTCAAGATTTTGGGGTTTTGTACCAGAAGACCATATTGTTGGGAAAGCATCTGTGGTGTGGTTGTCTAAATCTCCATTAAGTAATTTAAATTTCTTTACGAATATCCGTTACGATCGTATTCTTAAATTCATTAAGTAATGTCTGCCGTTTTTCCAATTGCATATTTTGGAAGTATATCGTATTATAAAGATTTGATTGCTAATTCAAACATTGTATTGGAGGTGCATGAACATTTTGTGAAACAAAGCATACGAAATCGCACACGGATCTTGACTTCCAATGGAGTACAGGATTTAAGTGTACCCATAGTAAAGCCTAATGGTACAAAAACATATACGAAAGACATTCTGGTTTCTAGTGCAAAAGATTGGCGTAAGGACCATTGGAGGGCTATTGAAAGTGCATATAAACACGCAGCGTATTTTGAGCATTATGGTGAGGAAGTAAAATCTTTGATTTATCAAGATACGGCAGATTTGGTAGGTTTTAACTTTTCAATTTTATCGCGGTTTCAAAGTTGGTTACAACTCCCCTATTCCGTTACCTGTTCTTCGGAATTTACACCAGTTTGTTCACTTCAAACAGATTATCGGTTTGGCTATACCGCGCACCCGTTTCAAAATGAATACAGCTATTTTCAAGTTTTTCAGGATAAACAAGCGTTTGTTGGAGATTTAAGTATGTTGGATGCTCTATTTAACTTAGGACCAATGGCACGAACCATATTAATTTCGCGAGAGGGATGACTAAATTTGAAGCAAATACATGTTTGAAAGAAACTCTCGAAGTTCGAATAAGTGCTTTGAAACGTATCTTATCTTCAAGTTTTGCTGCCGTAGCAAGTGAAGATACTAAGAGTTCAGCGGGTGACAAACATGAAACTGCCGTTTCTATGGCGCAATTGGAGCAAGAAAAATTGACACATCAAATCAATCAATTATTGGTTTTGCAAGAGCAATTTCAACGAATTCAGACGGGTCATATACACACGAAGGTACAGTTGGGTAGTTTGTTACTCACAGACAAAGGGTATTTTTATGTTTCTATAGGATTGGGGAAAGTAGTTTGTGGGGGCGATACATTTTTTGCTTTAGGGATGGATGCTCCTTTGGTTCGATTATTACTCGGTAAAGAGGTTGGTGATACCGTTTTATTTAACGGTAGTACCACAAAGATATTAATGCTAAATTAAAAATATTATGAAGTTTATTGGGACACGTACTAGTTTTCAAGATGCGGGGAATAAGACAACCATTGTCATCGCTCCAGAAAATATATTTTGGCAAAAAGGATTGATGAGTGCTTGGTTTTCGATGTGGATGGTGATTGGTGTTACGATGTTTTGGGCTTTAAATACTTTGCATTTAAGTCAGCAAGAAAAATTAATCGTGGTTATCTTTTTAGTATTTTGGGTTTACTATGCATTCAAGGTTGGTAGGTCTTTGTTTTGGATACTTTGGGGAAAAGAATTAATTAAAATTGATAAAGACGGTTTATCGATTAAAAAGTCTATCCGTGGCTATGGTAAGTCTACCAACTATTTTTTAGAGAATATACAAAAGTTCAGAACACAGCAACCGAAGGAAAATTCACTTCAAGCGGTTTGGGAAAATTCCCCGTGGATTCAAAATGCGGAGCGCATAGAATTTGATTATATTGGCAAAACCATTTGTTTTGGTAAGAAATTGAATGAAAAGGACACGAAATTACTTTTCAATTTGGTTACAAAACGTGTGGAATTGTATTTAAAGAAATAGTATCTTTCTTTTTAATTCATACAAAAGAAATAAAGTACTCCTTAGAATTAACTAGGATACTGCTACGCGGTACAAATCCTGCGGAGCGGAAGTTAAGAAAAAATAGAAGTTAAAAAAAGTGGTTTTTGAGATTTATTTGCAGCATTAATTGCTTATTGTATGTCTTAATAATAGATATACTTAATATGGAAGGAGGTGCCGCAGGATTACAAATCCAGCGGAGCGGGACGCAGGATTACAAATCCAGCGGAGCGG
>Ga0172373_10007469_pt1 | contig 14169 bp, 11 predicted proteins | sample Lak10m_2_FD_114546 | JGI IMG/M metagenome (GOLD analysis project Ga0172373, IMG submission 114546) | Freshwater microbial communities from Kabuno Bay, South-Kivu, Congo - kab_092012_10m | ecosystem: Environmental > Aquatic > Freshwater > Lake | place: Democratic Republic of the Congo... | reverse complement strand
CCGGACCGGATCGTCCCGTCCAGCACGCGGGCGAGGACGACCACGCCGGCGTAGTTGTCGAACCACGAATCGATGATCAGCGCCTTGGTCGGCGCGTCCGGATCCCCCTCCGGCGGGGGGATCCCCTGGATCACCTTTTCGAGGAGTTCCGGTACGCCCGTCCCCTTCTTCGCGCTGACGGCAAGAATTCCGGAAGTGTCGAGCCCGATGACATCCTCGATCTCGCGCCGCACCCGTTCCGTCTCCGCGTTCGGAAGATCGATCTTGTTCAGGACGGGGATCACCTCGAGGTTCAGGTCGAGGGCCATGTAGACGTTCGCGAGCGTCTGCGCCTCGACGCCCTGCGACGCGTCGACGACGAGGATCGCCCCTTCGCAGGCGCTCAGGCTGCGGGATACCTCGTAGGAGAAGTCGACGTGGCCGGGGGTGTCGATCAGGTTGAGGATGTACTCCTTCCCGTCCTGCGCGCGGTGGCGCATCCGGACGGTCTGGGCCTTGATCGTGATCCCGCGCTCCCGTTCCAGGTCCATCTTGTCCAGGAACTGGTCGACTTTCTCCCGGTCCGAAAGGGTGCCGGTGATCTCGAGGAGCCGGTCGGCCAGGGTGGATTTCCCGTGGTCGATGTGGGCGATGATGGAAAAGTTGCGGATGTTTTCTATTCGCATGTCTACCGGATTCCGGAGGAGTTCACCTTGTCTCGGAAGTACGCCAACGTGAGGGCCAGCCCTTCGTCCAACGAGATGTCAGGATACCACCCCAGTTCGTTGAAGGCCATCCCGTTTTCGATGACGGACCGCCGCTGCTCTCCGGGCATCGCCGGCCCGTGGATCTCTTCCTGCCGGCTGCCGGAGAGGTCCCGCAAGATCCGGAAAAGCGTGTTCACGTCGGTCTCGATCCCGGTGCCGATGTTGATGGAAAGGCCGTCCCCGCGCGAAAGCGCGGCGAGATTGGCGCGCACGACATCCCCCACATACACATAATCTCGGGTCTGCAGGCCGTCGCCGTTGACGAGGGCGGTCTGTCCCTTCAGGAGCCGTTCGCAGAAGATGGCGACCACGCCCGCCTCGCCGTGGGGATCCTGTCTCGGACCGTACACGTTCGAGTACCGCAGCGCCGTGTATTCCAGCCCGAACTGGACACGGTAGTAGTGCAGGTAGAGTTCCACGGAGACCTTCGCGACTCCGTAGGGAGATATCGGCCGCAACGGGTGTTTTTCGTCGGCCGGAAAATAATCCTGTTCACCGTACCCGGCGCCTCCGGAGGAGGAGAAGAGCACCTTGCGGACCCCATGCTCCCGCGCCGCCTCGAGAAGAACGAGCGTGCTCAGGATGTTCTCCTTCGCGTCGAATACGGGATCGGCGACGGACTTTCGGACGTTGATCTGCGCCGCGTGGTGGCAGAGGATCTCCGGCCGGAAGGTCCGGACCGCCTCGACGGCGGTTTCGGATCCCGCCTCTCCGAAAACGAATCGCGCCCCCTCGGGAACGTTCTCCTTCTTTCCCGAAGAAAGATTGTCCAGGACGAGGACGTCATGACCCGCTTCGACATACGCGTCGGCAACATGGGAGGCGATGAATCCCGCTCCCCCGGTGACCATGATCCGCATTGTTTCTCCCTCCGGTCTTCGATATTGTCCGTTGCCGGCGATCAGTTGCCGACGGAACCGATCCCCTTGAGCCCGAACGACAGTCGGACGCTCGTATCGTCGGGTTGCGTCTTCCGCTCTACGGTGAACCCGACGTTCCAGCAGTCGCTCCGCGGGAAGACCGACACCCCCACGGCACCCTCGGAAAGGTAACCGTTCTTCACGGAGTAGTTCGCCAGCGCCTGGAGGCGCAGCCAGCGCAGAAGGCGCCACGCGAAGGAACCCCGGACGTCTTCCGCAAGGTCCCTGGAAAGGCGATACTCTGCGAGGACACGGTGATCGTCACCCTTTTTGTATTCCGCGCCGACCGCACCGATCGTAAAGGAGGTATCCACCGGATCGAAGAGCGCTTCGCCCTGGAACTTCCAGCGAGCGACGGGGGACACCCCGATCTTCGCGTAGATGTCCGAGGGGGCATTGTTTTTCTTCGGGGGAAGTCCCGACCCGGTGTCGACCTGGTCCCGCAACGCCCTTACATAGGGGGCGAGCGGATCGACGTACGGGCTTCCCGACGACTCCTTCCCCCCGAGATCGTACGCCCACTCGATATGAAAGGAGAGAAACTCTTTCGGCACGGAGCCGTCTTTTACTCCGAGCAGGCGTTGTGAAAGCGTGAACAGAAACTGACTCTGTGGGGCCAGCCGCGACCATCGGTCGGTGACGGGAAGATCGTCCTGGCGTATTTTCGGAACGTAACGAACCGCCGCCGAGATCCCCGCCGTGTGGACAAGAGCTCTCCCGGGAAAATCCCCGCGGGCATCCGCCGAGAGCGTCGCACCGCCGCCGGGCACGAAGCGCCCGAGTTCTGCAGGGCCGTCCGCGGAAGATCGTTCGAACCGCGTCCCGAGAACGTCCGCGAAAAAGTACGGCACAAGGGTGAAGGAACGGTAGATCGGAAACGCCCGCGAAACTTCCCCGAATCCCCTCGCGCGAAGCTCGTCGAAACCGTTCGCCCGTTGGAACCGGGTGGCCGATATGTCTCCGGAAAGATCGACTCCCGCTCCCGGGATTCCGGAAGGCAGGAGCGTCATCGTGTACTCCGGAACCCGCTGCGCGGTGTTGTCCGCCCCTGGAATCTCCTGAAGGTCCTTGTTCCACACGATCGATAACGCGTTCCCGGAGTGCGCTCCCGTGGCGGACACGAACCCTTCCGACCGTGCGTGGCGGGCCGCAAGGAGCGAGGCGTTATCGAGCATGTCGACGTAATAGCGCGGATCCGAGGGAACATCCAGCACGGCGTTCGCCGTGAACGGCCCGGAGCGGTAAACGTTTTCCCCGTAATAGCGCGCCCGGTCCATGTGATCGGCTCGATCCCGGAACATCGTGGCGCGGATCGCCCCTTCCGATTCGGGATTCAGCACGAACCGGTACTCCGCTTCCGGACGGTATCCGCGGCGGCTCATCGCATCGAGCGTCACGGTGGCGTCGCTCCAGCGGTTGATCACCTGATAGTACGGCACCTGCAGCGTATATCCCCTTGACCGGTTGGTGGAGAAGTTCGGGAGCAGGAGTCCGCTCTGCCGCGTCATCTTGACGGGAAACGCCCCCACCGGCAGCCACAGGACCGGAACGCCCCGGATGCGAAACGTGATGTCCTTCGCGATCGCGTACTGGTCGAGTGTGACCCGGGCCCGGCGGACCTCGAACTTCCAGTCCGGTTCGGGGTCGCAAGGGCATGTGGTCAGCATCCCCTTCTCGACCAGAAAGGAACTCTTACCGGTTTTTTCTATCTTCCGGCTCGCGATGAGGTAATTATTGGTGCTGATCCGGATGGTGCCGTTGTAGAGGATTCCCGTTTCCGAGTCGAGGTTGATCGTGATCCGATCGAACGCGAACTCCTCGTCGGCGTCCTTGTACCTCACCTTTCCGGTCAGATCCGCCTCCCCCGCCGTCGAATCGTACCGGACCCGGTCGGCGCGCATCGTCCGGGTTCCGAAGGCCAGTTCGACGTTCCCCTCCGCCACGGCGACGCCGGTCTCCTCGTCGTAAGAGAGGGTATCGGCGGTCATGTGAACCGGGGCGTCGAGGCGGATTCCCGTTTTCGAAGGATCTTTCAGTGTGGAGGGAAGCGGGAGCCGGATCTCCGCGGAGACGTTCGCGACGCCCGCGACGAGCAGCAGGAGGCAGACCAGGACGCGGCGGAGCCGGTTCACGCCACGAAACCGACGCGATGCCGGTAGGCGTCGCCCGCGGCGGCAAACGAACCGCACACCAGCACGACGCCTCCCTTTCCCGCCCACCGACGCGCGATCCGCCATCCTTCCGGGAAATCTTCGGCGAGGCGGCAGGCGATCCCCTCTTTCGTACACGCTTCCGCGAGCGCCCCACTCCTCGCACCACGCGGATGCGAAAGCGGGTACGTCACGATTCCATCGAAGTGTGGTCCGAGGTTCCGAAGGTAGGCGGAGACGTCCTTGTCGGAAAGCATGCTCCACAAGGCGACCACCCGCCTCCCTCCGCCCCAGGGGGCCCCACGCGAGATCTCCCCGGCCAGCGCGGACGCCGCCTCCGGATTGTGCCCTCCGTCGACCCACGTCCCGGCGTTCTTCCGGAGAGGAAGGGGACACCATCGTCCGGGCCATCGGGATCCGGGGAGCGCCTTTCTCGCCGCCGCGGAAAATGCGACGGACCCGATCCCTTCGGCGGAAGCGAAGGCCCATGCGGCGGCCAGCGCAACGGCGGCATTATCGCGCTGGAACCGTCCGATCCTCTCCACCCGCAACCCCTCGAGAGGAAGCCCGGGCAACGACACCGCGATCGTCCCGTCCCGGCGCTCTTTCCAGTCGAAGGATCGGCCGAGCTCCCAGGCGCGGCATCCGAGTTGCCGGGCGCGCCGAAGAACGACGGCTCGCGCGGCAGGCCGTAGTCTGCCGGTAATGAGCGGGACGCCCTTTCGAAGGATCCCCGCCTTTTCCGCGGCGATCGATCCGAGGGTATTTCCAAGCCAATCACGATGGTCGTATCCGACCGTCGTGATGACCGACACCTTCGAGCGGCACGCGCTGGTCGCGTCCCATCGTCCGCCGAGCCCCGCCTCCATGACCACGTTCCGGGCGCCCTTGCGCCGAAACCAGTCGGAGGCGGCCCAGGTCATCTTCTCGAACCAGGTCAACGAATTCCCCGGGCGGGAAAACCGATCCGCGGCCCGAAATCCGCGAAGAAGGGCGCTGCGGGAGATCATTTCCAGGTCGACGCGAACCCGCTCTTCAGGCCCGATCAGGTGCGGAGAGGTGTACAGGCCGATGGGACCCAGCGGCAACAGGCGCAGAATGTCGTACGCGAAACAGGCGGTGGATCCTTTCCCGTTGGTCCCCGCGACGTGGAGGGTGCGGAACGTCTTCTCCGGGTGCCCGGACCGTGAAAACGCCGAGACGATCCGGGAGAGCCCGGGACGTACGATTTCCGGGCCGGAAGGTCCGGTTCCCCGGATCATCGATCCCCGGAACCCGACAGGTATCGAAGGATCGTCGAAAGCGTCGTCTTGAGCCGACTCCGTTCCACGATCATGTCCACCATCCCGTGTTCGAGGAGAAATTCGGCGCGCTGGAACCCCTCGGGCAATTTCTGCAGGATCGTCTGCTCGATCACCCGCGGTCCCGCGAACCCGACGAGCGCCCCCGGTTCCGAGATGACGACGTCTCCCAACATGGCGAAACTCGCCGCCACCCCTCCCGTGGTGGGATCGGTCAGAACGCTGATGAAGGGGATGCGGGCGTCGGAGAGGCGCGCGAGCGCCGCGCTCGTCTTGGCCATCTGCATCAGCGAGAGGGTTCCCTCCTGCATGCGCGCCCCTCCGGAAGCGCTGAAGATGACAAGAGGAAGGCGGGATTCGAGAGCGACCTCCGCGGCGACGGCGATCTTCTCACCGACAACGCTTCCCATCGAGCCGCCCTGGAACTCGAAATCGAGCACCGCGAGCGCCACGTCGATTCCATGCAATTTTCCCCTTCCCGTGATCACGGCTTCCTTGCGGCCCGTCTTCTTCTTCGCCTCCTTCAGTCGGTCGACGTACTTCTTCGTGTCCGTGAAGTTCAGGACGTCCACCGACTCCATCTCCTCGCCGAACTCGACGAACGTCCTCTCGTCGATCACGGCGCGGATCCGCTCCCGGGCCGGAATCCGGAAGTGGTAGACGCATTTGGGGCAGACGTTCAGATTTCGTTCCACCTCGGGCTTGTAGATGATTTCGAGACAGGCGGCGCACTTGATCCACATCCCCTCCGGGATCTTGATCTTCCTGTCGCTTTCGTCCTTTTTCCGGAAAAGTCGAATCGCCATGGCCATGTCACCTCAGTGCCTTTTTGAGGGATCGAACGAACCGGGAAAGCTCCGCGGGGCCCCGGGACCCGCGCCCGTTCCGTTCGACGATCTTGACGCAGGCGCTCCCGACGACCGCCGCGTCGGCGTGCCGGGTCGCCGCCGCCGCCATCTTCGGCGAAGAGATGCCGAATCCGACGGCTACCGGCAGCCGCGTCGCTTTCGCGACCTTTCCGGTCCACGCGGCGATTGATGGAGGGAGGCTTTCCCGGACTCCGGTCACGCCGGTCACGGAGATCAGGTACAGGAACCCCGAACCCGCTCGATCGACCGCGCGGACCCGCGTCATTCCGCTCGTGGGGGCGGCGAGCGGAATCCAGTCGAGCCCCGCCTTCCGAATCGACGGCAACACCTCACCCCTCTCCTCGAACGGCAGGTCGACCACCAGGAATCCGTCGACCCCCGCCTCCCGTGCATTTTCGCACAGGGAAGGCCAACCGTACCGATGAAACGGGTTGTAATACCCGAAGAGGACGACCGGGGTGGCGTGCGTACGGCGGAATGTTCGCACCAGTTCGAGGGCCCCCGCGACGTTCATCCCCGACGCCAGCGCCCGCCGCGAAGCCGCTTCGATCGTGGGGCCATCCGCCGTGGGATCGGAAAAGGGGACACCCACCTCGATGATGTCCGCCCCGGCGTCGGCCGCGGCCCGCAGGTATCGGAGGGACGCCGCCGCCGCCGGGTCCCCCGCGGTCAGGTAAACCACGAGTCCCCGCTCCCCGGAAGCGCGCAGGCGTCGGAAGGCGGCGTCAATCGCCGTCACGGCCGCCCTCCTGCAATTCCATCAGGATCCCCATGTCTTTATCCCCACGCCCCGAGAGGTTCACCAGAACGGTCTCCGACGGCCGCATCGTTTTCGCCAGGCGATACGCGAAGGCGACGGCGTGGGACGACTCGAGCGCCGGCTGGATCCCCTCGTACCGGGAGAGCAGGGAGAAGCCCGAGAGGGCCTGTGCGTCCGTCACCGAGACGTACTGCGCCCTGCCGGTTTTCTTCAACCACGCGTGCTCCGGACCCACCCCGGGGTAGTCCAGCCCGGCGGAGATCGAGTGCGCTTCGAGGACCTGTCCGTGCGCATCCTGCAAGAGGAACGATTTGCTCCCGTGGAGGACGCCGATCTTCCCGCGGGAGAGCGTGGCCCCGTGCTTCCCGGAAGCGATGCCGAGACCCCCGGCCTCCACCCCGTAGAGCCGCACCCGGGGATACTTCGTGAAGGCGGTGAAGATCCCCATCGCGTTGCTTCCCCCCCCCACGCACGCCACGACGGCGGTCGGCAATTTCCCTTCCGCTTTCCGGAACTGCGGGAGCGCTTCCTTCCCGATCACCGACTGGAAATCCCTGACCATCTCCGGATACGGGTGGGGACCGGCGGTGGAGCCGATCAGGTAGTAGGTGGTCCGAACGTTCGTCACCCAGTCGCGAAGCGCCTCGTTCATGGCGTCTTTCAACGTCCGGCTCCCCGAGGTCACCGGGTTGACGCGAGCACCGAGCAGGCGCATCCGGAAAACGTTGTGGGATTGCCGGCGGACGTCCTCCTCTCCCATGTAGATTTCGCACGGGATCCCCATTCGCGCGCAGACGGTGGCCGTCGCGACGCCATGCTGTCCCGCGCCCGTTTCGGCGATGATCCGTCTCTTCCCCATCCGGCAGGCGAGGAGTCCCTGCCCCAGCGTGTTGTTGATCTTGTGGGACCCGGTATGGGCGAGATCCTCCCGCTTGATGTAGATCCGTGCGCCTCCCGCCTTTTCCGTCAACCGCTCCGCGAAGTACAACGACGTCGGCCGGCCGGCGTAATTTTTCAGGAGGCCGTCGAGCTCCCGATGGAAGGAGCGGTCGCGCCACGCGTTCCGATACGCCTTTTCCAGCGCGATCAGGGCGGACATCAGGGTCTCGGCGACATACCTCCCACCGAAGGGGCCAAAGTGGCCCGCCGAGTCCGGCATCCTGTTCCCGTTACCGTTCTGCAACGCGGAACCCCTCTTTCGCGCACTCGATGAACTTCTTTACCTTGTCCGGATCTTTCCTTCCCGGGGACGACTCCACGCCGGAGGCGACATCGACCCCGAATGGGCGCGCCGCAAGAATGGCGTTCTCGACGTTTTCCGCCGTGAGTCCGCCGGCGAGAATCCACGGTTTCCGAACGCCTCCCGGCCCCGCCGCGCCAACGATCCCCGGGAAGCGTTCCGCGAGCTCTCCCCACACCAGTCTCCGGCCCGTCCCGCCGTAGGAGCCTTTGCCGCCCGCGTCGAACAGGAAGGCTTCGCACGGATACGCGAGGAGCGCCGGAAGATCCGGCGTGCGATCCGCGTGGACCGCCTTCATCCGCCAGAGCGGGATGCGGGAAGCGTCGCCGGGAAACTCGTCCCCGTGAAGCTGAACCCGACGGATCCCGAGCTGCCCGCACAACGACACGATCCTGCCGGGCGCCTCGTTCACGAACACCCCCACGACCTCCGCCCGATCCGCCACCGCCGCGACGATCTCACGTGCGGCCTCCTCCGTCACGAACCGCGGCGATCTCTGGAAAAAGTTGACCCCGATCGCTTCCGCCCCGCACGCGATGGCGTGCCCCGCGTCCTCCGGCCGGGTCACCCCGCAGATCTTGATCCGGAACATCCCCGCCGTACGACTACCCCTCGACCTTGGGGAGACGATGAAGCGCCTCCTCAATTTTTTCGGCCGGATAATCGGAATCCTTCAAGCGACCGTTGAGGTAGTCGTCGTAGGCGGTCAAGTCGAAGAATCCGTGTCCGCTCAGATTGAAGAGGATGGTTTTCCTCGTCCCCTCCTCGTCCGCGCGCTTCGCCTCGAGGATCGCCGAGTGGATGGCGTGGGACGATTCCGGCGCCGGCAGGATCCCTTCCGACCGAGCGAAGGTCATCGCGCTTTCGAAGACGGCGATCTGACCGTACGCCTGGGCCTCGAGCAGACCCTCGTGGCGAAGCTGGCTGACCAACGCGGAATCCCCGTGGTACCGCAGCCCTCCCGCGTGGATCCCGGCGGGGACGAAATCGTGCCCGAGGGTGTACATCTTGATCAGCGGCGTGAGTTTCGCCGTGTCCCCGAAATCGTAGGCGTAGATCCCTTTGGTAAGGGTCGGGCAGGAGGACGGTTCGACGGCGACGATTCGAGGATTCTTTTTCCCGGCGATCTTGTCCCTCAGGAACGGGAAGCCGATGCCGGCAAGGTTGCTTCCTCCGCCGCAGCACCCGATGACGACGTCGGGGTAATCCCCCGCCAATTTCATCTGCTCCTTCGCCTCGAGGCCGATGACCGTCTGGTGCAAACAAACGTGGTTGAGAACCGACCCGAGGGCGTAGCTGGTATCCTCGCGCGTCGCCGCGTCCTCGACCGCCTCGCTGATCGCGATTCCGAGGGATCCGGGGGAGTCCGGAAACTCCGCCAGGATGCCGCGACCGGAGTTGGTGTCCTTGCTCGGGGAGGCGACGACCTTCGCTCCCCAGGTTTCCATCAGCATGCGGCGGTACGGTTTCTGGTTGTAGCTGACCTTCACCATGTAAACCTTCACCTCGAGCCCGAAGAACGACCCGGCGAGGGACATCGCGGACCCCCACTGACCGGCGCCCGTCTCGGTCGCGATCCGTTTCCGTCCCGCCATCTTGTTGTAATACGCCTGGGGGATGGAGGTGTTCGGTTTGTGGCTCCCCGCGGGGCTGACCCCTTCATACTTGTAGTAGATCTTCGACTTCGTCCCCAGCGCCTTCTCGAGGCGAAGGGCGCGGAACATCGGCGTCGGCCTCCAGAGGGTATAGATATCCCGGACCTCCTCGGGGATCGGGATCTCCCTCTGCAAAGATACCTCCTGTTCGATCAGGGGCATGGGGAACAGCGGCGCGAGATCCCCGGGGCCCACCGGCTTGCCGGTGCCGGGGTGCAGGACCGCCGCCGGCGGGTTCGGCATGTCCGCCATGATGTTGTACCAGGTCTTCGGGATCTCAGAGTCTTTGAGGAGAAATTTCGCTTTCATCGCATCGGCTCCTTTGCGCATTGATCGTTCATCGGATACCCGCTTATTTTCCCACATACCCGCGGATCATGTCAGCGGGGTCTTTGCTCCCGGCCAGCGATTCCCCGATCAGGAAGAGGCGGGCGCCGGCGCCGTGGAACGTCCGGACCTGGTCCGCCGTCGAGATGCCGCTTTCCACGACCGGGATTGCGCCGGCGGGAAGAAGGGGGAGCAGCCGCGCCCCCCTGGACAGATCCACGATCAACGTGTCCAGGTCCCGGTTGTTGATCCCGATCAACCGCGCCCCCGAACGGACGGCGACCGCGATCTCGTCGGCGTCTCGCGCCTCCACCAGCGGCTCGAGCCGGTGCGCGAACGCCAGCCCCGTCATCTCCACGGTCTTCTCTCCGAGGACGGAGACCATGAGCAAGACGAGATCGGCGCCGTTCGCCCGGGACTCCGCAAGCATATATTCATCCAGCACGAAATCCTTCCTAAGGAGCATCGCGTCCGGAAAAGCCGCGCGGACGTCGGCGAGATCCTTGAGCGATCCTCCGAAGTTGCGTCCCTCCGTCAGCACGGAGAGAGCCCACGCTCCACCGGAAAGGTAGGCGCCCGCGGTCGCAACGGCGTCGAGATCGCGTCGGATCCACCCCCTTGAAGGAGAAGCGCGCTTGATCTCTGCGATGATGCCGGGACGATCCGGGATCGTTCGCAGGATCTCCTTCGCGGGCCCGCGGGCCGAAGCGATCCCGAGAAGATCCGCCATCGAAACGAGCGCCTTCCGCTCCGAAAGATCGTCGCGAACGTCCGACAGGATGCGTTCAAGATGGGTCAGCGGATTTCCTTTTTCCCGAGGATGCCGAGGAAAGCCCGGAGCCGTTCCATCGCCGCGCCGGAATCGATCGCGCACGTCGCCGTTCGCACTCCCTCACGCAGGTCCTCAGCGGCCCCGCCGGCCACGGCGGCGAAGGCGGCGTTCACGAGGACTGCCTGGCGCGCCGGCCCCGGGTCTCCCGAAAGGACCCCCGTGAGGATCTTCGCGTTCATGGCGGCATCCCCCCCGCGAAGGGCGCCCAGGGGGACATACTCGAATCCGAACGGGCGCGGATCGAAGAGGAAACGCTTCACCTTCCCTTCCCTCACCTCCCAGACGATGGTCGGCGCCGCGAGGGAGACCTCGTCCAGCCCGTCGGTCCCGTGGACCACGAAGGCGTGCCGGTGGCCGGATTCCGCGAGAACCCTTGCGTACGTGTCCCCGAGTTCCTCGCTGAACACACCGACGACCTGTCGCCGTACACCGGCGGGATTACTGATCGGGCCGAGGATGTTGAAGATCGTACGGATGGCGATCTCCCGCCGCGGGCCGATGGCGTATTTCATCGCGGCGTGAAACCTTGGAGCGAACATGAAGGTGATCCCGGCCTCGTCGAGAGCGCGTTGAACCCTCTCCGGGGCCGCATTCAGGTCCATCCCGAGCGCTTCGAGAACGTCCGCGCTCCCCGACCGGCTGGTCACGGACCTGTTCCCGTGCTTGGCGACGGCGACGCCGGCTCCCGCGGCGACGAACGCCACGGTAGTAGAAATGTTGAACGTGCCCGCTCGGTCCCCTCCCGTTCCGCACGTGTCGAGAACTTCTTTCCCGGGCGGGGGAACGATACGGATCGCCTTCTGCCGCATCACCTCGGCGGCCGCGGCGATCTCGGTGATCGTCTCTCCCTTCATGGAGAGACAGGAGAGGAACGATGCGATCTGGGCTGGGGAAGCCTCACCCCCCATGATCATCCGCATCGCATCCCCCATCCCGTCGGCCGACAGGTTCTTGCGCCCCGACACGGCGGCGATCGCTTCACGGATGTTGCCGAATTCCCGCAGGACCGGTTGTGACGGGTCGATCAGGGAGAGGAAATTCTCGAGGAGGCGCATCCCCGACTGCGTCAGAATCGACTCCGGGTGGAACTGCACTCCGAAGATCGGTTTTTCGAGATGACGCACTCCCATCACTTCGCCATCCTCGGCCTCGGCGCACACTTCAAGTTCCGGAGGAAGGGTTCCCCGCTCCACGGCCAGGGAATGGTACCGCGTCGCGGTCATCGGATTCTCGACCATCGAGAAGATCCCCTTGCCGTTGTGTCGAACGCGGGAGGTCTTCCCGTGCATGAGCGCCAGGGCGTGGACGATCCGCCCCCCGAACGCCTGCCCGATGCACTGATGCCCGAGGCATACGCCGAGAATCGGGATCCGATCCTCGAATACCCGGATCGCCTCGAGGGAGATCCCGGCATCGTTCGGTCCGCCCGGCCCCGGGGAAACCACCAGGCCGGCGGGGTTCCGGAGCGCCAGATCCTCGGCCGTGATCACGTCGTTCCGGAACACCTCGACCTCGGCGCCGAGCTCGCGGAAATATTGCACCAGGTTCCAGGTGAACGAGTCGTAGTTGTCGATGACGGCGATCATGGCGCCTCCAGGGTTTCCGGCGACACACCGACGGCACGGAAGAGGATCTCCGCCTTGTTGAGGATTTCGTCCCACTCCCGCGCAGGATCGGAATCCGCCACGATCCCGGCTCCGGCCTGGATCATCGCATCCCTCCCCGACATCACGATGGTCCGTATGGCGATGCAGAAATCCATGCTTCCCTGAAGATCGAAATACCCCACCGCACCCGCGTAAATCCCCCGGCGGAACGGTTCCAGCTCCGAGATGATCTGCATCGCGCGCACCTTGGGAGCGCCGGAGACCGTTCCCGCCGGAAACGCCGCCCGGAGAACGTCGAACGCGGTAAGCCCCTTGCGAAGCTTCCCGACCACGTTCGACACGATGTGCATCACATGCGAGTACCGCTCGATCCCCATCAGTTCGTCGGCCTTGACGGTTCCCCATCCGGCGACCCTTCCCACGTCGTTGCGGCCCAGGTCCACGAGCATCACGTGCTCCGCGAGCTCCTTCGGGTCCGACAGCAGCTCCGCTTCCAAGCGGCGGTCTTCCGCGGGGGTGGCTCCCCGGGGGCGCGTCACCGCGATCGGGCGAAGCTGGATCTCATCCCCCTCGAGTCGAACGAGGATCTCCGGCGACGACCCGACGACCGACAGATCCCCCATCTTCAACAGATACATGTAGGGGGACGGATTGAGGGCGCGGAGGACGCGGTACACCTCGGCGGGAGTTCGTCGCGTGCGGACGGTCGCCCGGTTCGAGAGAACCGCCTGGATGATGTCGCCGTTGCGGATGTGCTCCTTTGCCTTGCGGACAGCGTCGAGGAACGCCTCGCGGGACATCTCGAAGGAGGGCGACTTGCCATCGTCGTCCCCATCCGGCACTTCGGTTGCTTCCAACGGAACGTGGAGGATTCCACGAACCTCCTCGATGGCCTCGAGCGCCGCCGCGTAGACGACGCCAGGGTCCTCCCCCGCGTGAACCGAACCGTGTGCGACGATGCGGATCGTGTGCCGGACGTTGTCGAAGATCACAAGGCGGGACGGGAAGAGGAACATGGCGTCGGGGGCGTCCGTCAATGCCCTGTCCCCTCCGACGTTTTCGAGATACCGCACATAGTCATATCCGATATAACCGACCGCACCTCCGGAAAGCCTCGGGAGGCCCGGCGCCGGACAGTACCGGATCTCTTTCAGGATCTCCGCCAGTGCGTCGAGCGGATCCCCGAGGATGGGGACGTTCCGAGTCTCGCCCCCACGCCAGACCGAGATCCCCTTCGCGTCGGCGCGAAAGCGAAGATACGGGTCGAATCCGATAAAGGAGTATCGTGCCCACTTCTCTCCCCCCTCGACGCTCTCCAGCAGAAAGTGGTCGGTCGGGAATCGGGCCGAAATCTTCAGGTAGGCGGAGACCGGAGTCTCGAGGTCGGCGTAAAACTCCCGGAAGACGGGGACCAGCGTCCCCACTTCGGCCTGTCGTAGAAACTGCTCCTTGTCTGGGACGATCACGGCATCACCTCATCCCTTCAGCAGGATAACGTCGATCTTCATGGTAGCCCGTATCGCCTTCATCGCCTTCACGGCTTCGTCGCGGGATCCGTACGGCCCGATGCGGACCCGGTACACCTCGCCCCGCCTCCGGGTCGTCGCGTGGGTCACCTTCGCCTTGTATCCGCTCCGGTCGAGGCGCTTCCGCAGGACGTCGGCGGCTTCGCGGGTTTTCATCGCCCCCGCCTGAAGCATGAACTTCGCTTCCGCCGGCGTGGTGGCAACCGCCGGGGCCTTCTCCTTCTCCTTCTCCTTCT
>Ga0172373_10007466_pt1 | contig 14170 bp, 26 predicted proteins | sample Lak10m_2_FD_114546 | JGI IMG/M metagenome (GOLD analysis project Ga0172373, IMG submission 114546) | Freshwater microbial communities from Kabuno Bay, South-Kivu, Congo - kab_092012_10m | ecosystem: Environmental > Aquatic > Freshwater > Lake | place: Democratic Republic of the Congo... | reverse complement strand
CCGCCAGCGGGTGGTTAAAAACTTAACCAAGCGTGCTGGGCAGTTAGGTTTTCAACTAATCCCTGTCACAGAAGGTGTTTAATAGGGTTATATATCAGTTAGTTGAAATGAGCTTCTTGAGAGTTAAGTTGATGCTCTTAGATTATTCTTGTTTAGCAAATCTGGCTAAAGAACCGGAGAACGATCCTTGATGCTTCTATGCTGTAGTCGGGTATGGTAGAAAAAGGAAGAAATGCGAGACTTATTCGAGTGACTATGAGGCCATTAATGAATCAACTGTATCCGTCAATAATATTATTGTCTTCTCAATGCCGATTTTATATGCTTTACGCCATTTAGCCGCTTAAACACGATGCTAAAAATTATTTAATGGACTGACTGCACTATTAACAGCATTTATGATGCTTTTAGCAGCGCTCTTGAGCTTTATCTAGGACTGATCGTACAAACTGACATTGATGGTGCACTTGCCGTGACCGCTGCAAGTGCGCCATCAAGTAATTATGAAGAGTTATTTAGCTTATCCGGAGCTACCGTACATAAAACTATTGCATTCCCCGGCAACTGAACTATGCTAAACAGCTATGATTGCTTTATGCTTGAACGCTATCAATGATGATAGACTTATTCTGGCCTATCAACCAGCTCCACATAAGCCATAGGCGCATCGTCTCCAGACCTAAATCCACATTTCATAATACGTAAATAACCGCCAGCCCTGTTTTTATAACGAGGACCCAACTCATTAAACAGCTTAGTCACTACTTCACGATCGCGTAATCTGGCAAAAGCCAAACGTCTTTTAGCGACATTATCTTCTTTGGATAATGTAATCAAAGGCTCAGCAAAGCTTCTTAACTCTTTGGCTTTTGGCAAAGTAGTTTTAATCAACTCGTGCTTGAATAATGAACTAGCCATATTACTGAACAGCGCCTTACGATGGCTGCTGTTCATATTAAATTTTCTACCGGATTTACGATGTCTCATTACAAAAGACCTATTATTGATTTACTGAGTGGTTTTGATCGGCTAGGTTTTCAGGCGGCCAATTTTCCAACCGCATACCCAATGATAATCCTTTCAAGGCAAGAATATCTTTTATTTCCGTCAAGGATTTTTTGCCTAGATTTGGTGTTTTTAATAATTCAACTTCCGTCCGTTGAATCAAGTCACCGATGTAAAAAATATTTTCCGCTTTTAAACAGTTAGCAGAGCGCACCGTCAGCTCAAGATCATCAACAGGACGAAGCAGGACAGGTTCGAAGATTTCTTCAACTTCTACTTTCTCCTCCTCAAGCTGTTCATTAACTTTTTCAAAGTCAACAAAAACCGATAATTGATCATGAAGTATAGTTGCTGCAAGCTTAATGGTTTCCTCTGGATCAACTGTCCCATTAGTTTCCAATTCAATGATGAGCTTATCCAAATTGGTTCTCTGCTCAACGCGAGTACTTTCGACATGATAAGCTACTTTTACAACGGGACTATACGATGCATCTATCTGAAGCGCGCCCATGACAGGACTATAATCAGGTATAGATTTACGGACACTAACCGGCTCATAACCCCTTCCACGACGAACCCTGATCTTCATATTCAGGACGCCTGTCTGGGTCAAGTTGGCAATAACCAAATCAGGATTAACTATATGAACATCGTGCGGAATATTGATATCCGCGGCAGTCACACTACCAGGGCCATTTTTTGTTAATGTAAGCTCTACTTCATCTTTTGAATAAAGGACAACAGCTAGTTTTTTAAGATTCAGCAAAATATCGATTACATCTTCCTGAACACCTTCTATAGTTGTGTATTCATGAAGAACGCCTTCAATCTCCACATCAGTAACTGCACAACCCGGAATTGTGGATAATAGGACGCGCCTTAAAGCATTGCCGAGAGAGTGTCCGAAACCGCGTTCTAACGGCTCAATGACAATTCTGGAATGATTAGGCGTTTTGCTTACAACCTCAACTAACCGAGGCTTTAATAAGCCAGAAATAGAATTCTGCATTTATATTCCTCAGAATTTCAATTATTTAGAGTAGAGCTCTACAACCAGCTGTTCATTAATATCACTACCCAAATCTACACGATCAGGCAATGAGGTGAATGTACCAGACATGGCTTTTGGATTGACATCAACCCAAGCAGGAAACCCGTATTGCTCAGTTACAGCTAAAGCATCAACTATCCGCTGTTGCTTTCTTGCTTTTTCCCTAATTGTCAAAACATCCCCAGGTATAACCTGATATGAGGGCACATTAATCAAGACTCCATTTATTAGAATGGATTTATGACTAACTAACTGACGAGCTTCAGCTCTAGTGCAGGCAAACCCCATACGATAAACTACGTTATCTAATCTCGACTCAAGAAGATTCAACAAGTTTTCACCTGTTGCCCCTTTTTTCAAATCAGCAGATTTATAGTAATTTCTAAATTGCTTTTCTAAAATACCATAAATTCTACGCAACCGTTGCTTTGCTCTTAACTGCATAGCGTAGTCAGAGTTCCTAGTGCGCTTGGTGCCATGCTGGCCCGGCCTTTGATCTAACTTACACTTGTTTTCAAGGGACTTTCCTCTGCTTTTTAAAAACAGATCGGTACCTTCTCTTCGACTTAGCTTACAAGTAGGTCCAAGATATCTTGCCATGATACTACTCCAAATTCTTTATACGCGGCGCTTTTTAGGTGGACGGCAACCATTATGAGGAATGGGCGTCACATCGACAATATTGTTAATTTTGAATCCCAAATTATTCAGGGATCGAACGGCCGATTCACGACCGGGACCTGGCCCTTTGATCATAACATCCAAGTTTTTCATACCGAACTCTTGCGCAACAATGCCTGCTTTCTCTGCCGCGACCTGAGCAGCAAACGGGGTACTCTTTCTTGATCCGCGAAAACCGGAGCCGCCTGAAGTTGCCCAGGATAGAGCATTCCCTTTTCTATCGGTGATAGTTATAATCGTGTTGTTGAAAGAAGCATGTACATGAACAATGCCATCGGCGATTTCTTTTTTTATACGTTTTCTTGAGCGATTAGGACTAGCCATAACTTTTATCTCTTAAAGGAATATCTTATTTTCTTATCGGCTTGCGCGGACCTTTTCGTGTACGGGCATTTGTTCTTGTTCTTTGCCCTCTTAACGGCAAGCCTCGGCGATGTCTGATTCCACGATAACAACCCAGATCCATCAACCGCTTGATATTCATTGAAACTTCTCGACGAAGATCACCTTCCACTGTCATTTTAGAAACCACGTTACGAATAGCTTCTAATTGCTCTTCGGTCAGTTCTTTAATTTTTACGGAAGGCGATATATTTACTTCCACACAAATTTCACTTGCAGTTTGACGACCAATGCCATAAATTGCAGTTAACGCTATTACTGCATGCTTATGATCTGGTACATTTATCCCGGCAATACGTGCCATTCAGATACTCCCTTGAGTAATATTCTAAAGTTAAGCGCCGAATTATAGCATTGCATTAATTATGGCGCAACAAATTTAACCTTGGCGCTGCTTATGCCTACCATCCAGACATATAACCCTTACAACACCGTTTCTTTTTACTATTTTGCAGTTTCTACAAATCTTTTTAACAGAAGCACGAACTTTCACAGATAACTCCTAAGTGTTCTTGCAATAAATTATTTTTTCAGATTGGCTTTTTTCATTAAGCCTTCATATTGCTGGGACATAACATGGGTTTGCATTTGAGAAATAAAATCCATGACGACTACCACAATAATTAACAAAGAAGTCCCGCCAAAATAAAACGGAACATTCCAATACACTATTAAAAACTCGGGCAACAAACAGACCAATGTAATATAAAATGCCCCTATAAGAGTCAATCTCGTCATTACCTTATCTATATATCCGCTCGTTTGCAAACCAGGCCTGATGCCAGGCAAAAAAGCGCCTGATTTTTTCAGATTTTCTGCTGTTTCTTTTGAATTAAACACCAATGCGGTGTAAAAAAAACAAAAGAACACAATAGCTGCCGCGTAAAAAATAACATACACCGGCTGGCCCGGCGACAAAAGAGTTGCCACATCCTGAAGCCAGGCAAATCCTTCGGCATTACCAAACCAACCCGCTATTGTCGCAGGAAACAGGATGATACTTGAAGCAAAAATAGGCGGAATAACACCAGCCATATTAAGCTTCAACGGCAAAAAACTACTTTGTCCAGCATAAAGTTTTCGACCTTGCTGTCTTTTTGGATAATTAATCAGAATCCTTCTCTGCCCTCTTTCTACAAAAACAACTAAAGCAGTGACGGAAATCGACAAAATAAACAGCAAAATAATAAATGCACCATTCATTTCGCCAGTTCTAGCCAACTCCAATGTTCCTCCAACAGCTTTAGGCAATCCAGAAACAATACCTGCAAAGATAATCATCGAAATCCCATTACCGATCCCTCTCTCTGTGACCTGCTCACCTAGCCACATCAGAAAAACAGTACCCGTAACCAACGTTATTGTTGTCACTACGATAAAGCCAATACCAGGATTCAACACGACAGAAAGACCACCAGCAGACTGGTTTTGCAAAGCAAGCGATATTCCTATTGCTTGAAAAGTTGCCAAAACAACCGTACCGTATCTAGTATATTGGGAGATTTTGCGCCGACCGGATTCACCTTCTTTCTTCAGTTGCTCCATAGTCGGAATAACAACCGTCATCAACTGCATAATAATCGATGCGGATATATATGGCATTATACCGAGAGCAAACAGGCTTAATCGCATCAATGCCCCACCGGAAAACATGTTAAACATGTCTAAGATAGACCCACTTTGCTGCTCAAACATAATCGCAAGCGCTTTAGGGTCTATCCCGGGAACGGGAATATGCGCACCGACACGGTAAACAAAAAAAGCTCCCAAAACAAAAAGCAACCTTGCTTTTAGCTCTGAAAAACCGCCGACTTTGCTAGCCATCTGAGCTCTTGAAGTATTCACTTAATCCTCTACTTTGCCGCCAGAAGCTTCAATAGCCTCTTTAGCTCCGCCAGTTACCTTAATGCCTTTAACCGTGAACGCCTTGCTAAGCTCACCCGATTTGATAACTTTTGCTTTTTTAGTGAAGGCGGGAACAATATTTTTTTCAATTAAAAGCTTTAAATCTATCACATCCGCGACTAAGCCATTAAGCTCACTTAAACGCACCTCGGCTGAATACTTACTTGACCGAGAGATAAATCCAACTTTTGGCAATCGTCGCTGTAAAGGCATCTGGCCACCTTCAAAACCAACTTTATGGAATCCGCCACTCCGAGCCTTTTGACCTTTGACACCTCTTCCGCATGTCTTTCCAAGAGTACAGCCTATACCCCGCCCGACACGCTTGGCCTTTTTACGAGCACCTTCGGCTGCATGGATTGTATTTAAAAACATTACACTTCCTCGACTTTTAACATGTACGATATTTTGTTTATCATACCTCTGTTTTCGGGCGTATTGAGTATTTCAACTGTCTGGTTGATTTTCCGTAAGCCTAAACCCACTAAGCAAGCCCGATGACGCGGCAGCCGCCCAAACTTGCTTTTTATCATTGTCACACTTAATTTAGTACCCGTCATTGTAAACTACCCGGTAATCTGTTCAACTGATAAGCCGCGCTTGGCAGCTATCTGGTTAGCATTATGCATTCCAGTGAGACCATTAATCGTTGCCCTAACAACATTAATAGGATTATTCGTTCCAATACACTTTGCCAAAACATTATGTACACCAACGACTTCAAATACAGCTCTCATAGCACCCCCAGCAATAATGCCAGTACCTTCAGAAGCCGGCTGCATGTAAACCTTTGCGGCTCCAGTTGAATTCATAATAGGATATTGCAACGTATCGCCTTTTAATGAAACTTTACGCATATTCTTACGCGCCTGTTCAAGGGATTTCTGTATTGCAATGGGTACTTCACGGGCTTTACTGACACCGTAACCAACTCGACCTTCACCATCACCAACAACAGTTAGTGCCGTAAAACCGAAAACCCTACCGCCTTTTACAACCTTTGCAACACGCCTTACATTAACTAATTTTTCTTGCAGTCCGTCAGTACTGCCTTGAGCTGGTGCTGTGGCCATTTTATTCCCCTAAAATTTCAAACCGGCTTCGCGTGCAGCATCAGCTAATGCCTTAACGCGACCATGATATTTAAATCCTGAACGATCGAAAGCAACTTCCGTCACCCCTGCGGCAATAGCTTTTTGAGCTATATATTTCCCGACTTCAGCTGCAGCCTCTACGTTACCGGTATTTTTCAACCCAGCTTTGATCTCTGTCTGTGTCGTTGATGCACTGACCAATGTTCTCGATCCATCCCCACTTATGACTTGAGCATAAATATGCTGGGATGTCTTATGGATTGATAAGCGAGTTGTTTTTAAGTTTTTAATTTTGCAACGCAATTTTAACGCGCGCTTCATACGAGATTGTTTCTTATCCATCACGCCACCTTACTTCTTTTTAGCTTCTTTTCTAGCAACATGCTCATCAGTGTATCTAACACCTTTACCTTTATAGGGCTCAGGTGGGCGATACGCTCTTATTTTTGCCGCTACTTGGCCGACTTGCTGTTTATCATTTCCTTTGATAATTATGTCTGTCTGAGTCGGAGTCTCAATTGAAATACCGGCGGGCACCTGGAATTCAACAGGATGGGAAAAACCCAATGTCAAACTGAGAATATTATCTTTTGCCTGCGCTCTATAACCTACACCGATAAGCGTCATCTTTTTTTCGAAGCCTACAGATACACCGACAAGCATGTTGTAAATAATCGCTCTAGCGGTGCCTGCCTGCGCAGTAGCATTTTTATCATCCCTATTCCACTGCATTTGCATTACATTATCAGAGATATCAACGCTCACAGCAGGATTAAGACTATACGATAACAGGCCTTTAACACCTTTTACCGTCATATCGTTACCATCTAGTTTTATATCCACGCCAGCTGGGATAGTAACTGGGGCCTTTGCAATTCTTGACATAATACGCCTACATTAACAAACGGTGCAAATCACTTCGCCGCCATGCCCAATTGCACGAGCCGCTCTATCTGTCATCACACCATTTGATGTTGATACAATAGCAATACCCAGTCCGCCAAGTACTTTTGGCAATTTGTCTTTAGATTTATAAATTCGCAAACCAGGCCTACTAACTCTTTTTATATTTTCAATGACCGGAACACCCTTATAATACTTTAGTTCGATGGTCATTTCAGCATGACTGCCGATTGTTTCAATATTAAAATCTGTAATGTATCCTTCTTCTTTTAAAACCTTAGCAATAGATACTTTTAGCTTCGACGAAGGCAGCTTAATGTTTTTCTTTCCAGCAGATTGACCGTTTCTAATACGGGTAAGCATATCTGCTACTGGATCTGTCATACTCATTGTTATTTGATCTCCAAACTCTTACCAACTCGCTTTTACTAGACCCGGTACATCCCCACGCATCGTTGCTTCCCTTAGTTTATTTCGACTAAGGCCAAACTTACGATAATAACCATGCGGACGGCCAGTTAAATTACAACGATTACGTACTCTCGTGACACTAGAGTCCCTTGGTAATTTTTGTAATTGCAAATGGGCAAGTTCTTTATCTTCAAATGTCGTTTTAGGATCTCTGATAATTTCTTTCAAAGATTTACGCTTAACGTCGTACTTCTTGACTAATTTTTTACGCTTATCTTCACGCGCAATCATTGACTTTTTGGCCATGTTAAAACCGCCCTTTAGTTCTTAAATGGAAAATTAAAAAGCTTTAACAACGCCAAACCTTCTTCATCAGTTTGAGCAGTTGTCGTTATAGTAATATCCATGCCACGTAAAGCATCAATCTTATCGTAATCAATTTCAGGAAATATGATTTGCTCTTTGACGCCCATTGAATAATTACCGCGCCCATCAAAGCTTTTAGGACTTAATCCTCTAAAGTCACGAATTCGAGGAATAGAAATACTAATCAAACGATCTAAAAACTCATACATTCTATCGCTACGCAAAGTAACCTTACAGCCAATAGGCATATCATCACGAATTTTAAAGCCCGCAATTGATTTTCTTGCTAAGGTAATAACCGGCTTTTGACCAGATATTTTTTCCATGTCACTAAAAGCAGACTGCAAAACTTTTTTGTCGGCAACCGCACCACCAACTCCCATATTTAATGTTATCTTGGTAATACGAGGAGCTTGCATAATAGATTTATAAGCAAATTGCTCTACTAATGCCGGGAGGATACGTTCTTTATATACAGATTCTAATCTAGCCATGATTCATCTACACCTTACACATCAACAAGTTCATCTGTTGACTTAAAATATCTGACCTTCTTTCCATCTTCTAGAAATTTAAAGCCAACACGATCTGCTTTCTTAGTAACGGGGTTATACAACCCTACATTAGAGACATTAATCGGCATATCTTTTGAGATAATCCCGCCCGAGACACCTGTATTCGGATTCGCTTTTTGTGTTTTTTTAACCCGATTAATACCCTCAACGAGTACTTTATCGTTTTTCAAAACCTGAACGACCCTGCCGCTTTTACCTTTATCTTTTCCGGTGCGAACAATAACATCATCACCTTTTTTAATTTTTTGCATATCTGACCTACCTTATAATACTTCAGGAGCTAACGAAATAATTTTCATAAATTTTTCTCCTCTTAGCTCGCGAGTTACAGGGCCAAAAATACGTGTGCCTAAGGGTTGTAAATTATTATTGAGAATAACCGCTGCATTTCCATCGAAACGAATGACGGAACCATCAGCTCTGCGAACGCCTTTGCATGTTCTCACAACTAATGCGTTATAAACTTCGCCTTTTTTTACCCTTCCCCTGGGGATTGCATCTTTAATGCTGACCTTGATGATATCACCAATACCCGCATAACGGCGATGCGAACCGCCTAATACTTTGATACACATGACCTTTTTTGCACCACTATTATCGGCGACGTCAAGGTTAGTTTGCATCTGAATCATGATTTGTTCCTAACTAATCTGTATTAAATAAATAACCGCATGCTATTTGTTAGCACTTTCCAAGACTTGAACCAGCCTAAAAGTTTTATTCTTAGACAAAGGGCGGCATGATGTAATAGAGACAATATCACCTTCCTGGCAAATATTTTCTTCATCGTGCGCCATCATTTTAGTTGACCGTTTGACATATTTCCCATAAACAGGATGTTTTACCACGCGCTCAACCAAAACTGTAATTGTCTTATCCATTTTATTACTGACAACTCGACCAGATATTGTTCGTAATTTAGTTACATTATCGGTCATCTTATGCGCTCGCTATTTCTTTTAAGACAGTTTGAATGCGTGCTATGTTACGCCTTACTTTTTTCACTTGATCCGTTTTTGACAACTGACCTGTACCTTTTTGCATTTTAAGATTAAATCGCTCTCGGGATAAATCAAGCAACATAGCCCCTAGCTCATCTTTTGATTTTTGACGTAATTCATTTACTTTCATTACATTATCGTCCGAACAGTAAAAAGTGTTTTCAATGGTAACTTAGCCGCCGCTAACGCAAAAGCCTCGCGAGCCAATTCTTCAGAAACGCCTTGTATTTCGTATAGCATAGTGCCTGGTCTAATTTGAGCAACCCAGTATTCTACACTACCTTTGCCTTTTCCCATACGAACTTCTAATGGTTTTTTAGTAATTGGTTTATCTGGAAATATTCTTATCCAAATTTTACCGCCACGCTTTACATGACGCGTAATAGTCCTACGTGCTGATTCAATTTGGCGTGCAGTCAAGCGACCGCGACTTACTGACTTGAGACCATATTCGCCAAAGCTGACTGATGATCCACGCACGGCAGTACCGTTATTTCTGCCCTTATGTTGTTTACGGAATTTTGTTCTTTTCGGTTGAAGCATCTCTTTATTCCTTCAACTATTTTTTAGATTCAGAATTCATAGATGCAATATGCGCATCCATATCAAATACTTCGCCTTTGAATATCCATACCTTGATACCGATAATTCCATAGGTAGTATTAGCCTCTGCCGTTGCATAATCAATATCAGCTCTTAGTGTATGTAAAGGCACTCGCCCTTCCCTATACCACTCGCTTCTGGCAATTTCAGCGCCGTTTAGCCGACCACCAATATTAATTTTTATGCCTTCGGCTCCTAAACGCATGGTATTAGTAACCGCACGTTTCATTGCCCGTCTATACATTATTCTTTTTTCAAGCTGCTGGGCGATGCCTTCAGCAACTAATTGCGCATCTAACTCAGGCTTTCTAATTTCTTCAACATTCAGCTGAACTGGAATACCTATCATTTTTGAAATTTCTTGCCTCAACACATCAATATCTTCACCCTTCTTTCCAATCACGATACCTGGGCGGGCAGTATGAATAGTGATATGTGCATTATTCGCGGGGCGATTAATTTGTATGCGACTTACTGAAGCAGTAGCTAATTTTTTCTTAATATATTCTCTAACTTTCAAATCTTGATGCAAAAAAATGGAGTAATCTTGAGAACTTGCATACCATCTTGAATTCCAATCTTTGACAATACCTAGCCGTATACCTGTTGGATGTACTTTTTGACCCATTTTATGCCTCTATTCGTATTCTGCGACTTTAATTGTAATATGGCAGGTTCTTTTAAGGATATGATTGGCACGTCCTTTAGCTCTTGCCTTGAATCTTTTCATCGTCGCCCCTTCATTGACATAAACGGTAGACACTCTTAGATCATCAATATCTGAACTTTCATTATGTTCAGCATTCGCTATCGCAGATTCCAGAATTTTCTTGATAATTGCAGCCGCTTTTTTTGAACTGAATTTCAATATATTTAGTGCCTTTTCGACAGGCATGCCGCGAATCTGATCACCAACCAAACGGGCTTTTTGCGCAGAAAGAGGCGCATTTTTTAATTTCGCTGAAATTTCCATCACCCGATCCTATCTTGATTTTTTATCGGCCACATGGCCTTTATAGGTACGAGTAGGTGCAAACTCACCTAACTTATGCCCTACCATATTCTCAGAAACGAGAACAGGAATATGCAGGCGCCCATTATGAATTGCAATAGTCAAGCCTAACATATCTGGAATAATCATTGATCGTCTCGACCATGTTTTAATCGGTTTCCGATTATTGCTGCTTACTGCATCTTCAACTTTCTTAAGAAGATGATGATCAATAAAAGGACCTTTTTTAATTGAACGTGGCACGCTAATTCCTCACTATTTCTGCTTACGACGTCTAACAATCATATTGTCAGTACGTTTATTTTTTCGTGTTTTATAACCCTTAGTCGGCATACCCCAAGGAGATACAGGATGCCTACCACCAGAAGTACGCCCTTCACCACCACCATGAGGGTGATCTACCGGGTTCATAACCACACCGCGAACAGTTGGACGCACGCCCCTCCATCTTGAAGCTCCGGCTTTACCAAGAGAAGACAAATTATGCTCAGCGTTCGATACCTCACCGATTACCGCGCGGCAATCAGCCATTACTTTTCTTATTTCACCAGAACGCAATCTAATAGTTGCATGAGCGCCATCTCTTGCGACCAGCTGCACAGATGCCCCGGCGCTTCTCGCCACTTGTGCGCCCTTGCCGGGCTTCAATTCAACGCAATGAACAGTCGTACCCATAGGCACGCTTCTTAGAGGCATGCAATTCCCTGGCTTTACGGGAGCGCTTTCCGAAGAAAGAATTTCCTGCCCAACTTCCAATCCTTTAGGGGCAATTATGTATCTGCGCTCGCCATCTTTGAATAGAATTAAAGCAATATTTGCAGTTCTGTTCGGATCATATTCCAAACGCTCGACAACTGCCGGAATGTCCGTTTTATTTCTCTTAAAATCAATGATACGGTAGTGTTGTTTATGTCCACCACCGACATGACGAGTTGTTATGCGCCCTTGATTATTACGACCGCCGCTTTTGCTATTTTTACATAGCAAGGGCGCATAAGGCTTACCTTTATGCAATTGATCACTTTTAATGCGTATTACAAACCGTGATCCTGGCGATGTCGGTTTCGACTTTACAATAGCCATGCTTTCTACCGTTTCCTATTGATCTTTTACTTAACTGAATTAAGCAGCAGAGAAATCTATATCATGGCCAAGCTTAAGTTTTACATAAGCTTTTTTCCAATCAGATCTTTGACCTAATGAACGACCAAATCTTTTTTGCTTTCCTTTAACGTTTAAAACCTGAACTGAATCAACTTCAACATTAAACATTACTTCTACCGCACTCTTAACTTGCATTTTAGTTGCTTGTTTTTGTACTTTAAAAACAACTTGTCTATTCTTTTCAGCGGCGATTGTGCTTTTTTCCGAAATAATTGGAGCTTCCAGTACACCTGCCAAATAATATTTGTTTAGACTCATGCCAAACACTCCTCTATTTTTTTCAAAGCACTAGGTGTAACAATGACTTTATCGGCCGAGACTAATAAGACAGGACTTAAATTTACCGCTTCAATCACTTCCACATAAGGGATGTTTCTTGACGCCAATGCCAGATTTTCATCAACGCTATCTGTAATTATTAATATACGTTTAGCATCGATATTCTTTAGCTTTACACTCAATTCCTTTGTCTTAGGCGTAATTGGCATAATATCGCTGCTTACAACCAGCCGATCCTGCCTAAGCAGTTCCGATAAGATCGACTTAACACCCACCCGGTACATTTTTTTATTTAGCTTCTGGTCATAAGACCTAGGTCTCGCCGCGAAAGTGACACCGCCGGTCCGCCAAACCGGACTACGCGTTGTTCCTGACCTTGCACGACCAGTGCCTTTTTGTCTCCATGGCTTAGCACCGCCACCACTAACATCTGAACGTGTCTTTTGCGCCTTAGTACCGGCACGCGCTCCAGCCAGATATTTGGTAACTAATTGATGAACCAGTGTTTCATTAAAAGACTGACCAAAAACAGCTTCAGCTACTTCCAACTGTCCTGCGGAGTCTTGTTCGTTTAAAGCAGGTACTTGCAAACCCATAGCTTAACCTTTATTTCGCATTTTCATTGCGGGAGTAATCACTACATCACCGCCCTTAGCACCAGGCACTCCGCCTTTTACTAAAATTAAATTTCTTTCCGCATCAATGGCATGAATAGTCAGGTTCTGGACTGTTGTTTTCACAGCACCCATATGGCCTTCCATTTTTTTACCTTTGAATACACGCCCCGGCGTCTGATTCATACCAATAGAACCCAAGACCCTATGAGAGCGCGAGTTACCATGGGTAGCATCCTGCATACTGAAATTATGCCGCTTTATACCGCCAGCAAAGCCTTTACCTATACTTCTTCCTTGAACATCAACAACCTGCCCTTCAGAAAAGATGTCTACAGTTAACTCAGAACCGGCAGATAATTCAACGCCCTCACCCTCTTCGAGACGAAACTCCCAAAGACCGCGCCCAGCAGTCACATTAGCCGCAGCATAATGACCGGCCATTGCTTTGTTGACTCTTGAAGATTTTTTATCGCCTGCAGTTACTTGAATTGAACGATAACCATCAACTTCAATACCTTTTACCTGAACAACTCTGTTTGAATCGATCTGTAGAACAGTAACCGGTACCGATGAACCATCTTCACAAAAAACTCTGGTCATACCACATTTACGACCTATAAGACCTATTGACATCTGCCAATTCCTCTATCTTTTAATTCAACTTTATCTGAACATCAACACCCGCAGCAAGATCCAATTTCATCAATGCATCTACGGTTTTTTCTGTTGGCTCAACGATATCCAGCAATCTTTTATACGTTCTCAATTCATATTGATCTCGCGCATCCTTATTGACATGCGGAGAAATCAAAATAGTGAAACGTTCTTTTTTAGTAGGCAAGGGAATCGGGCCTTTAACTTGCGCCCCCGTTCTCCTTGCTGTTTCTACTATCTCACCAGCCGATTGATCAATCAATTTATGATCAAATGATTTCAAACGGATTCTGATAGTTTGGTTAGCCATATTTATTACTCGATTATTGATGCGACAACACCGGCGCCGACGGTACGCCCACCTTCACGAATCGCGAAACGCAGACCGTCTTCCATCGCAATCGGCGAGATTAATTTTACGGTAACCGCGATATTATCGCCGGGCAT
>Ga0172373_10007465_pt1 | contig 14171 bp, 14 predicted proteins | sample Lak10m_2_FD_114546 | JGI IMG/M metagenome (GOLD analysis project Ga0172373, IMG submission 114546) | Freshwater microbial communities from Kabuno Bay, South-Kivu, Congo - kab_092012_10m | ecosystem: Environmental > Aquatic > Freshwater > Lake | place: Democratic Republic of the Congo... | reverse complement strand
CTGAACACTCGCCCCCGCAAGTCACTTGGGTTCAAGTGTCCAGCAGAATTGTTTATGCCAGACGCTTTTGACTTTAAGCAGCATCACGCTGCACTTTTTGCACTTGGAGCTTGAAACCGCCAAGTGTAATGTATGAAATTGCATTCCTTAACCTTACCTTGATAGGTGTCGACCAAAAACGCAATTTGGGTAAAGGTAAAAAATGAAATGCCGAGCGGCAGAACAATCTGCGCTATCTGCCAATCCAGATTAATGACGCCATTCATGCTATCGACGAAGAAATTGGCGTATTTATAGTACGCAAGCAGCACTAGGTTGGCGGTAATCGCGCATATCAAAACACGCTTTTTATTTAAGCCAAGCTTTTTGATTATTGAGTCTGTTCGTGCGATCCAACGGCCAAAAACGTAGTTGCCAATTATTGAGATTAGTAGCAGTGCAACGTAATTGGGATTCCAGTAACCATAAAAAAACAATGACGCACATGCCAGCCAAGCTGCCGAAAAATTCTCGCCGACTCTTGCTAACCAGAAAAATCCCAGCAGCACAATCGGTAGATAGATAAAGATAAATCCGTAGGAGTTAAACAGCATTCCAGTATCTCAACTCACTTTGTCAAAAACACACCGGTTGCTTACTCCAAGAATTTCGAAAAGAATCAGCATCCAAAATATAGCGCACAACTTCAACTCCTTCGTACTTCATTCAACGACTTTGCCGAGCATGCGTTCTACATAACGCGCGATCAGATCCACCTCTAGATTGACTTGTGAACCTGCCGCCAGGTCTTTGAGGTTGGTCATTTGCAAGGTGTGTGGGATAAGGTTCAGTTCGAACGCATTGCCATCGACACGGTTAATGGTGAGGCTCACGCCATTGACGGTGACCGAGCCTTTCGGGGCAATGAACTTGGCCAAGGCCTGCGGTGCGCGTATCGTCAATTTCCAACTCTCGCCGAGATCATCGAAAGCGATTACATCACCCACGCCGTCCACATGACCGCTGACCAGATGGCCGCCCAAACGGTCGGACAGACGCAAGGCTTTTTCCAAATTCACCGCAGCACCCAAAGCATCTAGCCCCACCGTGCAATCCAAAGTTTCGCGCGACACATCCACGCTAAAGGTATAGCCATCTAGGGCGATGACGGTGAGACACACGCCGTTCACTGCGATACTGTCGCCCAATAACACATCGTCCAAACCTAAAGCATTGGTATCGATAGAGAGACGCAATCCGCCTGCGCGGTCTGCGGTATTGGTGATGCGGCCTACGTCGGCGATGATGCCACTAAACATGAGACTTCCTTTTCACTTTTGCGGAGACACGCAGGTCACTCCCGACCTGGCGCACATCCTGCCATTGCAATTCGATACGCTGTGCCAGTTCGGTCAACTCGCCCAGTCCCGCCATACCGCGCGCCATATCGCCCAACAACTGCGGCGCGATATAAAACAACAACTCGTCTATCAAGCCCGCTTGCAGCAGCGCGCCGTTCAATACCGCCCCAGCCTCTACTAACACTTCGTTGATGCCGCGCTGCGCCAAGTCTTTAAGCATGGCACACAAGTCCACACGCCCCTGTGCACTCGTCAACACACACACGGTCGCGCCCTGCTTTTCCAATACGGAAATCTTTTCGGTATTTTGCGTAGCGGTGTAAATCAAAACCCCACGCTCACTTCCTGTAATTGAGGAGAGGGGGAGCGGCTGCAAAATTTTCGCAGTCAGCGGCATGCGCAAAGTGCTGTCCAACACCACGCGCAGCGGTTGTCTAGTCGTTTCAATATCGCGCACATTCAGTTGCGCATCATCAGCAAGGATGGTGTTGATGCCGGTCAACACGGCACAGGAACGCGCGCGCCAGTGTTGCACATCGCGCCTTGCTGCCGCGCCAGTAATCCACTGGCTTACGCCATTTCTAAGCGCGGTGCGCCCATCCAAACTCATGCCCACCTTACTGCGCACATAAGGCATACCTTGCGTCATCCGCGCCACGAAACCGATATTCAGCTCGCGCGCCTGCGCTTCCATCAGACCACTTTCGACGGCAATACCGGCGGCACGTAATTTTGCGATACCCGCACCGGCCACCAAGGGATTGGGGTCTTGCATCGCAACCACCACACGGCTCACGGCAGCCGCGATTAGGCCGTCCGCACAAGGCGGTGTCCTGCCATGATGCGAGCAAGGCTCCAGCGTGACATAAGCAGTGGCACCTCGCGCGGCTTCTCCCGCCTCACGCAACGCATATACCTCGGCATGTGGTTCACCCGCCCTTTGATGCCAACCCGAGCCCACGACTTTACCATCGCGCACCAACACACACCCCACGCGTGGATTAGGGCTGGTGCTATACAGTCCTTGCTCGGCCAAACGCAGCGCGGTCGCCATGTGCTGAGTGTCGATTGCGGAAAACATCAGGCGGGTGAGAAAACCATCAGATTGGACGCTTCAGGACTTACGCCTGTCCGTAGCGCGCCGCGCCGGCGTGCCGCTGACGGCGTTGACCGCATCGGCAAAATCGCCGACATCCTGAAAACTTTTGTACACCGAGGCAAAACGGATATAAGCGACCTTGTCGAGCTTAAGCAATTCCTTCATCACCATCTCGCCGACCTGACGCGAACCAATCTCGCGTTCGCCCAGTGCGAAAATCTTTTGCGATACATGATCGATAGCCGCATCCACCAACTCAGTCGAAACCGGACGTTTATGCAGGGCGCGCTTGAAACTGGTACGCAACTTCTCGGTATCGAACTCGCTGCGCGTGCCGTTGTGCTTGACCACTTGCGGCATACGTAACTCGACGGTCTCGTAGGTAGTAAAACGTTTTTCGCAAGACACGCAACGACGCCGACGCCGGATGCTGTCACCCTCCTCGCTTTCGCGAGTATCGACGACTTGCGTCTCGTGACCTTTACAGAAGGGGCACTTCATAGGGGAAGGGGGAGAGAGAAGGGGGAAGAGAGAAGGGGGAAACCGGGCAACCGGGCAACCGGAAAATCATCGCGCCCCTTCCCCCTTTACCCTTCCCTCTTCTCATGCTGTTAGGCTCCGTACACAGGGAAGGCGCTGGTCAGCTTCTTCACTTCCGCAACCACGCGCGCAGTGACGGCTTCGTCATGCGGCGCATCCAACACATCGGCAATCAGATGCGCCAGCTTCTCGGCTTCCAATTCTTTGAAACCGCGTGTGGACATGGCTGGCGTACCAATGCGAATACCAGAAGTAACAAACGGTTTCTGCGGATCATTAGGAATAGCGTTCTTGTTCACAGTGATATGCGCACGCCCCAGCGCGGCTTCAGCATCCTTACCAGTCAAATTCTTAGCTTGCAGATCAACCAAAAACACGTGACTGTCAGTACGGCCCGACACGATGCGCAGACCGCGCTCGATCAACACGCGCGTCATCACGCGTGCGTTGTCCACCACTTGCTTCTGGTAAACCTTGAACTCTTTACTGCCTGCCTCTTTGAATGCCACCGCCTTGGCTGCGACCACGTGCATCAATGGGCCACCTTGCAGTTGCGGGAAAATTGCCGAGTTCAGCGCCTTCTCGTGCTCCGCCTTAGCCAGAATCAAACCGCCACGTGGACCACGTAAGGTCTTGTGCGTGGTGGTGGTCACGAAGTCGGCGATACCGACCGGAGAAGGATAGACACCTGCCGCGATCAAACCGGCATAGTGCGCCATATCCACGAACAGATACGCACCTACGCTATCGGCGATGGCACGGAAACGCTTCCAGTCGATCACCAAGGCATAAGCCGATGCGCCCGCCACGATCATTTTCGGTTTGTGTTCGAGTGCCAGCTTTTGCACCTGGTCGTAGTCAATCTCTTCTTTGTCGTTCAAACCGTACTGGATGGCGTTGTATAGCTTGCCGCTGATGTTCACCGATGCGCCATGCGTCAAGTGACCGCCATGTGCCAAGGACATACCCAAGATGGTATCGCCCGGCTTAAGCACCGAAACGTACACCGCTTGGTTGGCCTGAGAACCAGAATGTGGCTGCACGTTGGCGTATTCCGCGCCGAACAAAGCCTTGGCTCTATCGATAGCAAGTTGCTCCGCCACATCCACATATTCGCAGCCGCCGTAGTAACGCTTGGCGGGATAACCTTCCGCATACTTGTTGGTCAGCTTACTACCCTGCGCCTCCATCACCGCCGGGCTGGTGTAGTTTTCCGAAGCGATCAGTTCGATATGATCTTCCTGACGCTGATTTTCATTGACGATAGCTGCCCACAATTCTGGGTCGGTATGAGCGATGGTGTTTTTACTGGAGAACATGGCAAAGATTCCTAAAGAGTAAGCGTGAAAGGCGCGGATTCTATCACGAGCCGACCCACAAAAAACCCCCGCTGCATCCTCTACAGGCGGGGGCTGGACTTAGCCTAGACTCGCTCCAACTACCAAGCACTAAAGGCTACGGGCTGACACCAAGGACCATAACGCCCGCCCTCATCGAGCAAACGCAGACGGATGAAATAGTCGCCCGTAGGCAAGCTGGGTAACAGTGCGTAGTCCTGACGCACAACGATGCTGGACAGAGGCTGCTGAAAGCCGTCGTCCCGGGCAATTTGCAGTTCATAGCGATAACCTTTGACATCCTTCCATCCGCTCAACAGTGACTTGCCGTTATTGATAGGCCGCGAAGGTGTAATGACGGGAAAGTCTGCGGGGGCCGGAGGCGGTGGGGGTGGCACTACCTGCGGCGGTATCTTGACCAGCAGCACTGCGAGTGCGGGCATCCCCTGCAAACCATGTTCATCGACCGCACGCAGACGCAGCCAATAGCGACCCTCCGCCAAGCACTTAATCACGATGTGCCGATCTTGCGCCGCCACCGGCGCGACCAGCTGCGTCATGGCCTCGTCCATGGCCAGCTCGCCACGGTAAGCGACAGCACCAACCATCTCCGGCATAACAAAACTCAACGCATCCGGCGCAAAAGTATCAGGGAAGGTCGGGAAGACCGGTGCAGCAAGTAGCGGCACCACACTAGGCGCGTGCACCCCATCGGCCACCGAACCCTGACCGCCGGCTAGCGCTAAAGATGTTTTACCCGCATCGAAACCGACCAGACCGTTCTCGATCTCAGCCAAGGTGTTTTCACCCTCCTGTCCAACACGGAAATGCGTACCACGCACGCCTATCGTGCCGTGCATCGCCTGGATGCGCAGCGGCGCTTGTGCATCGGGATATTTTTTCTTGATGGCATCGATGCGGCCAGTAACTAGACGGAACACCGCACTGAAAAAGTCGCCACGCTCTTTCTTCTGCAATTCTTGGGCTTGCAACTCAGTTTTTTCCAGCAGGTTCAAAGTAGAGCCGTCCGGCAGCTGCATGCGCGCCGAAGCACCGTGCGCGGTTGCCACTTTATCGCCGCTGACCACAGCGTCGCCTACTTGAGCGACTTTGCCATTCACTTTCACGTCACCCACAACAGCTTCGATACGCGCCTCGGCAGGATGATTCTTCATCCACGCCAGCGGAATACTCAGCACCTGCTTGGGATGCACCAGATTGGCATCTTGCAATTTATTGTATTTAGCCACCTCCGCCCAACGCCCCGGACTATCCAGCAGTTGCGTCGCAAGTCGCCCCAGACTGTCGCCGCGCTGCACTTGATAGACAAAGTCTGTGCTGGCCGCAGTCACTTCGGCAGCAGCCGTCTGCATGCCCAGACCACAACATAAACACAGTACTAACCTACTGATACGTTTCATGCTCGTTCTCCTCACCTGATGCCACTTAATCTGTACTGATTCAATTTACTGTGAATGACAATTCTTCACTCCAATCGCCTTGCACGCCTTCGACATTAATAGCCCGCACACGAACGAAATAGTGGCCAGCATCCGGCCTTGGAATGCTCAGTTCATTGTTCTTCACCATGATGTCCACCAGCGGAAAATCGAATTCATGACTAGCCGACATCTGGCATTGATAGCGCAGCCCCGGCTCACCTTGCCAATCGATGTGCAAACGATGTCCGGCAAAGCTCAACGAAGTCGGCTTGAGTGCGATTTTGACCGCCGGTGCGGCGGCATGCTGCTTGACGACAAACTGCGTCGTCGCAGTCATGCCCTGCAAGCCATGTTCATCCACCGCACGCAAACGCAACCAATACTGCCCTTCGGCCAAGCCGTTGATTTTGATTAAGCCACTATCCGCACTGACCGGCGCTAACAGCTGCGCAAACCCAGCATCAGCCGCCAACTCACCACGGTACGCCTTGGCCCCCGGCAACTCCGCCATACTGAACTGCATCTCATGGGGCGGAAAATCCTGACTCATATCGGGGAATTGCGGGGCGGGCAGCAAGGGGATCATCAGCGGCGCATGGACACCATCGCCTACCGATCCCTGTGCCGCAGCCAAAGCGATGGCAGGCGCGACCGCATCATCGCCAAATGCAACTAACCCATTCTCAATCTCGGCCAGCGTGTTGCCCTGCTCCTGTCCCATGCGGAAATGCGTACCGCGCACCCCGATGGTGCCGTGCATCGCTTGTATGTGTAATGGTGATTGGCCGTCGGGATATTTCTTCTTGATGGCATCGATGCGCCCCGTCACCAGACGGAACGCCGAGCTGAAGAAATTGCCCTGTTTCTTTTTACTCAGTTCGCTGGCTTCCAGTTGCGTTTTCTCCATCATGCTGAGCGAGGAGCTATCTGGCAGATTCAAGCGCGCACTGGCACCCGCTGCCGTTTCCAAACGCGCGCCCTGCGTCACCAAGTCACCTACTTTGGCGGGCTGTCCGTTCAAGCTCACTGTACCGTTTATAGATTCGATGCGTGCTTCGGCTGGATCACTCTTCAACCAAGGAAGTTGGATGCGCAATACCTGCCCGGGCGTGATGACTTGCGGATTCTTGAGCTTGTTGTACTGGGCGACTTCAGGCCATCGTTTAGTAGTATCGAGGATGTTCTGTGCAAAGGTACTTAGATTGTCACCCCGTTTTACGGTATATAGATAATCTGCATCCGCACCGTAAGCAATGGGGCTCAGCAAAGTCAGCGCGAGCAACAACCCTAGCGATTTTTTTTTCATCTTCAACTCCTGTCGTTATTTTTTTGTGCCTGATAAAGATCAGCGGGTGCGCTGTTACGTTCTGCTAACGACCTGCCACCGTCATCCCTTCCAGCAATATCGAGCCACATTGCCGCGAGCCCTGTACCAGTACATCGTTACCCACTGCGACGATATTGCGATACATATCTTTCAGATTGCCCGCGATGGTAATCTCTTCCACGGGATATTGTATCTCACCGTTCTCTACCCAGAATCCCGCCGCACCACGCGAATAGTCGCCCGTCACACCGTTCACACCACTGCCCAACAACTCCGTGACCAACAGGCCGCGCGACATGGTACGCAATAGCGCGGCGAAATCCTGCTCACCCGACTGCAAAATCAGATTATGGTTGCCGCCCGCATTGCCGGTGGAACGCAAACCCAGCTTGCGCGCCGAATAGCTGCCGAGAAAATAGTCCTGCAACACACCATCTTTGACGATATGGCGATTGCGGGTCTGCACCCCCTCATCATCGAAAGGACTGGAAGCTAAGCCTTTGCGTATATCCGGCACATCGCGGATATTGATGTGCGGCGCGAAGATCTGCTGACCTTTCTTATCCAGTAAAAAAGAGGATTTTCGATACAGGCTGCCGCCGCTCACCGCACCCACAAAATGTCCCAACAAGCCTGCGGCGACAGGGGCTTCGAACAACACTGGCACTTGCATGGTCGCTATCTGCCTAGCGTTCAGTCTGCGCACACTGCGCTCAGCGGCGATGCGCCCCACCCGCTCAGCCGGAATCAGGTCGCGCGCATCGCGCGCCACGGTGTACCAGTAATCGCGCTCCATCATGTCGTCCTTGCCCGCGATCACCGCGCAACTCAGACTATGGCGCGAGGTTGGAAACCCGCCCATAAATCCCAGACTATTGGCAGACACGAACAAAGCTTCGTGCAGATTCACCGTCGCGCCTTCGGAGTTAGTGATGCGCGGATCGGCGGCAAAGGCGGCACGTTCGCACTGTTGCGCCAGTACGATGGCCGCTTCCACCGGCAACTCCCAAGGATAGTAGAGATCGAGATCGGCATTGCCGTGCGCCAACATATCCGCATCGGGCAAGCCCGAGCAATCATCCTTGGCGGTATAGCTCGCGATAGACAGTGCTGCATCCACGGTGTCGCGTATCGCCTGCTTGCCGAAATCTGAGGTACTCGCATTGCCGCGCTGCTGGCCGATATAGACCGTAATGCCCAAGCCCTTATCGCGGTTGTACTCTATGGTTTCGACTTCGCCCTGCCGCACCGTCACCGCTTGACCAAAACCCACTGAAACATCCACCGCAGATGCCGAAGCACCGCGCTGCCGAGCATAAGCCAGCATATCTTGAGCGATGTCACTCAACTGCTCGTAAGAGTGCGAAAAACGCGGCGCGGAAGTGTCTATTGCATTCATGTAGTGACCGGTAAAATTGTGAAAGGCGTTATCATAGCAGCATCGTTCCGTTACCCACTTCAAAATGAATCCGCACAATCCCAGCAATAAACCTGAACATCCAGCCGAGCCAGACGCAGACTTCGACGAGACGCTGGATGCCGTTTACGATGATGAAGATGAGGAAGATGACGACGGCCCTATCGTCATTCAAGTACATGGCCACGCCCCCAAAGCTCCCGCGCAGAACACACGTGGTCGCGGTCTGCGCAGCCAGCCAGCCAGCGACATCGATGATGAGGAAGAGGACGCTGGCCCGAGCAAAACCAAGATCAAGAAGCAAATGCACGAGTTACGCGATCTGGGCAAGGAACTCACCGAACTGGGCAAGGATCAGGTCAATCAGCTGAACCTTCCCGACACCTTGCGCGAAGCGATACACGAGATGAAGAACATCAACTCGTTTGGCGCACAACGTCGCCAAATACAGTACATCGGCAAATTGATGCGTAACGTCGATCCGGCTCCCATCCTCGCCAAGCTGGATGCTTGGAAAGGCAAGTCGCAGAACCATACCGCCTATATGCACTTACTGGAACGCTGGCGCGACCGTCTGATGGAAAACAGTGCCGCGTTAACCGAACTTTTGGCGGCCCATCCGCAGGCCGATGCCCAACGTCTGCGCACACTGATACGCAACGCGCACAAAGAACAAGAGCTACAGAAGCCGCCCAAGAACTATCGCGAAATATTTCAAGTGCTGCGCGACATCATCCCAGAGCAAGTGTGAATATGAGCGGACTGTTGCCGCATATCGCGCTCGATGCGGGCAAACACCCGCAGCACAGCATCATCTGGTTGCATGGCCTAGGCGCGGACGGACACGACTTCGTGCCCATGGTGGACGAACTCAAGCTGCCCGTCGCAATGCACTACCTGTTCCCCCACGCCCCCAAGATAGCCGTAACCATTAACGGCGGTTTCGTGATGCGCGCCTGGTATGACATTGCTACTACGGATATTGCGGCACAGCAGGATGAAGCCGGAATACGCGGCTCGCATGAGGCGGTATTGGCGCTGATCGCGCATGAAAATGCTCGTGGCATTCCCAATCAGCGCATCTTTCTGGCGGGTTTTTCGCAAGGCGGAGCGATTGCGCTACATACGGCGTTGCGCATGCAACACCCCTTAGCGGGTGTCCTCGCACTGTCCACCTACCTACCGCTGGCGCAACTCGCCGCCAAGGAGATCAGCCCCAGCACACCGCCCATTTTTATGGCACACGGTCGCAGTGACCCAGTCGTCCCTCATGCGCTGGGACTTGCCTCGCGGAATGAATTATTAGCATTAGGTTGTGCCGTGGACTGGCATGACTACAGCATGCAACACAGCGTGTGTGCCGATGAAATCAGGGATATGCAGAACTGGTTGGCGGACCAAATTAGCAGCGGCGCGTAGCACGCGGGGGGGCAGTTTTCCCGCTCGCTACGCTTCGCCTTCCTCGCGCTCTATGACACGAAACTCGACCAAATCGCAGTCCAAATGCTTGGCTTTGAGCGCATTGGGAATCAATAGATATTTTTTCCCGCGCAACTCAGTCAGCAAACTACAGTTAGGCATGTAGCTACTCATCAGCAGATCGATCTTACCTTCTACCTCTTCGCCCACTTTCGCATACAGCCACAGCGCAGGTGCGCCATTCCCCAAAGCAGTGCTACCGCCCCCACTTTGCAACAGGAACACACCCTCAATCTGGTTGCTCATGATTTCTACACCAACATGCAGATGCTGCTCATCATCACGCAACAAGCGCCGCACCACCGCCATCCCCCAGCAGGGCCGCCCCTCCGGGCGCATCGCGACTAACTGACCAATACGCACGTGCTCGTTACCGCGTTGTGGCAGCCGGGTATGAAACCCCGCAGAACTGATGTCTTCCAGCTTCCATTGCACAGTGCTACCGGCACTAAAGTTCAAGTCTAGATTATTGCAGTCCAATGCTTGCTGAAAGCCTATCGCCACATCAGCTGCAATCATGGTTTCACGTCTGGCGACCTTACGTTGTGGCAAAGCCGTCACATACTTGAGCAAATAGTTGGCAGCCTCTTTGACCAAGTCCGCTTCATATTCGCCCCCAAGCAGCAAATCATCCGGCAGGATGCCCTTGTTCAACACCACCATCAGACTCTCCAATTTCGCCGCCATACTTGGCATGCAAACAAAGCGTTTGTAAGGATTTACGGTTGCATCAATGTTGACGCGATGCGGCAAGTCAGGCGCATTGAGATTAAAACTGAACAGACTGTGCGGACTGGGTTGCACCTGCACATCGACGCAATCTATGTATCGATCAATGATGCGGTCAGTCAGATGCATGGCGAGCGGACTCAACGAGGTCACACCACACCCATACCAAGCCAACAAATGCGCGATTTCGGCTTTAATCGTGGTCGTGCGCGTCATGACTGGGTAAAGGGTTAAAGGCGTGACGAATAACTCCTGACGCTCCGCAAATTTGTAGATCTGCGCCAGATAGGACCACACTTTGCAATCTATCGGCCCATAGTGCATGCAAGCAAATTTAAGGCTGGCGTTCATCGCGTAAACGATGCGCGCAATCAATAACGGGACGGCTGCTTTGAGCGCGGAGCTGCCCTTATCGCCTTCCTGAAAACCGCTAAAAATCGAGAAATAAGCCGTGAATAAATGGCGATACCAAGAACCCAACACCAACCAGAGCCGATTCTCTTGAAAACTGGGCAGTTCGCGAGCCGAGAAATAATCCTGCGAGAGCTTACGGGTGTAAGTGTAAGCAGCCTCATCCATCATCTTGATTAAGGTAAATTTATAATCCAGCTTGAACTCCGCAGTAGTCGTCACCGACTCCATCCAGTCGGTCAACTCCATCAACGCCTTGATCGGGTCATGCTTAGGCAAGTCGTTCAGCAAACCTTGTGCGGCTTTTATATCCGCCATGGGGTGATCGGGTTTTTTTCCTAAGAATCTTGATAACATGTGCCGCCTCGATAAGATTGCATCTGTGATTTTTTTATTATTCCCAGCAATATAACCGCAATATCATAATCATGCACACCGTTGCGAAGGCCTAGATAATTGCTACCTTGGTTAGAAACACACACCCCATTTCCGCCCTTGCATAGGGCTTTGCGCGAGCCGAATGGACTTTTGGCAGCCGGTGGCGAGCTCTCCGCAGAACGTTTATTGCGTGCTTATCGCGCCGGGATATTCCCTTGGTTCAACCCCGGCGAACCGGTGTTATGGTGGAGTCCCGATCCACGCATGGTGCTACTCCCGCAACACTTCAAAGTGTCGCACTCGCTGGCAAAAATTTTGCGCAACAGCGCTTGCGCAGTGCGCTTTGATGGGGCGTTCAGCCAAGTAATGCACGCCTGTGCCGCACCCCGTGCAGCGCAGAGCGGCACTTGGATCAGCGCGGAGATGATTGCCGCTTATAGTCGCTTGCACGAGCTGGGCTATGCGCATTCGGTGGAAGTCTGGCAGGCAGACAAGCTGGTGGGCGGTTTGTACGGCGTGGCATTGGGCCGTATGTTTTATGGTGAATCCATGTTCAGCGTGATACCTAACGGCTCCAAGATCGCGCTCGCCTATCTGAGCAAGCAATTGGCACGTTGGCAATTCGGCATGATCGACTGTCAGATGCACACGCCACATCTCGCCAGCCTAGGTGCCGGACTCATCGCACGCGATGAATTCGTGACGCGCCTAAGTGAGTTGGTAAACTGCACGCCAGTCACGCACTGGCACTTCGACAGCGACCTATACCCATGAGCCAACTTAACGACATCCCCTTAGCCACGCTGCACTTCTACCTGACTGCGCCCTATGAGTGCAGCTACTTGCCCGAACTGCAAGCACGTTCACAGGTCGCCGCACCCGGCGGCCTGGTTACCCCCGCTGTCTATTCCGAATTGGTCCAGCATGGCTTCAGGCGCAGTGGCACTTATACCTACCGGCCACGTTGCGACACGTGTCAGGCTTGCGTGCCGTTCCGTGTACTAGCGCAATCCTTCCGCCCCAGCCGGTCGCAACGGCGCACTTGGAAACGGCTCGCACACCTACAAGTCAGCTGGCATGAACTGCAAGACAAACCCGAGTACTTCGAACTTTATCAACGCTATCAGAAAGCCAGACACAAGGATGGCGGCATGGACAACGATGACCACGAGTCCTACCGCAACTTCTTGCTGCAAAGCCATATCGACACGCTGCTGGTAGAATTCAGGGAGCAAGGCATCTTGCGCATGGTCAGCGTCATCGACGTGCTGGCTGACGGACTCTCCTCGGTGTACACCTTTTTTGAACCCGATCTGCCGCACAGCGGTTTCGGTGTCTATAACGTGTTATGGCAGATAGAGATGTGCCGCCAACTGGGCTTGGATTATGTATATCTGGGCTATTGGATCGCAGCCAGCACCAAGATGTCTTACAAGACGCTTTACCAACCTGCGCAAGGCCTGATAGATGGCACTTGGCAAGCATTGCAACCCGATACCGGCCCGCACGCCAAGTATCTCAACACGGAAAGTACATCACGATGAAAACACGTTTAGGCATCTACGTATTCCTGCTCTTGGCCTTCCCCTTCGCGGGCCTGTATCTGAGCGGTATGGATTGGAGCGAACTGGACGCGCGCGTCCTGCAAGGCGATGCCAATATCGTCAACCCACCCGCCACCTTGCTGACCACGCTGATGCTGGCGGGCTACATCGTGTTCATCAATCATCTGAATAAACTGGTGAATGGCAATCAGCCTTTCAAGGGGCAGCTGAACTACCTACTCTGGGTGAGTGGTGCCGGTGCTTGCCTAGTTTGGCTGCTGGTTTACCTCAACACCTATGTCGCCAGTTGGGCCAGCCAACCCGGCAATCCCGTGATGCAAGGCTTGCTCTACACCCCATTGTTCGCCCTGCTCGCTCCCGCAGTGCTGCACACCCGCGCGTTTATTGCCGCGCTGCCGAATGTGCTCAAAGTCACCACCAGCCACCACACCTTCACCCCACCCGGCGCAGACAAATTGGCTTATGGCTTGCTCGGCTTGGGCAGCTTGTTTTTGCTAGGTGCAGCCAATCTGTCCGACGCTTATGCCCTGCTGGCGTGGCTCGCACCGCTGCTGCTACTCATGGGCCTGCAATTGCTATGGAACGAAAGCACAGTCTTCTCCGGCCTTAAGACTGGCGATAACGGTCGCATGCTGTGCGCCGCATTGGCGGGGTTAGTGGTTGGCAACTTTGCCCTGTTCGCCTATCACAGCAATGGCGGCCTGACGCTGTTGGAGTCGGAATGGATCACCCAACTTGGCTTGTTACTGTTCGGCCTGCTGTGCATGCAACTGGCTGATGTGCTGGCTGAGAACTGGCGCGGCAAGAAACGCAGCGACCTCTACTCCAAGAAAAAATTCCCGATTCCTGTGGTGGTCAAGAATAAGTAATCATCGGCCAGCGTGGTGTACTCAGCGCCACTGGCCGCAGCACCCCCTATCTGCCCGCCAAACCGATGGATGGCCGCGTATGGCACGTTGGTGCCGATGGAAACAAGATACTGACTGACCACATGCGTGATGCTGTTGGACAGGATGCCCGTATCCTTCAGATGCGAAGCCCCGCCCTTTTTCTTATCCTGCCACTTCACCCCATACGGGTCACGCCCGTCACGAAAATTCAGCTTGG
>Ga0172373_10007464_pt1 | contig 14171 bp, 14 predicted proteins | sample Lak10m_2_FD_114546 | JGI IMG/M metagenome (GOLD analysis project Ga0172373, IMG submission 114546) | Freshwater microbial communities from Kabuno Bay, South-Kivu, Congo - kab_092012_10m | ecosystem: Environmental > Aquatic > Freshwater > Lake | place: Democratic Republic of the Congo... | reverse complement strand
TCGAGTTTCCGGTGCAAGATGTAAATGCGCCTTGAATCGCGATGGCCGGATCGTTCGACCCAGAGTTCATTTCGATTGTGTTGCCCGTCACGGCGCAGCGATCTCCCGCCGCGTTGATCGCGACGCCAGTAGGAGGTAGCTGGTCTCCCGAAGCGTGATCGACCACGTTGCCCGTGATCGTAGTGCGCGCTGCGCTCGAAAAAATCGCACCAATCGGCACAAGGAAGGGAGGGGTAGGAGGTGCAGGAGGGATGTCAAGAAACATGCGGATGTTGTTGCCGTCCACAGACACGAACTTCGACTCGCTCCCGCGAACGCGCACAGCAAATTGCGCCGAGCTTACGATTGTGTTGTCGGAGACGTTGACCCGCTGCACGGACAAGTCAGCGTCCTCCGTTTGCAGGCCGAGATCGATTGCCACGTCATCGACCGTTCGCGCATCAGAGGTCTTGATGACATTGTCGTCCACAACAACGTCCGACGAGGAAACGATATACACGGCTCTCGTCGGGTTGACATTTCCTTCCGACGAACTGCCTTGCACGGTAATGTCGTTGGACGTGATGGTGATTTCGCTGGCGAGCGCCACGCGAACCCCGATGCGCTGATAAAACGACCCATCTACTACGATGTTGCAGTCCGTAACTGAGCCTCGGGTTACAGTGTTCTCTGGTTCCGTCTGAAACGATACTCCCTCAGACCCCGCTCGGATCTTGCAGCCCGCGATCGTCACGTCGGCAATCGTGCCGCCGCCGCTCGCCGTCACGAGGACTCCGAAGGAGCCTTGGCTTCCACTGGTGTCAATATCGCAATCGGAAATCGTGTGACCTGTGCCGCGATTCAACAGCACGCCGTAGTCGAGACCGACTGGGTTTCCTTGAAATCTGCTGATTCTGCCGCGATGTACGCGCACAGACCCCGTAGCTTGATCGGAAGGCGCGACCTCGTGATAGTAGATTCCGCGCGTTTTCGTCCCTTCGATGAAAATATCATCGCCGCGGAAGCTGCACTGTCCACTTCCATCGGGTCCGCTGGCCGCGTTGGCGACCTCCAAGCCGTAGTCGCCGCCAGACAAATACAAATTCCGAGCGGACACGTCGCCTCTTTGCAGGAGCAATAGCGCGGACCCGGAAGGTGTATCCTCCTGCTTCGAGGTGTTGAACAAAATCACGTCCTCCAACGACACCGCGCGGCCACCGTCGGGGGGATCAATGCGCAGCAAATACCTTAGCGGAGCAGCCGGATTGATTTCCATACCCGCGATGATTGCGACATTGGCAATAACCGCAATTCCCCCAGAGACACGCACGACGTAGTCGTCCGTGCCTCCCCCGTCAGACGTCTTCACTGTAATCTGTAAATCGCGGAGTTGGGCAGCAGCGCCAACAACAAAAACGCTCTGATTTTCCCCTGAACCGAATTTCGCTTCTATGATCGTACTCCCTAGACCCGCTCCCTGCACGCGAATGCCTTGCGGGATGACGAGAGGGACGGACGGAGATCCCGGCTGGGAAAGGTTATAAGTACCGGGACGAATCCACACGTCGCCGGGACCGTTTGGCTGCGTGAGCGCGAGCGCGATGCCCGCGCCGTTCCCTGTGTCTGGGATGTAGCGAAATCCGCCCGTGTTGTAGCCGATGGCGCTGTCGCCCGCAGGGACGTTTCCGACCAAGTATTTCGGCGCGAAACGATCCTGCGACGACGGCGGCGGAGGTGGAGGCCCGCCGCCGGTCTGGGAGATGCGTACAGGCCAGCGGCTCATGTGATCGACTCCTGCACGATTGCGTCCGTAACGCCGACAGCGTACGTGATGTAGGTCTTGATGTCACCCTCACCGGCTTGCCCGTTCAGCACTTGGGTCGTCACGCCGAAACCAAACCCATGCGACGGGTACATGAACGCATACCTACGCGTTTCGCCGCCAGCAAGTCCGACAAACTCCCAAACCTCGTCGAGCAGGATGCTGAGCGACGTGCCGACAGGCTGAGGGCCCGAACCAGACGGTACATCCAGCCGCTTACACATCGGCACCCAGTCACCGGGCGACGGGGTATTCCCTTGGAGCGGCGTGTACTCGGCGTTCTGTGGCCTTCCGAAGAAAAACGTCGACTGGTCAGGTGGAACCCACCACGGCTTGATCGCGTAGTCGACTGGTCCGATCGAGTCATTTGTGACCTCGACTACAAAGTACACGGTCTGTCCGAGCCGGAACGACCCTGTCATCGACGTTACGTACTGAATTTGAGACCGGTCATTCAGGTCTGTGCCTACATCTGGCGCAAACGGCGCAAGCGCGAAAGCCCCAGAGATATCTTTCTGAACCGGCCCGATATCACTAAACTGTGCACCAAGTACGTAGGTCATGATCAGCCCTGGCTATCCTGGAAGACCGCGTGGAGCGCGCCGGGTGTCACGCTGACAGAGAAACCCGCTTGCGACTCATCGATCTCGCCCTCGTTGTACGTCTGGTACGTGTAGGCGAGGCCATATCCGTGAGACGGGTAGAAGAAAGATTTCTTGACAGTGCCACCCGCAGGCACGTCGATCACCCAGATGTCCGATTGCATATCCGAGATGCTTGTACCAGAGGGTGACGGGGCGCCGACGATGTCGAAGCGCTTGGGGCTGGTCATCCACAGCGAATCTTGTAACGAAATCGCTGGGTTTTGCGGACCGAACAGAAGCGTGTCTTGCTGCGTGTAGCCACCTTCGCCCGGATATCGGAACTCGAACGTCGGGTGCAGCCACCAAGGCATGATCCAAATCTGCCTGTCGATGGCCGCGTCGTTGAAGGCCTCGATGATGATGTAAAGGCTCTGCCCGAGTCGCAGTGTGCCAGGCGGTGTCGCGAGATTGCGGCGCGTCGTGTCGAGCACGCTGCCGCCGCCCACAAACGGACCTTGGCCGCCAGCGGGAGCGATGGAGAAGCTGAACTGCGCGCCGAGCTGGTTGCTCACGACACGGCCTCCAGATCTTGCTCGACCTTCTGGGTCATCAGGGTGTGTGGGGAGCCGAGCGCGTACCAGAATCGCTGCGCGGTCTGCGCGATAACGACCGGATCGCCGTTCAGGTCAGTAAACCACGTTCCAAAAGCAAAACGAAACCCCTCTGACGGGAAGAAAAACGCGTACCGGCGAGTCTCTCCAGCCGGTACGAAAAACCGCCAAGCTTCACCAAGCATCTCGCTAATGCTGCTCCCAAAGGGCGATGGCGCACCGACGACGTCGAGCCTCTTGACCGGACGCGCTGCTGCGGGGAGTTGAATGTACTCGATGCCCGGCACAAACCACCACGGTTTCACCAAAAAATAGCCGTCTTGTGCACTCGGGTTTTTGAATTCCGCGCACGCCCACACGGTCTGTCCGATTCTTGAAACGAAAGAGATGTTGCTCGGAAACGGCGGGTCTTCTCCGTTGTCGTTCGAGAAACCCTCGAAGTCCGCGTCCGAGAACTGCGATGCGAGCGATGCGATCGTCACTTGCGCCTCTTGGTCGGACGACTCGGGGGTGGAACCGAGACAGGGACTGCGACTGTAGCCGGTCCCGCGAGAGAAGACCAGCAATGGCCGCAGTATCGCACATCGTCAAGCAAGTCAACGCTGGCCACGGTCACCGCCCCGCAGAGATCACACCCACGCTCAGGCACGACCTGAATCTGGCTCCCGCCGAAAGCCTCACCGACCGCGCGCAGCGCCGCTAGCGCCTTCTCGCGCTCAGCCCCCTGCGCATCCGCCCAACGCAGCGCATCCGCTGCCGCGTCCCAGCTGTCAGGCCCGCCAACCTCGACACGCGACCCGTCCCGCGCCTGCCACGAGAACCGCAACCCGAGATACCTCGCCACCCAGACAGGCAGGCGCATCAGCAGGTCGGCTCTTCCAGCCACACAGGCGCCGTATACGGCCGCCTCGGTGCAGGACAGTACCCGGACAGCCTCGTGCGCCTCCAACGCACTGGAGGTGCCGCCGGGGCGCAGCGCGAGGCCTTCCAGCTCTGAGACGTAGGGAGCGGCAATCTCGTCGGTACGTGCCCAGTCGATCAGTTCGTGCGGCAGAGTCAGCTCGTAGGTGTGTTCTTGCATGGTTCTTGTGTGTTGTTGGTGGGTTCGTGTGTTCAGGGTTGCTCAGGTCGGTACAGGTTCTCAAGGGCCCAGAGCGCGACGTCGGTGTCCCCGTACACGTCAACCGGTCGCTGGAGGTTGGGCAGCCAAGAGGGGCGTACACGGGTTGGAGAGGGTAGTAGCTCGGTAGCAAGCTCGACACCCCGTCTCACAGACCATTGAGCCCTCAACCACCCAAGGCGAACAGTAGAACGTGTAGGTGGGCGTAGGAGGTTAGTTACCTGTGTACCCCACGGTGCTGCGGTTCCTCTACTTGTATTATTAAGAAGAACCGCAGCACCGTCGTAATCATTGAACTTTTCACATATGGTCACGAGGAACATAGGGCACCAGCACTTTGTAACCTGGAATACCCAAATAATGTAATCTCGCACACACTCTGGAGTGAGCACTTCGAGCTTACCCTCGTTCAGCTTAGCGTCCCCAAGATGGGACGTCGTACCCAGTGCATGGAGCGCGTGGATGAAGTCGCCGGGGAGCGGAACCTGGTTGCCGAAGATGTACATGCGCTTGTCGGACAGCGACGGGATGCCGGGTCGGATGCGCATCAGCGCCTGACTAAGCTCTTGTGTCGCGAGCATGTTCCAGACCCGTTCGAGGCGATGATCCTCGCTCCAGATCTTCTTCGACTTCGGGTTCCAGAGCACCTCGGGTTCGTCTGGGTGCAGAGCGTTCGCCTCGTGCACCAGACCCTTCAGGTTGGGCACAGGTTCGCCGAGGCAGATGATACTCTCGTAGTCCCTGTACTGGTCCTTGCCGCGTCCTGACCAGTAGTGCTCGAACGCGACCTCGTTCAGCTTGTACGTGGCCTCGTTGCTCGCGAACCAGTCCTCGACGTCCTTGCGGTGCGCGAGGTGCGTGTAGACGAGCACGCGCCTGCCAGCTTCGGCTTGCAAGACTGTGCTGACCTCCGTGTCGAGGACCGCGTGCAGCAGTTCCTTGATCTTCATCACGCGCCGGGTCGTCTTGGCAGATGTAGACCTGAACACGCGCACGTTCGCGGGTAGCTCCACGCGGACCTCGACAGTCGCCATGGGTCTGCCACCGAACATCGAGCGGACGAAGTCCTTGTCGGCGTAAGCGTCACCGATCACGACGTTGTCGCGTCCTGACCGGAACGGCACCAGCTTGTCGAGAACGTACTGCCAAGATCCGTCGCGCGTCGCGTCGAGCCTGACTGCGTACGTGCTGGGCGTGCCGGAGTAGTCGAACGTGATCTCCCTGTGCAGGGCTTCCGCGAACTTCGGCAGCGCAGCGTTAACGATGTACTTGAGCAAGCCCCGGTCCGCGTAGAACATCTCGCCCTTGCTCACGCGCGGCGTCCACTCGCTCGCACGTGCGAGGCACACCTCCAAGTCGAGCTTCAGATCGTTTGCGGCGGTGAAGAGTACATGGTGCAGTTCGCGTCCGTTGAAGGACGAGCCGTCGTACTCGTGCACCTGGCTCCTCTGCCCGTTCTTCAGGCAGAAGCCAGCCATTGCCATCACCGCGCGCTCGTCGGCAGCGATGCTCCGCGCACGCGCGAGGATGCGAAGGAAGTTGGCCGGTGCTTCCTCTTTGGGCGTGCGTGTCAGATCGTCGTCCGAGAGCACGGCGCGCTCGCGCATGGCGCGCGATGGGTCCTCGTCGAAGAAGACCTGTCGCGTGCGCCAGATGTCTCCCTGCTTGCTCGCCTGCGCGTACTTCAATCCTGCGACGGCGTTCTCGTAGGTCGTCACCACGAGCGGCAGCCGCACCTTCTGTTGCTTGGCCGTGCGGATCGAACGCTTCGCGCGCAAGAGCGCCGAGTAGTGGCCGCACGTCCAGAGTTCGACCATGCGGCCCGGTAGGTTGTCAGGATGCTTCGGGCACGACGGGCACACAAACGCTCCCGGTGCATAGCCTTCCGCGCGCGCAGTACGGACCTTGTCCATGTAGCTGCACGTCAACTCATTGCGACCGTGCAGCACCTCTGCGTTGATGCCGCGACCGGCAGCGCGGTCGGCTGTTTCGAGTGCCATGTCGATCGTGGGCGAGGCCCACACGACAGGCTGTGCGCGGTCCAGCATCTCAGATGCCGCTGCCAGCATCGACTCGGTCTTGCCGACGCCTGCGCTTCCCGTGAGCAGCACGCCCATGTCGCGCGAAGCAATCAGCTGGTCAACGAGACCGATCAGGTCTGACTTCAGCTTGTTTGCGGCGTCGATGAACGGCAGATGCGCAGCGACAGGCGCAGGCATCGCGGCGGCTGCCGCGCGTGCGCGTGTCGCAAGACTGGTTGAGGGGTTTGTAGAGTCGGTTTCTTCATCATCTGCTGCATCAAGGATTGAGTCGAGGTCTTCGATGGGTTCTGACATCAGATAGGCTCGTATCTGGTCCAGTGGTGAAAGTGCGCGGGTGAAGAGGCGCCGCCGCAACGAGGCGTGCCGAGATGGGGACAGCGGTAGCCGCGTCCAGCGATCGTGTCGCAGCGCACCGGTCCGAGGGACGCCGTGCCGTTCCACTTCCAGTCCGTCTGTGAGGCGTTGTAGCGAGTGTTGTCGAGAGCACTCAGCGCGTGGAAGAGATCTCTCCCGGCATCACCGAACGTGTGCAGGTTCGCCGCAAGAGCGACCCAAAGCTCGTAGTTCACGAGCGACGGGTTCTCGGCGCACCAGCGAAGAAAGCCGCAAAAGGTGGCCGTGAAGTGAAGAAGATGCGCGTCGGCGATGACGTTGAGGTGCACCGTCTCCGCGCGCTTCTGAGGTACTGCCAGTCCAAGCGTAGAAGAGGTTTCAAGGAGCGCGGCCTCCAAGTCGGCACGCGACCACGCGCGCGCGATGACCGACTCCAGGTAGTCCCAGTGAGTTTCCACAGGGACCACTGTCAGGACGCCCGTCGCCGCCGCGTCTTCTGCATGAAGGAGCAGCGAAGCGTTCCCGGTAGCCTTCACGCGGCCTGCGTTGAGTGGGCAACCGAGCAAACTGCCGATCTTGTCAGCTGCAAGGTCGTCCTGAGACGGGATGCAGCGGTCGTAGCTGGTCGGAACCTCCTCGTCACCGTCGGCCCGCGTCACACCCGCTTCGGTGAGCAGGGCGAGCATCCAGCGCCGAGCGAGCCACGTCGGGACCGGTTCCGAGAACAAAACCCGGATGTGCGCACCCTGACCGCTGCGGCTCAGGTTCAGAACAACCGGCGCGTTCGAGAAAAACTCCATCGCGCGCGCAACATCAGTCTCCCAAGACGTGCCGGAGCGCTTGCCGTCGAAGTCTGCACCGATCCAACGGCACATCGGCCAGCCGCCCGGGTCTCGCTGCGCGAGGATCGGATACGCGCCAATCTCCACGCGCCCCGCGAGATGATCGATGATGTCTTTGTCGCGCAGGGACGTGTAGACAGGCTGCCATCCAGACGCAGTGCGGATTGCATAGACGCTCTCAGCGCCAGCAAAAGCTTTGCGGAACAGGGTGACTTTGCGGTCTACGTCTGACGAGTGCTTGTTGACTGCTGAAGAAACACAGCGTATGTCTGTCATGCCCAGTTCGCTGTCGTGGTGGCAGGCGTTAGGGGAGGGGGGCTCGGTCGCGGTCAGGCGGCCGAGCCCCCAGTGTTTAGTGGGACGCAGACTTCTTCTGCATCCGGTGTTTGTAGATCAGCTTCGCGGCTTCTCCCTTCGACAAGCCTGGGTCGTGATCGATCTGGTTGATCCGCAGATACCACTTCTGTTTCGGCGTTGCCGGGTCCGCGTGCAGCTTGACCGAGCGCTGGTGCTTCTCGACCGACGCCACGCTGATCAGATCGCTCGCCTCGCCAGCGAGCGGGGGCATGTTGTCTACCTTCACGCCCAGCTTCGTCAAGAGCTTCGTCTGGGCATCGGTGCGCGGCTGCTGTCTCCAGCGTGCCGTGCGCGCCATGAGGATGGGCTCGTCGATGGCTTCGTCGTCGATGCCGTCGCTGAGCAAGGGCTCCAGGTTGTCGATCACCTTCGAGAGGTGGTCCTCGAAAGAGATCTGCTTGTCGGCGTACTGCTTCGACGTCGGGCGGTTCTCGCGTGCCGCGCGCATCGCTGCGCGCACGATCCGCTGGGCCTCTGACTCCACCAAGCCGTAGGCGAGGTTGCAGTCGATCGGCCTGTCCGTGATGGCGATGGGCGCCGCTGGCTTCCCGTCAGGAGTCTTGCGGGTGTCGTAGTAGCGGATGGTCGCGAGCCCCGGGTTCTGCTTCTCGCCAGCGACGAGATAGTACCCAATCTTCGGGATCATCAGCACGTAGCCGTAGTCGGTGTGCCGCCAGGTGTATCGCGACTCGCGCGTCTGACCGCGCACGTCCGTGATCTTGATCTCGTTGCCGTAAGCGTCTGCGCTGTTCGCGACAACGTCGCGCTCATCGCGTGGCTGCGGGATCGTGTCCTCGTCCTTCTTCGGCGCCTCGAACCGCTCGAAGCCAGCCAGCGTGCTCATCTGCACGATGGCGTGCTTGCGCGTGTTGCCAGCGCAGTCGATGACGAGACAATCGTTCTTCAGCGGGAAGAGGCGTAGGCCACGACCCACCATCTGGATGAAGAGCGCCTGACTGAGTGTCGGACGCGCAAGCAGCACGCCTCCGGCGCTCGGCTCGTCGAAGCCTTCTGTGAGAACGCCGCACGACCAGATCACTCGCGTCGCTCCGGAGCGGAAATCCGCGTAGAGCTTCTGCCGCTGCTCGTGCGAGGTGTCGCCCGTCACGTAGTCGGATTTGACGCCCGCTGCTGTGAACGTCTCAGCGAGAAGGCGTGCGTGCTCCACAGTGACGCTGAACCCGATGAACGTGCGCCCCTGCCCGTACTGCTGGTAGGCGCCGAGCACCGCGTCGAGCACGGGCTTCTGCACCATCAGCTTGGCAAGGTCGCCGTCCTTCAGGTCTTTGTTGTCGCCGCTTCCCGAGGAACCTACGACGTCAAGATCGATGTCGAGGTTCACGCGGAAGGCGCGCGGGTAGACGAGCCACTTCTCTTCGATCAGTTCGAGGACGCTCTTCGTGTAAGAGATCTTCTCGAACAGCGTGTCGAGCGTCAGGCCGTCGCTACGACCGGGGGTCGCAGTCAGGCCGAGCACGCGCATATCGGGGTTCTGTTGGCGCATCGCTTGGATGACGCGCACCCACGACGGGGAGGCTGCGTGGTGCGCTTCGTCCACGACGAGCAGCGAGTAGGGACCGTTCTGAAGCAAGCGCTGGAGGCGCGCTTCGTTGGTCACGGTCTGCACGGACGCGACAGTGACTTGCCTCGCAAGCTCGTCGCTCGATGCTTGCACGAGCCCGACCGTCATCTGTGGAGCGACGAGACGGATCTTGTCCTGAGACTGCGTGAGCAGTTCAGACCGGTGCGCGAGGAACACCGCGCGCTGAGACGTTTGTTGAACGACACGCCGCACGATGTCGGCGCTCACGACGGTCTTACCGGCACCCGTCGGCAGAACGAGCAAGAGCGCCCTGTGCCCGTGAGCCCAGTCGCCCAAGACTCGATCGATCGCTTCGCGCTGGTAGTCGCGGTCGGGGCGGAGAAGCCCCTGCACGTTACCCGATGGACCGGGGCCCCCCCCCAAAGGCGAGCCCCCTCCGATCGTGAAGATGGTCACGCGTGCCCTGCTGGGTAGAGAACTCGGCGCGCGAGTTCCAGACCGAGCGCCTCGACCTGCTTGGCTGCCGCATCAGCGAGTTCGCCTTGCCTGTCTGCGTCTTCTGCGGCTTGCGCAAGCCATGCGGCGTCGTCGACCGTGTCAGGGGCGACGTTGCCCGCAACGGTCAGCATGGTTCGGTAGACCTCTTCCTCGTGAGTAGCGACGCTCAGCGCTTGGACCATGTCCTGCGCCACCGACGAGATGTCTTGCGCGACCTGACGAAGCTCGACTGCATCTGGGTCATGCGGGTGCTTTTCGAGGATTGCGTGTGAGATCTCAAGCAGGTTGTTCGACATGAGCCCCCTCCGGTCGCGTCAATAGAAAGTATGCAATATGAGCAGCCTCGCGCGCCTCGCGGGCAAGGTCAGTGAAGCGACGTCGGGAGTTTGCCGCGTGCTTTTCGATGAGACGCTTGTGCCCCTCGTCTTCAAACGTGCCCGTGAGAGCTTTCGACAGAGACTCCCACCGCGCGTACATGTGCTCCGCCGCAGAGACGGCCAAGAACGATGACGTGACGAATGCGCTAATGCGAAGCGTGTCTGTGGGGTCGATCTTCTGGAGATACAGTTCCCACTCCTGGAGCTGCTCCCACAGGCCGTCGACCTGTTTCTGCTTGCCAGAGAACGCGACTGCGTCTTCGTTGATACCGGCAAGTCGCATGGCGTCGGTCTTCGAGCGGATCTGCAAGAGATCTTCCTTGAGTTGGGACAGATCTTCTGCGGTGATGGTTGAGGCGTGGCCGGTCACAGGATGTCCTCGTTGTTGTCGGACGACGCCACGCGGTCGACTGACTTGACGTTGGCAAACGTGGGGATCTTGCCGTCCGCGCCGGGATTGCCGAAGCGGTGGTCAACCGTGATGCGCACGTCCATACCGATCATGGGCTGCGCGTTGAACGAGTTGTTCTGGATCGGAATGCCGCACGCGGAAAGCAGTCCACGCAGGCGGTACGTGTGAACGTCGTTGCCGTCGCCACGCATCTCGGGATTGAGCATGTAGTCTTGGAACACGCGCTTGCCAGAGAAGCTACGCACGCCCTCGACGTCGCTGAGGATCATGTACTCCACGACCATCTTCGGCTGAGGAGTCTGCTGCTTGGTCAGGCCGGACTTGATGTCGACGATCTTGGCAACGTAGTCGCCTTTCGGCAGAACCTCGCGCGTGGGAGGGGCGCCCGCCTCTGGGCTGTTGAGGTCGCGGCCGTGGAAACGAAAGTTCAAATCACTCATGATGATCTCCTAGTCCGTGTTGGTGACAGGGTGGTGGTTTTGTTGGTGAAGCGACTTAGAAGGGAAGTCCGGTGGTGATGTACTTGAGGCGGCTCTCCAGCCGATCGATCTGATCCACGTGCAGATCTGTCGTGCTGTTGACGCCTGCGTGCTGACGGAGGAAGCGCTTGGCGATGGCCTTGTCGCCCTCAAACGCGTCAATCATCTTGCGGGAGAACTCAGCACACTGTGCGCTTGTGAGCTTTGGCGCGGCGTGGTCCTTGTTGACGATCACGTCCATGCCAAAGCCGTCCTCAGCAAACTGCAAGCCTTTGCGCTCCGACCATTCGATGTGCACAGGCACCTCGTTGGGGTCGACGGCAATCGGCTCGCGCTTGGGCTGCTCTGTGATCATGCGCTCAATGGCACGGTCGGCGGCCTGCGCAGACGCCTTGTGACCAGCGATCTGCACCGCTTGTGCAGCGGCAGCCACAGGAAGCGCTGCGCCCATCGCGGGAGCAGGCGGCGTCGGGTCCACGACAACGTCCACGCCTTCGGAGATTCCAGCAAGAATCTCTTCTGCGCCGACTTCGCCGTAGCCGATGAGACGCAGTACCGCGCGGCTGAAAGCACGACTGTCGGCGGTCGCGATGAGCGCGTGTCGCGACATGGAAGCGCGCTCCTTGGTGTCGCACCAGCCGACGCCGTAGGCCACGCGCCCCGTGCGCAGATGCGTCGCCTTGTACCGGACCCACGCGAAGTCCTCGTTCTTGTCACCGGGCAGCCCCCGGTGCTCGACGACCTCGCCTTGGATGCCGAGCGACTCAGCAAGCTTCTCCACGCCTGCGCGCCGTGGCCGCGCCTTGTAGGTGGCCTTGTACGTATGCGCGAACATCTGCGCTGACGGCAGGCTTGTGGTCATGTACTCGCGCGGCTTGCCCGACTCGACGTACGACACCGAGTACAGGAAATCGTGCTCAGGGTCGAGTAGCGCCGTGTAATAGCTCTGCCGCATCTGGTAGAGCGATCGAACTTGTTCAGGTGATACTGGCGGTACGATCAAGCCAGCCGCTGCGAACGGATTTTCAGGGGCGTAGTTCTCCATGCCTGCGCTTTCGTCGCGCTTGGCAAGGGGCGCAGTTTGTGGCGTAGAGAAATGGGTGCCGTCTGCGCTCTTGGGGCGCGTTGCTTCCTCAGTCATGTCTTCTCCGTGGTGGCTGTTTGCGCGAGGTCAGGCGCGCTTTCTGTCTGATTTGTGGATAGTGCCTGAGATTGCGTATTGCTTGCTAAACTCGTCTGCATCTTCGCGCGCGATGAGGCAGACGTTGCCGACTCTCATAGACCGGAGCTTGCCGTGTCGAATCGCGAGAGATATTGTCGTCCGGTGTACGCCGCACTGCTTTGCCAGCTGATTTGCGGTGACGTATCCTCGCTCCTTTGCGTCGTGTACAGCTTTAGATAGCATGTTTCCTCTGATTATGCGTCTACCATGTTTCCCCTATCTTGGGCGAGTCGGATTCGCTCTCGTTCAAAGCGTGAGATCTCGCGCATGTAGATGATTTGAGCGTTTGCAACGCGCACCGCGCGAAGATCGCCGGTACGGATGAGCGCGAGGACGGCGTCTCTGGGGAGGCCCCAGCGTTGACCGAGTTCGCTCGCTGTCAAGAAAGACGTTCCTGGCGCTGTTTTTCTCATGCCGGGTCAGGCGCGGGTGCAGGTTTCACGACGGAAAGATGCTGGCGGCGTGCGACTTCAACGCCAAGGCCGATCTGATCAAGTCGGTCTAACAGCGCTCGGTCAGCGCCGTGTGCGGAAGAATCCGTGCAATGCGAGACCGCCTGTAGAGGAAGGATGGGTTTGCCGCCCATGCGGCAGACGTGTGCATCGAACTGCTTTGCAAAGTTCTCCCAGTCATTCCATCGAAAAGCCTCGTTGCCAAAGTGGAACAAGATTACTTGCGCCGACTCGTTGAGAAGATTTTTCCCCGCGTCGCTCGTTACACCGTGCTCCATCAGACATGCATGGATGCCTGCGCGCATGCGGTCGTATAGCGATACGATCGAAGGCAGGACCGTGGCGCGCTTTGGTGTCAACAGGTACTGGTCTTCTAGGTAAAAACTGGAGCGAGCGTACGCGATACCGCGCCTAAATGCAGCGTCGGCAGGGCTGGCGCTCGGCCAAACGTGCACCTCAAACTGGCATGGCTTGCCCAGCGCAAGGAAGATTTGTGCGAGCGTGCCGTTGCCATGTTGTTCTGAGGCTTGTTGGAGTGCTAAAGACAAATTTTGCGCAGATGATTTCGTTTTCATAATGTCCTATGATTGGTTACTTGATGAGAACGAACGGCTCGCCGCGTGACAGCTGTGCTCCCGGAACCTCCTCTCCGCGTTTCAGCGCGTCAATCAGTTCGCGCTTTTTGAGTGTTGTCTCAACTTTGAAGAATGATGCAGGGATCTGATCTTCCGAGACAATGGATGCTGTTTCGCGCCCCTGCACGACGCTGACGGTGAAGTGGGGGGCGCGTACTTTCGTCACGCCCGCTGCGTTCATGTTTCCCATCAGGTACTCTTTGAGTCGCGCGGCTTTGTTCGCGCGTGCAGTCGCTTTATCGGCGAGTCGCGCAGCTTCATTTCGCAGGCTTTCCTCTTCTTCTGCGAGTGCGCGGATCACGTAGCAGACGTTGTCGACTTTGTCGGCAAGCTCGTCGCGGATGTTGAGCAGCGCTTCGCGCAGCTCTTCGTCTGCTTCGAGCCCCTCGTCGAGGGCCATCTGCAAGATGTTCCGGTAGTTTGCCGCAATCATGTACAACGCTGCGCTCATGCTGCCCCCTTGATGTGGATGCTGATGATAGTGAGTATTCGGAGCATGTCAAGCAGTGGGTGCGATTTAGTTCACGATGGCGGGTGCCTTCGTGTATGCCTCGTGAATGATATCTTTCAGCCCTTCGAAGTTCACGGAGTAACCAAGGATCTGCCAAGTGCCATCGTATCGACGAAGGTACAGGCCGTCGCCGGTATCGATGCCGCGCCTGCGCGCTTGACTTACGGTGACGACCTGAAACTCAAGGGGGCGTTCATGCTCGTCACTCGGGCGTCCGGGTTCGACGGTGCTTTCGAGGAAGTTGATCGCGAAGTCGCCGTCGAGAAGATCTTGAAATCCGTTGTCGATGTGCTCGGCGTAGTCGTCTGGAACCACCAGCATGATCGTTTCAGTCATGATTGCTCTCGGGGGT
>Ga0172373_10007462_pt1 | contig 14172 bp, 9 predicted proteins | sample Lak10m_2_FD_114546 | JGI IMG/M metagenome (GOLD analysis project Ga0172373, IMG submission 114546) | Freshwater microbial communities from Kabuno Bay, South-Kivu, Congo - kab_092012_10m | ecosystem: Environmental > Aquatic > Freshwater > Lake | place: Democratic Republic of the Congo: South-Kivu... | reverse complement strand
CACATAGTTGGGGCTGCTGTCGGTGATGAGCAGGGTGATGGGGAAATCCGCCCCTTCATAGGTAGTGCCCGTAGGCAGCACGGGAATCTCCACGGTGGGAGTCAGCACTTCCACGCCGGCATCCGTGCAGGTGACGGTTGCGGTGATGGCCTCGGTGGGATTGATGCCTGTGTTGGTGATGCTGTAGTCCACGCGCAGGGTGTCGCCCGCCAGCAGATGACCTCCATTCAGGTCGATGGCCGCCGTGGCGCCCAGGCTGACGGCGGTTTCACGGATGTTCATGAGCGCCTTGTAGGCGTTGATGCGGCCGGTGCCCAGCTGGCCGGCATAGCTGGAGTTGCAACTGGCGGTGTAGATGTTGTCCACCGTGCCGAGCAGGCGGCTGCGCACTTCGCCGTTGCTCAGCTCGGGATTCATCCACCACAACAGAGCCGCGCAGGAGGCGGCATTGGGGCAGGCCATGCTGGTGCCGTAGAGGCTGGAGTAGGTGTTGTTGAAATAGGTGGACATGATGGCCGACCCCGGCGCGCTCACATCGATCCAATCGCCGTAGTTGCTGTAATCGGCCTTGCAGTCGTTGGACTCCGTGGCCGCCACGCTGATCATGCCCGAGGCGCGGTCCAGCTGATCCTGGGTGTTCACATTGTCGTTGCCGGCGGCGTGGAAGCACAAGAGGCCGCTGTTGTAGGCGGCGGTGGCGGGCGTGCGGATGGTGCCCGACCCGCCGAAGCTCATGCTGATGATCTTGGCGCCTTCCTCGATGGCGTAATAGATGGCGCTGGCGGCGGCGGTCTGGATGACATAGCCGTTGCCGTCGCTGGCGTGGTAGCCGGCACGCAGGCACATGACGCGGGCGTCCCAGGCGATGCTGGCCACGCCCACACCGTTGTTGGTCTGGGCGGCGGCTATGCCCGAGCAGTGCGTGCCATGGCCATCGAAGTCCATGGGGTTGTTGTCCGGGGTGGTGCAGTCCTCGCCAGTGGCGCAGCCCGTGGTGCTGACCCAGTCCCAGCCGTAGAAGTCGTCCACCAGGCCGTTGCCGTCCTGGTCCACACCGTCGCGTTCGCTCTCCTCACCTGGCGTGGTTCCCGTGGCAGGCACCACATCGTCCCCGTCCAGGTCCTCTTCCGGGTTGCACCAGATGCGGTTGATGAGGTCCGGATGGTTCCAGTCCACGCCGGAATCGATGATGGCGATGACCATGTCCGGGTTGCTGGGATTGGCGGGAATCAGGTCCCAGGCCTCGATGGCGTCCACCCGCGACATGGTGTACTGCTGGCCCACATAAGGATCGTTGGGCGTGCGGGTCACGGGCATGATGTAGTCGGGCTCGGCGTATTCCACCTGGCCCGTGGCCTCGAACATGGCGGCGAGAACTTCCATGTCCAGGGTGTGGTCGAATGTGAGCACATAACTCAGCGACAAATCCGGCACTGTGACGCGACGCAGAGTCGGGTAAAGGGGCTCCACGCGGGCGGCGGGAAAGTCCGCCAAGATCCCTTCGAAAGCCGGGCCGATGTGCAGGCCGCCTTCAGTGCGGGTGATCTCCGGGTGGTCCAGGAAGCGAACGCTCAAGCGCCCGGGCACATAAGCGTCGCCCATGGCGGCGAACAGGGCCGGGGCGCTCAGGCAGGCGGCCAGAAGGGAGGCATGAATGCGCAAGAGGAGGCTCCCCTTTCATAAGTTGCGGCCCGGTGCACAGGTCTTGAACTGTCGCAGCCCACGCCGGCGACAGGAGGCACTGCGGGCCTTGGGAATATGGCGCAATTCTTGTGCCACCACATCATCAAAGCAGGCCCTGGACAAGGGAAAAGTGCAAGTTCTTGTCATGCAACAAGATCCATAGCTTAGATATGCCCATTTTCCAACAGCACCCTCCCGCCGGCCCTCCCCCCTCGCCACGCGCTGTCAGAAGCGCCACACTCCTGGCATGGATCCTGTTCGGCGCGCTGGCCATCCTGCTGCGGGTGGATTGGCACCTGGCTTACGGGAACCTTCCCCTCTACCATTCGCCGGCGGTGGACGAGGCCCTGCACTGGCAATGGGCCCAGGACCTGGCGGCAGGCAAGGGCTCACCCGAAGTGCCCTACTTCCGCGCCCCCCTCTACCTGTGGTGGCTGGGCCTGTTGAAGAGCGCCGGCCTGGGACTGGCTGGGCTGCGCTGGGCCGGAACCCTGCTGGGCACGGGGGCGCTGGCCCTGCTTGTGGCCCTGGCCGGACGCACAAGCGGCAAAGGGGCCGCGCTGGCGGCACTGCTTCTGGCCGGCAGCTGCGCCACCTGGATCCACTACGAACCGCAGCTGTTGCTGGAACACCTGGTGCTGCTGTGGCTGCTGGGCGCCGGGCTCTTTCTCCACCTCGGCCTGCGCCGTGCGCCGGGTTGGGCCGATCTTGGGCTGGGCCTCACCCTGGGTCTGGCGGCCATCACCCGCCCCAACGCCCTCGTGTTGGCGCCCCTGGCACTGGGGCTCCTGTGGCGCACGGGGGAAAACTGGAAGGGCTGGATGAGCCGGGCACTGTGGTGGGCGGGGGGCTGGCTGCCGCCTCTGGCACTGGTGGCGGCCTTGAACGGCTGGCCGGCATCGGGCGTGCTGATTGCCAGCCAGGGTGGTGTGAACCTGTGGATCGGCACCCACGGCGGCGCCGACGGCTGGAGCGCCACGCTGCCCGAGATAGGCTCCGCCTGGGAGCGCGCCGACGCCACCGGCATCGTTGCCCGCGCCCTGGGCCACCCGCCCTCGCCAGCGGAAGAGAGCGCGTTCTACAGCCAGCGCGCCATGCGCTGGGCCATGGCCCATCCCACGGAAGTGGCCGGCCAGATTGCGTGGAAGAGCGCCCTGCTGCTGGCGCCCCACGAAACGGGCAACAACACCAGCCCCCTTAGCCTGGCCCGGCAGCGCGGCTGGATGTCCTGGCTGCTCCCCTGGTCCTGGTGGCTGGTGCTGCTGCCTGGCATCACCGGGCTGGTGCTGGGCTTCCCCCGCCAAAGTGCCCTGCGCCGCTGGGTGTGGGCATCCTCCCTGCTCTATGGCGCATCCTTCCTGCCCTTCTTCATCGCTGGCCGCTTCCGCATTCCTCTCATTGGCCTCCTGGCACTGCCCGCGGCGGCCTGGCTGGCGGACCTGTGGCAGGGCCGCCGTTTGCGCACGGCGGCGGGATCTCCTCCCACGCGCCAACGACGCATGGTCCTGGCCGTACTGGTGATCCTGCCCTTCCTGTCCGCCCTGTGGGTGCAGCAGCGCTTCGACGCCTTCCACCGTCGTCAACAGGAGGGTTGGCAGGTTTTCCAATTGGGCAATGCCTGGCAGCGGCTGGGCGAACTGGATTCCGCGCGCGCCTGCTTTGAACACGCGCTTTCCGTGGCGCCGGGCCTGAAGGAACTGCGCGTGAATCTGGGCCTTCTGTCCATGGAGCGGGATCCCGCGCTGGCCCGGAAATGGTTCGAAGAAGAGCTGCGCGTGGATCCGCGCAGCGCCAAGGCCTGGAACAATCTGGGCAGCCTGTGGATGCGCCACGGCCAGCCCGAGCGTGCGGTGGCCGCCTACCAACAGGCCCTGAACCTGCGACCGGACCTGCCCGATGTCCACTGGAACCTGGGTCTGGCCTGGGCCGCCCAGGGACTGGAGTGCCTGAAGCGGGGAGATTTACGAGCTGCCAGGGAGGCCCTGAACGAAGTGAAGGCCACGCCCTATGATGGACGCGGCCTGCATCTCTTGCGGCAAGGTTTGGGAGGGGAGGCGCTCAGCGGCCCTTGAACTGGGCCGCGCGCTTCTCCACAAAGGCCCGGGTGCCCTCCCGCATGTCCTCGGTGCCAAAGCAGGCGGCGAAGAGGTCGCGTTCCACGGCCAGAGCCGCGTCCAAGGGCAGGTCCAGACCCCGGTCGATGGCCTCCAGGCAGCCCGCCACCGCCAGGGGTGCCTTTGCCAGGATCTCCCGCGCCAGACCCAGGGCCGCCGCAACGAAGGCCTCCCGATCGAACTGGGGCTGTCCCTTCTCGTCCCGCACCAGCTCGCCCTGCTCGTCCTTGGCCCAGGCTGGCACCACGCGATTCACCAGACCAAGGCGATGGGCCTCTTCCGCGCCCACCATGGCGCCCGTGAGGCAGAGCTCCGTGGCCCGTCCGCGCCCAATGAGGCGGCTGAGGCGCTGGGTGCCGCCATATCCCGGAAGGAGACCCAGGTTCACCTCCGGCTGGCCGAAGCGTGCGTGGGGTGCCGCCAGGCGCATGTGACAGGCCATGGCCAGCTCGCAGCCCCCGCCCAAAGCGAAACCGTTCACCGCGGCGATGACCGGTTTGGGCAGCATCTCCAGTCGGCGCAGGATGCGCTGGCCCTCCGCCGCCACGCGGCCGGCTTCCCGGGGGCCAAGTTCCGCCAGTTCGGTGATGTCGGCGCCTGCGGCAAAGGCTTTGGGTCCGGAACCCACCATCACCACGGCCCGCACGGCGGCATTCCCTTCGATCTGGGTCAAGGCCTCGTCCAGTTCCGTCAACAAGGCGCGGTTCAACGCGTTGAGTTGGGCGGGACGGTTCAGCGTGAGCAGGGCGACGCCGTCCAGGTTCTCCAGCAAGACATGGCCACTCATGGATGATCCCTCAGTTGGTGTGGATGGAAGGTAACTCCTGCTCCGTCCCTCTCCCACTCGTGCTCGCTTTCGTCCCCGATCCCTGCAAGCAGGCGCATTCGCGGACTCGCTCCACGGCCTCGAAACGGTGAAGGAGAAGGAGAGGGACAAAAAAGCCCCGCCCTGCACAGCTGCAGAACGGGGCTTTGTCACATGCGGGAAGGCTCAGTGCTGGAAGAGCTCCACCACCGGGCGGAAGTCCGGCATCACAATGGGGCCCACCAGCGAGCCCAGGCCGTTGTTCACGCCAATGAATTCGCCCACATCCACCATCTCAATGTTGAAGCCCCAGCCCTCGTTCATGGCGTCGAGGATCACATTGGCGATGACAGCGTAACCCAGGTTGGTGGGATGCACGCCATCCAGGCTGAAGAGGCCGCCCGAAACGAACTGGGTGCTGAAATGCTCACCCTGGGCATCGTAGCCGGTGGCCACCACGCCGCTGAAAAAGGCGTTCATGTCCACCAGCAGGGCGTCGTGGGCACGGCTGCCGTTGAGGGCCGCCACGCCAGCCTCGATGCGGTCGTTGAAATCCTCCACCGCCGCCTGGGCCTGGGCCAACTCGGCGGCGTCAAGCACATAGGCGTCGGGGAGCGGATTGCCCGCGCTGGCGCCCTTGGTGGGATCCGCCTGCATGGCACTGGCGGCGGGCAGCAGCACATAGTTGTTGGTGCCGGGATCCGTGTACACGGGAGCCGCCGCGCCCGTGGCATCGTCCATCACCCACACGGCGTGCACCGGGGAGCCCATGGCGTCCAGCTTGGCGTTGAGCACCGGGTTGAAATAGGTGACGAAGGGGATGTCCGTCACGCTGGGAAGGTTCATCACCGCCAGGTAGGGGGCGGTGCCCAGGGCGGCCAGGGTGCCGCTCAGACTGGCCTGAAAGGTGGCTCCCGGGGTGATGCTGCCCGTGCCACCGCTGGTGACGAAGCCCAGCACATCGTTGTTGCCCAGCCAGCAGGTGACGAAGCTGGCGCCGGATTCGGCGGCGAGCTGCACCTGGGTCTTGGCGGCACTGGCGCTGTTCATGTAGAAGGCGGCGTAGGGATTGCCCGCCGCATAGAGGTTCAGCGGAGCGCCGGCGGCGTGCATCAGGGTGATGCCCGGGATGCCGAAGTTGCGCGGGGCGCTGAAGTCAAAATCGGCGGCGGCGCCGGCCTGCATGGCAGCCACATTGGCCATGTCCACGGTGCTGTAGCTCAGCACGGGGCTGCCGGTCTCCGTGAAGTTGACCACCATGTTGCCCACGGGACTGCCGCTCACGAAGCCCAGGCCGGTGGCGGCCATGCTCACTTGCTTGAAGTCGGCAATGCCCAGCTGGCGGGCGATGAGATTGGGGTAGCTGGCCGCCACATGATCGGGGTTGCCCCAGGCGCCGCTCTGATAACCGGCCGTGAGACTGTTGCCGATGGCCGTGTATTCCTGCAAGTCCGCCAGATCGGCCGGGCTGCTGTAGGAAGGGGAGGTGGGCAGATCATCCGCCGTGCCGCACCCCATCATCAGCGTGGCGCCAGTGACCGCCAGGGCCAGCAACACCTGCTTCGTGCTCAGGATGGTCTTCATTTAGAACCCCTTTCGGACGCTGAAGCCAAAGGCCGGGATGCTGCTCTCGTATCCGCCGGGCAGTTCGGCGAAGGTGCTCACGCGGTCCTGCAACAGGATCTGGATGAAGTAGGCATCCAGCGCCAGGCTCTCGCTCACCTTGTAGCTGGCGCCCAGGCTGATGCCGTTGCGCTCGGCGTCGGGCAGGCTGGGCTCCACCATGTGGTCGGCCACGGCGTTCTGCTCGTAATACCAGCCGCCGCGCAGGGTGAACTGCTCGCTGGCGGCGTACTCCACACCGGTGCGGAAGGCCCAGGTGTTCTCGTAGTTCTTGGGGCTGTGGCTGTCCTTCAGGGCCGAGGTCTCGGTCTTGAAGTCGATGTCCAGGCTCTGGTAGACATTCCAGCGCGTGAAGACCACATCGCCGCGCCAGGTGAGCTTGCCGTCCATGAACTTCGCGGGACGGTATTCCCAGCCGGCGATGACCAGGTCGGGGATGTCCAGGTCCAGTTCCACATCGGAGGTGGGGAACATGGCGCCCAGGAGGGCCTGGTGCGAGGGGTTCTCCACATCCTGCAGGCCGAAGGTCGCCTCGCCTTCCGCCGTCAGCACCATGCCGCTGCGGTAGGACAGGCCCAGGTCCAGCTCCTCGTTCACCGTGTGCTGCAGGCCCATGTTCCAGCCGAAGCCCGTGCCCTGGCCTTCCAGGTCCACATCCACGAAACCGTTGAAGGGATAGCCCGTGTAGCTGTCCTTGGACATGGTGGCGATGCCCACCATCACATCCAGGCCCAGGCCGAAGCGGGTCTTCTCACTCAGCTTCATGGCCACGGCGGGGTTCACCGTGATGGTCTCGAGGTTGATCTCTTCCGTGTTGGTGCGGCCCGCCCAGTCCTCGGCCCACTTGGTTCCCAGGCCCATGTAGGTGAAGAGGCCCACGCCCCAGCGCATGCGCTCGTTCAGGGTGCCGCTCACATAGAGGTCCACGGGCGTGAAGGTCTGGCTCTCCATGGATGCCGTGCCGTAGCTGGGACGGTCCGTGGGGCCAATGAAATCGGTGGCAGGCATGAGGATGTTCAAGCCAAACTCCGACTGCAGACCTTCGAGGCCCGCCAGGCCGGCGGGATTGTAGAAGAGGGAGGACGGTCCCTGGGCTGCCACATAGGCGCCCGCCGTTCCCATGGCCACGCCGGACTGCTCGTGCAGAGCAAAACCGGCCGCCATGGATTGCGGGGCCATGATGGCGCTCAGGCAGGCGCCCGTCAACAGACAGGCAAAGCGCTTGGTCATGGGATCTCCTTGAATATGGGTGAGTGCGACACTGTCAGGGTTTGGCCTGGAAGCGCTTCAACTGGCCTTCCAGGTAGGGATCCCCCGGGCGCTTCTCCAGCGCGCGGCGGATGGTGGCGATGGCCTGCCCGGCCTGCCCGCGGCGGAACTGCACCTCGGCCAGGGTGTCCAGGATGCCTGCATCGCCCTGGCTCAGGTCCACGGCGCGCTGGGCCGCCTGCTCGGCCTTTTCCAGGTCCCAGCCCTTTTCGGCGCAGGTCCAGGCAAAACTGTTGAGCAATTCGGCGTTGTCCGGGTACGATTCCACCATGCGATTCAGCAGCAGACGCATGCGTTCCTCATCGCCAGCCTTCGAGGCGGCGCCCACGAGGATGTTGTAGATCTCAGGCCCCTGCTCCACCTGGGGCCAGCGGGCCAGCACCGCCTCCAGTTCCGCGGCGTCCCGGCTGCGCATGAAAGCCTGCAGGGCCAGCTCCGCCTGGGCCTCGTCGGCCACGCCGGAGGCATTCTGCGCATCGGCCTCCACGATGGCCTTGAGCCGCGCGGCGGAGGCCTCGCCATCGCCCCGGTCGGCCTCCTTGCGGGCCACCTTCAAGGCCAGGACATGGTCGGCGGGATGGGCGGCCAGCTCCGCTTGAAAGGCCTTGAGAGTGCCCACGCCGGCGGCGAAGTCCTGGAAGGTTTTCAGGAAATCCGGCATGGGGGAATAGCCGCTCTGGCGGTCGATCTCCTCGCCCTGGGCGTCCAGCAGGATAAGCGTGGGAAAGCCGCGCACATGGAAGCGCTTGGCCCAGTCCACGCCATCGCCCTTTTCCGCGTCGATGACCAGCTTCAGCCACGGCGAGCTGCCTTGCTGGAAGGCGGGCGTGGACAGCACATCCGCCTCCAGACGCCGGCACCAGCTGCACCACTCCGTGGTGAAGAAGGCCAGCACCAGGCGCTGTTCAGCAGCGGCGCGGGCCATGGTGGAACTCTTGTCAATGGTGAAGCCCAGTTTGACCGCTTCGCCCGTGGCCTTGTCCGGCGCGCCGGCGACAGGGCCTTCGGCGCGGGCCAGACCCAGCCCCAGCGTGGCGATAAGGAGCAGGAGGGTGGTGAAGTGGCGCATGGCGGCTCCAATGCTGAACCGAATCCGTTTCACTGACGGCCAGCAAGGTAGAAATCCCAGGGCGTGGGGTGGCGGCCGTGTGAAGTTTTGATGAGAAGGCGGCGGTGCCCCTACAGGCGGGCGAAAGCCTCGCGCATGCGCTTCCAGCTGGCCTCGATGGACTCGGAGATCACCTTCACCCCGCCCACCACGGGAAAGAAGTTGGTGTCCCCCACCCAGCGCGGCACCACATGCCAGTGCAGGTGCTGGTCGATGCCCGCGCCACCGGCCTTGCCGAGGTTGATGCCCACATTCCAGCCCTGGGGCTGCAGGCTCTGCTCCATGGCGCGCAGGGCGTCGCGCAGGGCACGCTGGCAGTCCAGCAGCTCCGCATCGCTCAAGGATGGGAAGTCGCAGGTGTGGCGGTAGGGCACCACCATGAGGTGGCTGTTGTTGTAGGGAAAGAGGTTCATGATGACGAAGCAGCTCTCCCGGCGCGCCACGATGAGGTTGGCCTCGTCCCGGCTCTCTTCCTCCCGGGGTTTCCAGCAGAAGATGCAGCCCTTCTCTTCCTCGGCCCGGGCCGCTTCCTCATTGGCGCTCAGGCCTTGAATGTACTCCATGCGCCATGGCGCCCAGATGCGGTCCATGCTTCCCCCATCAACTCGCCCCCGGCCGCGATCTCGAGATGAAACGGGCGGAGCGATCGACGATGCGGGCGGCCACCAAGGACCGCCCGCCTGTAAGTTCTGCTGGTCAGCCCAGGAATCAGTGGCTGGCCCGCTCCGCCTGGTATTCCTCGATCACCTTCTGCTGCACATCCGGCGGACACTTCTCGTAGTGGTCGAATTTGCGGCGATGGGTGGCACGGCCGCTGCTCATGCTGCGCAGGGTGGTGCTGTAATCGTAGAGTTCGGCCAGCGGCACCAAGGCCTTGATGAGCTGGTACTTGCCCGTGCTGTCCATGCCCAGGATCTTGCCACGGCGGCTGCTCAGGTCGCCCATCACATCGCCCATGAACTCGTCGGGAGTTTTCACTTCAACTTCCCAGATGGGCTCCAGCAGAATGGGTTTGGACTCGGAGAAACCCTGCTTGAAGGCCTCCTTGCCGGCAATCATGAAGGCGATTTCCTTGGAGTCCACCGGGTGCATCTTGCCGTCGTAGATGGTCACTTCCACATCTTCCACGCGGCAACCGGCCACGATGCCCTCGTCCAGCAGCTGGCGCATGCCCTTCTCCGTGGCCTGCTGGAACGGCACGGTGACGCTGCCGCCCACCACCTCGCTCTTGAAAACGAAGCCCGAACCGCGCTCGCCGGCCTTGATGCGCACCCACACTTCGGCGAACTGTCCGGCGCCACCCGTCTGCTTCTTGTGACGGTACTTCACATCGGCGTTGCCGGTGATGGTTTCGCGGTAGGGCACGCGGGGCTTGATGAGCTTCACCTTCACGCCCGTGCGCCGCTCCAGCTTCTCCAACAGCAGGTTGAACTGCTGCTCGCCCTGGCCCGCCAGAATGGTCTGGTGCAGCTCCGGATCCTGACGCACGGAGAAACTGGGATCCTCGTTGTGGATGAGGTGCAGGCCCGTGCTCATCTTCTCGTCGTCGTCGGCCTTCTCCGGCTCGATGGCCGTGCGCATCACCGGCTCCGGGAAGAGGATGGGCGTCATGGACAACAAGCTGCCCTTGGTGCAGAGGCTGTCGTTGGTGTGGGTGCCACGCAGCTTCACCGTGCAGCCAATGTCCCCTGCCACCACGGGGCCGGCATCCTTGCGGTTCTTGCCGATCACCGTGAACAGTGAACCAAACTTCTCGCTGTTGCTGGTGGTGCCGTTGGTCAACTCGTCGCCCGTGTGCACGGTGCCGCTGTAGACGCGGAAGAAGCTCAACTCGCCCACATGCTGCTCGTTCACGGTCTTGAACACCAGCGCGTGCACGGGGGCCGCCGGATCACAGGCCACTTCCACCGCTTCCGTGCCGTGCATGGCCGTGGCCGTGCGGGAGGCGGGTCCGGGGTAGTTGGTGGTCAGCACATCCAGGATGCGCGAGATGCCCGTCAACTTGCGCGCGGCACTGCAGAAAACCGGGCGCACGGTGCCGGCGAGAATGCCCTTGGACAAGCCCAGGGCCACCTGCTCCTCGCTCAGCTCCATGTTTTCCAGGAAAGCTTCCATGAGGGCGTCGTCGCTCTCGGCCACCGCCTCCTGCAGGGCCGCGTACAACTCCTCCACCTTGCCGGCCTCGCCACCCAGTTCCTGCTCCGTGCAGCGGCCCTCGGCGTCGAAGACGAGGATCTTGTGCTTCAGCACATCCACGATGCGGTTGAAGCCCTCCCCCGTCTCAAGGGGATACTGCACCTGGGCCACGCCCTTGAAGGTGGACTTGAGGGCCTCAAGCTCCTCCTCGAAACGCACATGGTCCTTGTCCAGGCCGTTGAAGACGAAGAGACAGGGCATGCTGCGGGCGTCCACCGACTCCATCACCAGCTCCGTGATCACCTCGGGGCCGTTGGTGGGGCTCACCATCACCAGGGCGATGTCCGCCACATGCAGGCCGCTCAGCACCTCGCCGAAGAAATCGGAGAAGCCCGGCGTGTCCAGCACATTCAGCTTGTGGCCCTGCCACTCCACCTGGGAAAGGGTGGTGAAGACGGACTTCTGCCGCTCCTGCTCGAAAATCGTGTAGTCCGAAACCGTGTTGTGGCCTTCGATGGTGCCCATGCGGTTGATCTCGCCGCACAGGCGAAGCACAGCCTCGGTGAAGATCGTCTTGCCCGTGGACTCGTGTCCCACGATGGCGATGTTGCGGATCGTCTCCGCCTTGTGGACGTTCAAGGGGTCCTCCACAGGTCAGCGTGTTGGGTTCGGTATCTCAAGTCCTTGCGTTGCTTGAACTCCTCGTCGTCATAGGGAATGGCGTCCACCAGACAGACGCGGGCGGGCTGCAGGTAGGGCGGAAAAATGCGCCGGCACTCCTGCATCAATGCGTGCTCCGTCCACACCGGGCGGCCATCTTCGCCCACATCGCTGTGCACGAAAAGCGCCACCTGGTCCGGGTGCGAGCTGCGCGGGGCTCCCAGGGCGGCGGCGTCGCGCACACCGGGAAGGGCCATCACCGGCTCCTCGATCTCCAGCGGGCTCACCTTGAAACCGTGCAGCCAGATCACATCAAAAACTTCGTCCGCCAGGGTGAGGTAGCCCTCGGCGTCCATCATGGCCATTTGCTGGCTGCGCAGCCAGCCGTCCTCGGTGGCCTCGGGGCTCACCCGTCGATCCTGGGTCAGGTCCAGCGCCATGCCGGGGCTTTGGAAGATCACTTCGCCCCAGCGGCCGGCGGGCCTTTCCTGGCCCGTCTCGTCCAGCACTTTCAATTCCACGCCAGGCAGGGCCATGCCCACGAAACCGGGACGATGCTCCAGCCAGGGCAGATCCAGGCAGAGGAAAGCCCCGGCCCAGGTGGTGGCGAAACCCGCCTGCAGGTGGCCCTGGAAGAGCTCCTCCCACTCTCCACGGAAAGGCAGGTGGGGGGATTCGGCGTTCACCAGAGCGTGCAACACCTGCCCCACGGCGCCACCCTGGGCCTTGCGCGCCTGGGCCGCCCGCAGCAGGTGCCAATAGAAGGTGCGCGTGTGGATCATCAGGCGGGGCTGACGGCGGGCGATGAGGTCCAGCACATCCTCCTCGGTGGCGCCGCGGTCCATCAGGAGCAGGCTGCCGCCGCTGCACAACACGGGCAGCACCAGCGAGGACAGGGCCAGGTAGTGGGAGCAGGACATGTGGCACAGGGCCGTGGCGCCCAAGTGCAGGTTGAACAGCTGCCGCACCTGGCGGGCCGTGGCACCCAGCTGGTCCACGCTGAAAATGGCGCCGCGCCAGCGGTCCTCCCGGTCCATGCGGAAGTAGAGCATGCGACCTTCGCGACTCAAGGCGGTCACCCGCGCCGGTGCCGCTGCGTTCAGGCACCGCTCCTCCAGGCCTTCCACCGTCAGCACCCGGGTGCGGGGCGGCAGGTGGGGCAGGAGCTCCGCACAGCGTTCCTGCAGTTCCGGCGTGCTGATGAGCACGGCGGGCATGGCCTCCTGGGCAATGGGGACGAGCATGTCGCGGCTGGTTTTCACATCCACCAGGGCGGTGATGGCGCCCATTCCCAGCAGGGCCAGCTGCAGCCACAGCTGCTCCGGGATGTTGGGCAAGAGCAGCATGACCCGGCAGCCCGGGGGCAGACCCTGCTCCTGAAGCCAGCTGCGTGTGGCCTCCACGGCGTGCTGAAACTGGCGATGGCTTTGGCAGTGGGTGCCCCACTCCAGGGCCGGGTGGTCGGGAAAGGCGTCCGCCACCTGACGGAGTTCTTCCAGACAGGAGGTCAACGGTCGTTGATGCAGGAAGTCCAGATCGGCTGTCATGCCTTCGCCCGAGTTAGGAATCGGCAAGTCTAAGGATCAAGTCTTTAACAAGCAAGCTTGGAAGCCGGGCCGGCTGGTCAACGCAGGGTGCGCAGGCTCTCTCCAAGGTGAACCAGGCGCAGGGCCAGGCTCGTCTCCCCTTCGGTAATGAGCTGGCCCAGGGCGCGTTCCATGTCCACGGGACGCCAGGCATCCTGCTCCATGCCCGCCGCCAGATTGGCGCAAATCTGGCACCACCGTTCATAGCACACTTCGTTGAAGAGCGTGATGGGCCAGCGCTCGCCCTCGCCCTCCATTTCGTGCAGCACGCTGGGTCCGGGCAGCTCACGCAGACGCAGGTGCAGGGGGCGCAGGGTGACGCGGGCCGATGGATCCAGGAACATGCGCAGGGCGCTGGCCGTGCCCATGTCCCGAAAAATGGGCAAGTGCAGGTTGTCGATCTGGATCAGGCCGGGGCCCTCCAGCCAGTCGAAGAGGCGCAGGGCCTCCACAAGGGACCAGCGTCGCACGGCGTCGCGGAAGAGGTAGATCTCGTCACGCCCCGTTCCCTCCACTTGATAGAGCCAGTGCAGCACGCCGCTCAAGCCCTCCGCCACCGCATCGGGATCCTTGGCATGCAGGCGCTCGCCCAGCAGCTGCTCCAATTCCCCGTGGCTGGGCATGGACTCCAGCTGTCCGCTGGCGAAGTGGTAGATGCCCCGCGGCAATCTCAGCGCACGGTGGGCCTCGCGCAGGCGCAGCCGATCCCTTTCATCCAGCATGGAAGCGTGCCTCATCCTTTGGTGACATCCTGAAGCAGTCCGGCGGCCACGGCGCGGGCGGCCACGGTGGCGCTGGCCCAGGCCCAGTGGAAGTTGAATCCGCCCAGCCGCCCGTCCACATCCAACATTTCGCCCGCCGCGTAAAGACCGGCATAGCGTCGCAATTCCAGCGTGTCCGGGTGACATTCGCTCGTATCCAGACCACCGGCCGTGCACTCGGCGTGGTGCCAGGACCGGGCACCCACCACGGGCAGGGCGTCGGCCTTCACCACCTGCAGCAGACGGCGGCGGCGCGCGCGATCCAGCTGGGACAAGGGCAGATCCGCCGCCACGCCAGCCCTTTCGGCCAGACAGAGTGCCAGGCGCTGGGGCAGGACATCCCCCAGCAAGGCCGTCACGCGACGGGCGCCGGCGGGAGCGCAGAGGCGACGATCCAGCTGCTGTTCATCAAGATCAGGTAGCCAAT
>Ga0172373_10007461_pt1 | contig 14173 bp, 14 predicted proteins | sample Lak10m_2_FD_114546 | JGI IMG/M metagenome (GOLD analysis project Ga0172373, IMG submission 114546) | Freshwater microbial communities from Kabuno Bay, South-Kivu, Congo - kab_092012_10m | ecosystem: Environmental > Aquatic > Freshwater > Lake | place: Democratic Republic of the Congo... | reverse complement strand
GGAATCCGGGTGTTTTTCTCAAGTTACGTTGGATTTTTCTACGGAGGAGAAGATGCAAAAAACGGCAAGTCTCTCGTACTCACCGCTTTTCTATTCCACAGTTAGGTTGGAAGCCACAGGAACGAGTCGTGATCACCTTGATTGTGGAGTTCACTGAGTCGATCGGCTTTTGGCAGTTCATCGTCAAAGAGGACGACGAGATCATCCACTTTCGTCCCGGTTTCCGCACTCGTGAACACGCGGAACATATCGGGGACGGATGGATTCGAGATCATTTGGGTGGCATTCCACTTGAGGAAGATGAGGAGGGATAACGATGCTCTACGGCAAACGCCAGAACACGCATCACTCGAAGCTGCCACCACCGGGTGCAGTGGGTGGCATTGTTGGGTTGAGTACAGTCAATCCCCGGCGCAAATGTATTGTCAGCCATTATCCGCTCTGCGATAACGTGCTGCCCTTCAGCCGGGGCATTCATACCGTCTGGGTGCGATTCTTGGACAACGGTGAGATCGCACGATTCAGCGGCATTTGGTTCAAGCCGGAGTAGAATAAACTCCATAACGAACAACTACGAGAAGATCAGCGAAAGGATCGAGACATGAGTCAGTGGGCGAAAACCACATTTGTGATTGACAGTCTTCCCTCGGAATCGTTTGAGGGATATTCGAACGGCGACAATTGGAATGGATGGGCATGCCCATTCTTTAACCAGGAGACTGCCGAACGCGTACTTCGCGCAAGTGAACGCAATAACTACACATGGCAGTATGATGAACAAGCCGATGCATTTATCGTCCGCAGTAGTGATGACCCGGTCGATTACGAACCGGAAGTGTTTACCGCGACAAAAGTCCAGATAGACGAGAAAAGTCTGATGCTGTACGGCATTGGTGCTTACTCATGGATTTGGGAAGCAGCGGAACCGGTTGGCTGATGATAGTGAGATCAAGTTTGAAAGTTTCGATAGGAAACCCCTGATGTGTCAGGGGTTTTTGTTTGGAGGGATAGCATGAGCAAAACCCATCACACTCAATGGATGCCCGTCATCCTGCTCAAAATCGTCCATCTGCCGTTCGCTGATCTGGGTGGAATTTCTCTGAAACGCGCGTATCTTGCACTACAAGACGAGCGGTTACTCTATGCCGATTGGACGCTTGAAGCCGATGAGCGCACGCTCAGCACGACGTGCGTCACGGGATGGGCGTTCGAGGTGCTGCCGCCGCTTCCGTTCCAGCTCCATGGCAAAGGCGCGAAAGTCATCCCGTCTGGTACATGGGCGATGCCCTACACGGACAGCCTGTTTACCCTGTATAGCCGAGCGAATGCGGTGCTCGTGCAACTGGTTAAACGTATCGACCAGCATCCGACCGATCCGCACACGATCTCTACCCTCATTCACCTTAGCCAAATTCTCTAACTGATAAGGACAATCCCATGACCCAAGACCTGAATGCCGCTGCCATGCAGCGGTACCATGACCGTTTTGATGCCGCCCAGTACAACACCGTCGGCGAATTCCTCGCCTCCAATCTGAACGCTGACCGTGACGACCAGCGTGTCGTTGATGCGATGGTCGCGGTACAGAATGCGGCATTCGAGCTGTGCGGTAAGACCAATTTTGACGGTGCATGGCACAAACTCGCGGTGCTTTGCGGGCAGAGCTTTCTCTCGTTTCACACCGTTGATGCCATGCGCGATTTCTTACGTCGCTTCGCACCCGACGATAGCCGGATTGATGATTTTGAGGCAACCGCCAAAGGGATGCTGCGCGCCTACAGCGGCTTGGACGACCTAAAAACGGCGACGTCGCACGCCAACGGCATTCACTCATGGCGCGGACGGATGGCATATGAACTGCTTGCCGCCGTCGATTATCTGACGCAGACCGCGATTCAACTGCTGGCGCACAGCGACGAGACTTATATCTGCGAGAAGTTGCACAAGGGCTTGAACCGGATCACCGGCGCATTATATGAAGGCATCCGCCACAGTGAGCAGCCCGCGCTCTACAACTTCAAAAGCACCTACTTCCCTGACGAGCGTGACCGCTGACACACTCTTACCAGGCTGGCGTTTCTAGTCGGAATAGTCCTTCGTTGTGACCTAACCGTTCTTCAGGCGCGTTGCAGTCCGAGGGGCATCCATCTCGCTCAGGTAGCGTGCCGTTCGCCCAGCCTTCGGAGCCTATCCGCATCACCTATCGCCCCTCGCTGACTAAGACGCCGTCGATCTTGCCCCTCCCTCGCTCTAACCATCTCTGCCGCGTGCATTGCGCTGACCTGCCCAAACTTGCACGCATTCGCCCTCAACACACGGTCGCTCGCCATCCGGTCATCTGCTGCTCGTCACGCCATGCTCTCCTCTTGCGGGGCGCTTTGCCCATCCGACCTGAAAGCGTGCCGATTTGTCTCTGACCATCCTAGCAGGCGCGCCGCCCGTCAAAATCCTGCGGATTTCGCTTTACCCGATTGCATCTGGCTTGTGCCGCTGGCAATGCTTCGCATTGCCGCTCATTGCAATCGGGTAGCGCCCGTTGGGTGACGGATCGGCTTGATCGCCTGCTTTTGTCCTGTCAGAAATCGGCACAGGGTCGATGGATAACGAAAGCGCGTAGGCGCGAGGAGAAACAGATCATGGGGACTTCACTGAATGTGCAACTGACCGGGTTCGTCGGCAGCGATCCGCAGGTGCGTCAAGTGGGTGAACAGAGCGTCGCGTCGTTTTCGGTGGCGGTCAGCCGCAAGAACCGCACGGGCGAGAAGCAGACGGTCTGGATCCGTGTGAATTGCTGGAACAAGCTGTCCGACGTGGCGGCGCAGTACGTCCGCAAGGGGTCGCTGGTGCAGGTGATGGCAGAATGGTTGCGCCCGTCCGCGTGGGTCGACCAAAGCGGTACACCACAGCCGAGCCTCGACGTGGATGCCAACCGCCTCGTCCTGCTGGATCGCGCTGAGAACGGCGATAACGGTCACAGCGAAGAAGCAGACATTCCGTTCTAGGTGACAATGCCATCAAGGTCGTGAGGGTGTTGCACTGCTGCAACACCCTCTTTTCATGTTTAGGTCGGTGCGTCTTCGTCCTCATAGACCAATAAATCGCCTACTGAGCAACAAAAGTATTTGCATAGGGCGCAAAGCGTTTTCGACTCAAATCGTGTCATTTTGTTTTTTGCCATCCGTGACAAAGTTGACGCTTGAACCCCAGTTGCCTCTTGAATGTCCCGCAGAGTAATTCGCTTGTCATCCTGCAGTCGTTTTTGGTTGATTAACTTACGCAACTGACACTTCAACATGAGGTTTGCCAAACTGTAATGATCTGTACCGTCCATTTCAGATTACCATGATGATGATTTTGTTGCAATAGCAGCAACAAAATCATTGACAACAGCAACAAAAACCGATAATCTAAGAGCTACCGAGTGCGAAAACAACCTTTTGGTGAATTCGGAAAAGGAGGCGCGTCATGAACATCATTGAGCTATTTGCTGGCGCGTCGGGTCTGGCGCAAGGTTTTAAGCGTTCTGGTCAATATGACATTGCAGCGATGTATGACATCTTCAAGCCCGCTCGTCAGTCTTACCTCGCATACGACCCAAAAGCGAATTATGTTCTTAAAGACGTGCGTGAATTACAAGCTTCTGAAGTTCACCAACAATTGGATGGTAGAACACTTCATGGCATAGTTGGTGGTCCGCCCTGTCAGGGATTCAGTCTAGCGGGAAAACGATTAACCAATAATGATATCAATGATCTAGTTCTGGCATATGGACGTGTGATAAATTTGTTGAAACCGTCTTTCCTCGTTATGGAAAATGTACCTCAACTCTTATATCATCCGCTCTTTAAAAAACTACTAGAAAATCTCCAAGAAAATTATCGCATCTCATACGCTATTTTGAATGCCGCTCGTTATGGTACACCTCAGACAAGGCATCGCTTTTTTCTGATTGCTTACCAGCGTGATTATGGTATCACCCCAACTTTCCCATCTCCAACTCATGGCAAACGCGGACAATTGATTTACGCTTACCATCTTACAGAGAGCACTCATCGGATTTCGCTTGATGAAGAAAATGTTGAAGCTATTTTGGGTGCAGATCCAGTTATAGCTCGTGAAGTCGCTCAACAAACATTTATTGTAAACAATATCATTGATGAATCACTCAAGCCGTTCGTGACAGTTGGCGATGCCATAAGTGATGTCTCAGGGGTTTGCGATGAACAGCAAGGGGTAATTTGCTATTCGTCCGAGCCAGTTTCCGAATATCAAAAGGCACTACGAAATGGTAACGCTGCTGTTGCCAATTGCACGGCTCGCCAGCATAGAGAAAGTATGCTTAAGATGATCTTATCTCTGCGCGAGGGAGGAATTGTGCAAGTTAATGATGAAGCAGGGAGTAAACGCTATTATTCTCAAGCCTATGGGCGCTTACATCGTGACGGACTCGCTCGAACTTTGACGACTTACTTCCAAAATGCAGGCAGTGGACGTTTCTTACATTATGAGCAACCCCGCACTTTGACTATACGTGAAGCTGCAAGATTGCAAGGTTTTCCAGACAGTTTTGTGTTCTATGGTAATCTTGAAGACCAAATGCAATTGGTGGGCAATGCCGTTCCCCTGCCACTTGCTGAGGCAGTCGGTCGTCATGTAGCAGCAGAAATTGGGCACTGCCTACCAGACTAACGCTCATCCGTGTCTTGTTCAGGCGGTGGTAGCGCTTTACGCGCATCGACGAAGCGTTGAATATATCGTCGAACACTCATGGGTTGTATCTCAACATCACGCTCTTCAATTCGCTGGTTCCTTCGAGCAGCCAATCGGGCAATGACCACCGATTTGTAATCCGTCTCTAGTTTCTTCCCCAACTGTTTGGCAAATTCATGCGCCATGTAGACTACAGAGGGGATCAATTTAGTGAGCGTTACCTTGCTCAGAAAATTGTGATCCCGGTCTTGTGAAAATTGACAGGTAAGCAGTGCCGTTGCAATTTGATCCACAGTTCGCGCGACATGCTGCTTTATCTGAGTTGTGTCCGCCTCGCGAAAACACAAGAATTCATAACGCGGAATCTTCGGCGGCGGCTCGCCCCAGGTATGTCCGACGTAGAAAGAGGCGTAATCTCCGTGTTCGAGCATATAGAGATAAGCGTCTTCTGCTAGATCATCTTCACTTATCAGTACATGATAGGGCATCTCTCCACCATATTTGTCATAGGTAGAAACTGCATTATCTCGTATCTCCTTGAGGAAGCTTAGCCAAGTCCGTTCATTTCCAAATCGCTGGGCATAGAAATCCGTCAACGATGCAAATTGCCTCAGTACAACGCAGGACATCCAGAACTGATTTGGTGCTGGTGGTACTGCCTCGTTGGCAAGCAGCACCGTCATTACATCAATATCAGAGATAAAACCTGCACGTTCAATATCCCAACCCGGTTCAATCGGTTCTCCTCGCGTAAGCCTCGACCCCTTAGCAATGTACCAGTTGATAAAGCGAGAAAAGAGACGCAACTGGGTAGACTTTACACACCCTGCATAGATTTGCGGATGACGTTGTGAACTTGCGATACGTTGCAGGATACTTCGTGAACGCGCAATCCCCTCCCGCGCGATATCACCGTATGGGTTCATTTGGATATAGTGGTTGAAGCCACGTTCTTGAGGAGTAATCGTACCATCTCTAATATGAACACGCGGCGGCATAATCTGTTCGCCAGTTGTCAAGTCACGCGCCTTGCCATTGAACACTTCATCATCAACACGCATTTGCACAACATCACTTGCAGTGCGTGCCATATGCTCATACTCTGATGCGGTCAGCATCGGGAACATAAACGGTGCGAGAACCATGCCTTTATAGGTTGGGTCATCAAGAGTCTGCCGTGTCACTGGGGCAGAGTGAAGATATTTCTTATCACCCTTTTGCTTAGCCATTCGCTCAGAAGAGCGAATATAAGCAACACTATTGTTAAATGTGACAACAAATGATTCGTCCTCAACAAAACCCTGAGCGGTCCGTATCCCCATAGTCCCGGCATGAAAGCTGCCATCGCTCCCAGAGATAATCATATCTTGTGCCGCAGACACGAGGGTCGGTTCGTCAACTTTTATCAATCCGAGTACAGTTTCTTGTTCACCCACGCCAAAAACACGTGCCTTCAGTGTTTCGGCGAGACGAGAAGGGTTGTAGAAGAATCGACCAAGTCTTTTCAATCCATGCGGACCATCCCATTCTGAAATATCGACTGCCTCATGTGGAATACTGAGGTGACGGTAAAGGATTTCCCGCAAGGTTTCGCATTGGTGTTGAAGTCGTCGTTCCAAGCTCGCATCAGCAAACACCTGTTGCCCCTGGTGCATTCCCTCTTGCTCGACTAGATGGTAGAGATCCAAGTCTGCTTGCATTGTCGAAAGCAGATCGTCGATCCAGCGGAAAAAGATTTCCACGGCAGGTTCTTGAGTTAACGCATATGCTGTTTCGCGGATCACAGTATGTCGATGCTCATAGAAATACTCCTGAGCATCAATGGCGCGGGCCATTGCTTCGGTGCTCTCTACAAATGGCAACATCTCATAAACATCGTCTAGGGTGATGCGATTGGTCACATGAAGTTGCGGTGAAATCATGTACCGCCGTGCTCCCTGTGAATCTTCAATTTGATCAATCTTCCCCGAAACTACCAAGCGATCCAGCAATTTGTAGTAAGCTGGGCGGCTGATGGTGTCGCCCAGCTTATCACTCACTGTTTCATAAATTTCACGTGCGGTAGCTCCTTCAGGATTGTCCCGAAGGTGATTGACAATCGCCACTTCCCGCTTTGCAACGTCTGGTTTTCCTGTGATCGCGCTATTCATTGGTCTCGCTCTCTTCAAGATTTAAGGTCCGCTTGCCAGTCCAGCCATTCTCATGCTTTGCGAAGTCATCCCAGATGTCTGGTGTTTTGCCGCCGTGAACCGTTTTGCGTTGACGAATATCAACAATGGCAGCATGGCGAATGGTTTCAAAAGCACCAGTCACAATACAAGTTCCTTGTGGTAGTTTAGGCAATGAGCGAATTAACGTGTCTGAGGCATCGGAGAATATGCCACGCAGTGCGTCCAGTTGATCAGGCTCGATTGAATGCAGAAAACGCGTTAGCAGACGCTTCAAAATCGACCTATCTACGTCTTGGGGAGACTGCGTTGTCAAAATTAGACCGATTTTGTAGTGACGACCGATACGGGCAATTTCGCGGAGTACCTGTGTGGTCACAGACTTATCGTCGTTAGGTGCAACCAAGTGGAATTCGTCGATGCTAAAGGCGACAAAGAGGTTAGTTTTCTTCCGCGCGATACGCTGCAAGTCGCGTGCGATAGAAGCCACAATGAGTCGTAAATCCGATACCAGCAATCCACGACAATCGATGTTGATAATTGCGCCTGGTTGCAAGGCTGTTTCCCAATCAAACGGTTCGCCGATGTACGCAATTTGCTCTAGGCTGCGCGCACGCTGTTTTGCTGGGGCATATGTTTGTGCCTTCATTTCCAAACGTGGCGCAACTTCCTCAATTTTGACGAGAAGCTCAGCAACGCCGAAAGGCAACCCATACAAGTCGTTATTTGGGTCTTGTCGCTCCTTGAGCAATTCGCCCTGCGCATACTGGATCAAGGTTTCGATATTCGTGCCTTGATTAACACCAGGAATGGCATCCGTAACATCATAGGGAGTAAGGGAGCTCAGCGGTAAAGTGAAGCCATTCTCACCGGGAACAAGATTTGTACCGCCAAGCTGCTTGGTCGCTTCAATCATTTCACCATTTACGTCGATATTGACCTGCGGCACACCGAGCATATGTAACTCTTCGGCGAGGACGCCACGCGTGTAGCTTTTTCCAGAACCAATGCCGCCACCGATAAATATATGACGCTGTACTGCGGATCGCTTAATAATGGCTTTTGTAGTTGAACCACGCAGGGTACCTACATTTAAGCCAACGTTTTCGTCTTCCTCTAGACCAAGTGCTTCCGAAATCATGCGATCATCTGCAGTGTATACGGGGTAACTTGCACGGGGTAATGTGGTCACTTCAATGATGTCGATTACGTTGCCGAGTTCGTCTAGACGTGCTTCTTCCATGGGCTCCACTTCCGCCACGCGAAAGATAACAGTTGACTCACCTTCAGGCGCATAAATTGTGGCAAAGGGCAGTACATCCCGCACCGTAGCGCCTTGTGCGTCTTCGTGAGGATTGTGTTCCCATGTATTGACGACGCGCCCAAGAATTCTTCGTTCCGACGTATCCTCCGCACGTGCAGCAATCGCTACCCATGCTCCCGGACGTAAACTGGGCGTGTTTGCGTCAAGACGAACGTGCATTTTTAAGAAACTGGGGGATTCGCCAGTCGGCATACAAATTACAGTGCCAATTGGCATCTGTTCTGCCTCAATGTGATGAATTCGGTCTTGATGATTTTGCAACATGTTCACCGCTCCTGACCTATTTTGTAACCTGTATTCAATAAAGGTTACAATGAGAACGGATGTTTGTCAAGAGGTGGTCAAAGGGTTGAATTTTAGTATGCTTTCGCCAGATTAGAAATCGGTTCAGGGTAACGGGTGCAAAAGCGCGTGAACCCGCAGTATTACAGAAATGAGAAGCTCGCTGATTACTCAGTTTGCTGGATACAGCGTTAGTGATACGCAGGTGCGTCAGGTGGGTGAAAAGAGCGTCGCGTCGTTCTCGGTGGCGGTCAGCCGTAAGAACCACCCGGGTGAGAAGCAGACGGTTTGAGTGCGTGTGAACTGCTGGAACAAGTTGTCCGACGTGGCGGCGCAGTACGTTCGTTGGGAATGTGGGCGCAAACAGGTAATGGCGGAATGGCTACGCCCGTCCGCATGGGTTGATCAGAGCGGCACACCGCAGCCGAGCCTCGACATCAATGCCAACCTCCTCGTCCTGCTGGATCGGTTGACCGAAGGTCAAATCGAGAACAGCGATAACGGTCACAGCGAAGAGCCGAGCGATATCCCGTTCTGATTTCCAGTGTGGGAATGTGGCACTCGAGTGCCACATTCCCATATCTCATTTATCCGAAGACTTCATAAGCGATGAGGTGCAATTCTTCAGTTCGAATCTGCTCAAGCGTGGTTTTCGGTTCAATGATGTCCCGATACAGTTCATTCTCTATGAAAAACTCATCCAAAGCTTCGATCAGAAGGGGTTGACTCTGCGTCTGCTTATACTGATCGCGAATTTTCTTAAGAGCTTTATCTCGCCTAAAGGCATCCAAAGGCACATTTGAGACCACTCTTTGGACCCGCTCACGGATCGTTTGCAGCGTATCCCCCTCTGGATTATCGAACAAGCTCGATTGCGTGAGGGCGGTACTTAACTCAAGATTCAGACCACTCAACTTCGGCGGTACTCGCTGTGCTCGGATGACGCTGTTGATTTCTTGGAGAACACTTTGTGTTGCTTTATCCAAAAGGTCGAACACTTCAAACCCTTTAGGCATAAGGCGAGGCTCATCGGGTGGCGTTTGCAGATAGCGAAACAGGCGACGTTTGTCCTGAATAATTTCCCCATCGGCAGCATACAGCCGCCAGAAATGACGGTCGCCCGCTTGAAAAGCGAAGAAAACCCCAGTTGGGCGTGGTGGGATCGTCTTGCCAATACCTGAACCGATGCCACGCGGAATCGCACGGATACGATCCATACCGACTTGCTGCAAATACAGCATCAGTGGAAATTTCATCTCGTCAGTGGAAACGAGTTCATTTTCGCGTTCCAATTCATCCATGATCGAGGCATCGCCCAGTCGCAACTTTCGCAGCTGTTCCAGCGAGCGCGTACCGATCACTTCGCCCAGCACACTCGCATCTAGCCCAACGGTCGTATCAATCGCCCGGATACGATCTTGCAGACGCTGCACAAGGCGCAAAAGGTTTTCCAACCCTTTTTGTGGGAAACAATTGTAGATCGCCAATTGCTCAAATTCCGTCCCTAACCGATCAATTCGTCCGGCACGCTGAATCATACGAATTGGCGTCCAGTGCAGGTCGTAATTGAGGATTACTCCAGCGTCTTGCAGATTCTGCCCTTCGCTCAGCACATCGGTTGAGATGAGGATGTCAATCTCTGGATCGGCAGCGCTAATGATCGAAGGCTCGCCCGGTGGAGTATTGGCGATGGGCGCAAATCGGCGCACAATCCGCTCGCGTTGATCAGATTTGGTGCTGCCATTGATTAAAGCAATGACTGGCGGACGTGACCATCCGACTGCCCAACTTGTGTCACTGGTGAGCTGACGATACACATAGGCAGCGGTATCGTGATAATAACTGAAAACCAACGTCTTTTGGTCATGCAGGTCGCCGCCCAACAAGCGTTGGACCTCGGCAAGTTTCGCGTCGCGCTGACTGGTATCAGGCATGTGCTGGACGAGTTCGACCATTTCTAGCATCCGGTCGAGGGTCTTGATGTCCGTATCGACGGCGCGGCGAATGGCTTTCAAATCGTATTCAAGGATGTCGATTTCATTGAGTGCCGCGACAATTGCATCCATTTCTGCCGTCGGTTCAACATCGACTGCACTGGTATCGTCTTGCGCTTCTAGCGCTAGGAGTTTTCGATTGCTCGCCGGATCGAGCAATCGATCCTTCAGCAGCATGTCGTAGAAACGTTCCTGAAAGCGCCGCTGGCGTTCAATGCTGATGCGAAACGCCGTCAGCGAACTTTCCAGCCGCTTAAGATAGAGCGTCTTCAAAATGCCGATCAGCGCCTCGGAACTTTGGCGTGCTTTTCTCGTTTCGTTGTCGTCTTCGCCTTTGCGGAATCGCTCAACATCGAAACTGACCAGTTCAAGCGTCTCAATCAGCGCGACGATTTTCTCGTAAAAGCCATCATAGGTGGCATCGAGATCGTATTCGATGCTGTGCAGGCTGCGTTCTGGAAACTTGATGATGCCTTTGCCGGGCAAACGAATTTCCTCGCCTGCTGCTTGGCGCTGTTTCACATCCTGCCGACTGCGGCGCACCATCACCTGTTCCAGCAAGATGAAAATGTCGGCACTGCCATCCTGAATCGCTTTGAAGAAGCCTTTGAGATTGCGAATCCCGTACTCACGGAAGAAGCTGTCCTGCCCGCGCGTGAGAAAAGCGACCTGATGGTATAAGTCCCAGATCGAGTTGTTGATCGGCGTCGCCGTCATCAGCACGACGAGTTTGTTTGGATTGCCAGTACCCAGCAGTTTCATTAGATTTTGGTAGCGTCCAGTGCCGGGATTGCGGAAATTGTGGCTCTCGTCGATGAGGACGACATCGTAGGCGTTGAGGCTTTTCCAATCAAAATCGGCACGACCGAGTGCTTCCTGAGAGATAACATCGCACTTGATGCCATATTCATTGAGCTTCGGTTCCCAGACCAGATCACGAAGCTGCGCGGGGCAAATGACCAATCCACGCGGGATGAAGCCTTTGCGCCGCTTGCCCAGTACATAGTGTTCCAGCAGCCCCATGCCGATATACGTTTTGCCCAACCCGACCGCATCGCTGACGATCACACCGCCGTGCCTGTCAATCAGGCGAATTGCCTCTCGTAAGCCTTCCTGTTGAAAGCTGGCGAGTTCGACACCGAGACGCGCTTCGGGTGCATCGGGCAGTAAGCGATCTTTGAAGTATTCGTACAGTACCTTGATGAACACATCGTGCGGTGTCCAGCGTGCGCCGCCAAACTTGCTCTCCGCCAGCGTATCGATCAGCGTGTCTTTCTGATCGGTCGAATCTTCCCACATGCTCTCGAACCAGTTGTCGCGCAAATCGCGGATAACCGCTTTTGTCTGCTGAACAAGGTTGAGTTCGGCTTTGCGTGTCATACCCGACGGCGTGAAGTTACTGCTGCCAACGATAGCGGCATTCGGTGTCAAATATGCTTTGGCGTGCAGTAAGTCGCCCCGGTAGAAACGCACCGCCACCGACTCGCGGCGAAGAAACGCGATCAGGTCATCTATCAAGTGAGCATAATCGCGCGTGAGCGGCAGGTCTTCGAGATCGGTACGCAGCTTGTCTCGGTACAAACGGGTGAGATCGACCAGCCCTGCATCTTCATTCGGGTTGACGATCTCCGGCGGGCGACCAAGCAGCAGCCGGAATGCCGACAATGGCTTGAGTGCATCGCCCAGCATTCGCCAGACTTCCGGCTCAAAGAAGCCGCTGGCGATGTCGAGTTCCGTTTCGCCCCACTCGATCAGCAGGCAGCGCAGTACCTCGCGCAGTTGGCGGTCATTGGTGATGTTGTCGATGTAATCGGGTGGGTGATACATCATCATTTATTCGAACGCCGCTTCAAAAACTTCAATCACTACAAACGGTGTTGTACCGACAACGCCCGCCACAAATCCAAGTAGAATTGCCAGAATTCCCATCTCAGACAATGGAGGCAATACAATACCAATCTGTGGTGCGTAGTACATGATGAGAATAACGACAAAAACTGATAGTCCAAATGCTCCACTGGCGCGTTTTGCACTCATCGACAATCTCCTTTTTATCTTGATTACCACGATACGACAACAGCGGGCTGCTCACAGTGATCGAGCGCCCACCGAATCCAGAACCGCAGCCATGTGAGCCGCGCAAGGTATTCATCATGGGTCGATTTCTCGACCAACTCACCGATTTGCTCGCGCTCTTCATCTGCAATTTCCGCACCCCACCCCGGTTGCCCTTCACGGAACGCACTACGGAGCAGGTAGGCTTCATTGACCACCCGATAATCTTCTGCCGTCAATGGACGCACTTCCCCTGCTTGTGCTGATGCCAGTAGTCCCGTTTTTGGATCAGTCAACCACGCTTCGATACCGCATTCGGCGGCGAAGGCTTTCCAAACGGGAACGTTGACGTACCGCCAATTCGAGGCGGGTTCGAGTGTCTCGTCATTTGGGAACACGGGCGCGTCGGGGTGGTTGTCCCGTTCAACATCCCAGCCCGGCGGCACAAATTCGGTGTTCCAAAGTTTTTCACCAATGGTAATCGTCACTGGCATCTGGTTTAGACTTCCCAATCTTCCAACGCTAAACCGCTGATACGACTGAACTCGGCGGTATTGTGCGTCACCAGGGTCAAGCCGTTGGCAAGAGCAATGGCGGCAATTTGCATGTCTGGATGACTGATTGGCGTTCCCTGACGTTCGAGCGCGACGCGCAGAACCGCATACTGTTCAACTGCTGCATCATCGAAAGGCAGTAGTGTAAACCGACGCAGAAAGGCAACCTGTCGTTGACGCGACCGTTCGGGCGTTTGACTTTTTGCGGACCCGTAAAACATCTCGGCTTTGGTGATGATGCAGACGGCTATGTCTGCATCATCGAGCGTGAGCAGTTTTTCGCGGATCTGCGGAGACCGTCCGTTCAAATAACGAATGCACGGATTGGTGTCGAGCAGGTATCTCATTCGACTTCATCACGCACGGGCGGTGGCAGCTTCGAGTTGTCGATTTCGTCCATCGGATCATCCGCCATCGAACCGTAAGTAGCGTTGATGAACTCTACCCATGATTGATGATCTTCGCTGAGGCTCACTTCATCGCCAGTAGTTTCAGCTTCCGTTTCGCGCTCGATCAGCGCACGTACGCGCTTCTTAGCTAACTTATCCAACTGGTGGAATTTATCGATGATTTCACGTTCTAGTACGTTCATCGTTTGCCTCCTTTGACCTAACCACATCTTGGTTTAGGCAAGAGTGACTTTGGAAATAAATTGAATTATACGTCAACGTCGTCCATTCGTCTCACGGGAGAGTTCTTCTAAACATTCAGAATTTTTCGCAGATTGTCAATGCGCCCTGCTAACCGACGATCTTCACGAATTTTTTCCGGTGGTGTCTTTCCCTTCACCGTTTCTAGTATTTCCTGAATCAATTCTTTGACAGCCGGATTTGCAACTTGCGTTACCATGAGTTCAAGGAGTTCAAGGTATTTCTTCTGGCAAAGGGGAAATTGTAGCTTACTGGCAATCGTTGGGCTTCGAAAGGCGACTGCCGCAATTAGCGACTGTCTTGGGTCAAATTGTATACTTACCCCCAAAGTCAAGACCACAAAAAGGCAAAACTTAGCCCGGCAAAGCCGCAAGTTGTAGGTGGACTTCGGCAGGAGTCCGGTAGTCCAGACTCTGATGGGGACGAGCATGATTAT
>Ga0172373_10007458_pt1 | contig 14176 bp, 12 predicted proteins | sample Lak10m_2_FD_114546 | JGI IMG/M metagenome (GOLD analysis project Ga0172373, IMG submission 114546) | Freshwater microbial communities from Kabuno Bay, South-Kivu, Congo - kab_092012_10m | ecosystem: Environmental > Aquatic > Freshwater > Lake | place: Democratic Republic of the Congo... | reverse complement strand
TCTCGACCGCCATCATCGAGTACTACAAGGAAAACTCCGAAGCCGGCATCGACAGCTACTCCGAACGCTGCTTGCGCCGCATCTGGCGCGCTGAGCGTTTCTCGTGGTGGTTCACCAGCCTGATGCACCACTTCCCGGAAAACGGCGAAATTGGCCAGAAGTTTCAGGAAGCCGAACTTGACTACCTGATCCACAGCGAAGCCGGCTCGCGCACCATGGCCGAAAACTACGTGGGTCTACCCCTGGATTTCGGCGACCGATAATCGGTGGCATGAGCACAACCAAGCCCCTGCGCGGCACGCGCGTTGTCAGTCTTGCCTTGAACCTACCCGGCCCAGCGGCTTTACGCCGCTTGGCCGACATGGGTGCACGCTGCACCAAGGTCAACCCGCCCTCAGGCGACCCGATGCAGCACTACACCGCCGAAGGCTATGCCCAGCTGCACCAAGGCATCCAGCAAATCAGCCTCGACCTGAAAGATGCCAAGGGTCAAGCCTCGCTGCACAAGCTGCTGGCCCAAACAGACATTCTGCTCACCTCGTTTCGCCCCTCGGCGCTGGTCAAACTGGGACTGGACTGGAAAGTGCTGCGCAAGTGCTACCCCAAACTGAGCCTGATTGAAGTGGTCGGTGCGGGAGGGTCCTTGGCTGAAATTCCAGGCCACGACCTCACTTATCAGGCCGAGGTGGACCTGGTCCCTGGCCTAGATTTGCCCGCCAGTCTGTTTGCTGACATGGGTGGCGCGCTCATGGCCAGCGAGGCCGCACTGCAAGCCACGTTGACTCAAAAAACCACCGGCAAAGGCACGCGCCACGAAGTTGCCCTCAGCAGTGCAGCTGCATGGCTTGCCCTACCCCGCCAATGGGGCATGACCACACCCAAAGGAGCAGTGGGTGGCGCCCACGCAGGTTACCGGCTCTATGCCTGCAAAAACGGGCGTGTCGCCATGGCGGCACTCGAACCCCACTTTGCGCAGCGCCTGTGCGATGCGGCAGGCATCACCCTCAAACACCCCGTCAAGGATTTGTTCAAACCAGCGTTGCATCAAGCCATTGCGGCATTTCTGGCCAAGCAAACCCGCAAGCAAATCGACGCGCTGGCCCAAGCCAAAGACATACCGCTCATGACGCTGCGCTGATGCCAACACCTGCGGCAGTTGGCACCCCGAGGCAGGTGTGCTTTACTACGGGGCATGAACACCTCCCTCAACGACATCCTTGAGCGCATCAGTCAACTCGAAGAAGAACTCCAAATCGAACTCAAACGACGACGCGATGCGTTTGAGGCCGATTTTGAGAACAAGCGCGTCCACTTCGAGCGTGCGGTGCTCGAGCAACAACGTCGCTTCAAAACCGGCCTGTTCAAATACGTCTCACAAGCCGATCTGCGCCACGCCATCAGCTCGCCCATCATCTACAGCCTGATCGTGCCCATGCTCGTGCTGGACGCAGCGCTGACGGCCTACCAGTGGCTGTGCTTTCCGCTCTACCGCATCGAGCGCGTGCGTCGCAAGGACTGCTGGACCTTTGACCGGGCCCATCTGGCTTATCTGAATGCACTGGAAAAATTCAACTGTGCCTATTGCTCCTACGGCAATGGTCTGGCCACCTACTTTACCGAGATTGCGAGCCGTACCGAACAGTACTGGTGCCCCATCAAGCACGCCCGCCGCGTGCGTCACGCCCACAGCCGCTACAACCACTTTGTGGACTACGGCGATGCCGAAGGCTTCAAGGCCGAGCTGCAACTCCTGCGTGAACAACTGCAAAACCTGGACACCAGGCACAAGAAGGCGCAAACCAAATAGGCCAGAAAAAGAAAGTCAATAGGTCAATTGCGACCAGACCTTCTCAAGCCGCTTGACGCTGACAGGCTGCGGCGTGCGTAGCTCCTGCGCGAAGAAGCTCACGCGCAGTTCTTCCAGTAGCCAGCGGAATTCGAGCATGCGGGCGTCTTGCGCGCCTTTGCGCTCGGCCACCAAACGCCAGTAGCGCTGCTCCTGCGCTTTGAGTTCGCTCAGGCGCTGGGCGTCGCGGGCGGGGTCAACGCGGTATTTTTCCAAGCGCAGGGTGATGGCCTTGAGGTAGCGCGCAAAGTGCTGCAGCTGCAGCCACGGGGTGGCGGCGATGAAGGCTTTGGGCATGAGGCGCTGCAGCTGCTGGGTGCAGTCCGCCGTAGCCTCGGGCGCATTCTTGGTGTCCTTGATCTTGCGGGCAGCGGTGGCGAACTCGGTCAGGATCACGCCCGCCAGTCTGGCCACTTCGTTGGCGATCAGGGTCAGGCGCCCCCTGCCCTCTTCCAAACGCTTTTTGAAGGCAGCTTCGTCGGTAGGCAGCGGGTCCTGCAAAAAGGCGCGATCGATGGCGACGTCGATGATCTGGTTTTTCAGTTCGTCGCTGGTGCCCAAACTCATGAACGCGACCGACATTTTTTGCAGGTCGGGGATGTTCTTTTCGAGGTACTTTAGGGCGTCCTTGATCTGCAACGCAAACAGTCGGGTCAGTCCTTTGCGGTGCTTGGCGGCGGCGACTTCGGGTTCGTCGAAGACTTCGATGGTGACGGCGTCACCGGCGTCGACCAGGGCGGGGAAGCCGATCAGGGTCTGGCCGGCCTTGCGGATTTCCATGAGCTCGGGGAGTTCGCCGAAGGACCAGGTGGTGTGTTTGGTGTCAGTGGATGCAGCCGGTTTTTGAGCCAGGCTCGGAACGGGGTCAGAGCCTTTCGCCTCCGTTGGGGAATCAAATGGGGTCAGAGCCCGATTTCCTTCGGACAATCGGGATCCGACCCCATTTGATTTCTGGGTCTCGCCACTCAGATTCCCCTTAAGCTGCGCGAGCGCCTGAAACGCACCTCGGGCTTTGCTGCCCCATTCGGCTTTGAGGGCGCCAAGGTTGCGGCCCATGCCGAGTTGGCGGCCGTGTTCGTCGACCACACGCAGGTTCATGAACAGGTGCGGGCTGAGCATGTCGAGCTTGAAATCAGCACGCTTGACATCGAGGCTCGTCTCGTCTCGCACTTTTTTCAGCAGTACGTCAGTGAGCGAGCTGGTGCCAAAAACTTCAGGGGTACTCAGCTCATCCGCCAAGCGCGCCGCACTTTCGGACAGGGGTACGAAGCGGCTACGCGGTCTTTGCGGCAGGCTTTTGAGAAGCGCCTGGATTTTGTCCTTGAGCATGCCGGGCACCAACCATTCGCAGCGCTCTTCGCTCACCTGGTTGAGCACAAACAGCGGCACGGAAATCGTCACGCCATCGCGGCTGTCGCCGGGTTCGTGCAGGTAGGTGGCGGCGCAGTCCACGCCACCCAGGCGCACGGTTTTCGGAAAGGCCTGGGTGGTGATGCCCGCTGCCTCGTGGCGCATGAGTTCTTCGCGCGTGAGGTGCAAAAACTTGGGGTTACCGCGCGACTGTTCGCGCCACCACGGTTCCATCAAGCGGCCGTTGTAGACGTCTTGCGGGATCTGCGCGTCGTAATAGGCGTAGATCAACTCGTCGTCCACCAGCACGTCCTGGCGGCGCGATTTGTGTTCCAGCTCTTCGACCTTGGCGACCATGCGCAGGTTGGCGGCGACAAAAGGCAGCTTGGTGTCCCACTGGCCCTCGACGAGACCTTCGCGAATGAAGATGTCGCGGGCGCCGTGCATGTCGATCAGGCCATAGGGCTTGCGGCGGCCGTTATAGACCATCAGGCCATACAACGTGGCGCGTTCGTAAGCCACTGCCTCGGCGGATTTCTTTTCCCAGTGTGGGTCGAGCAGTTGTTTGCGCAGCAGGTGTGCGCCCACCTCTTCGAGCCACTGCGGCTCGATGTTGGCGATGCCACGGCCGAACAGGCGCGTGGTCTCGACGAGTTCGGCCACCACGATCCAGCGGCCCGGTTTTTTCTTGAGGTGTGCGCCCGGGTGGCGGTGGAACTTGATGCCGCGCGCGCCCAGGTAAACGTCTTCGTCTTCGAGCTTGCAGCCGATGTTGCCCAAGAGGCCCGCGAGCATGGATTTGTGCAACTCTTCATAGCTGGCCGGCTGGGTGTTGAGCTTCCAGCCGTGCTCGGCGACCACGGTGTGCAGCTGGCTGTGCGTGTCGCGCCACTCGCGCACGCGGCGGACGTTTATGAAGTTCTGGCGCAGCAGTTGCTCGTATTGGCGGTTGCTGAGTTTGTGGGTCTGGTGTTCACCACCTCGGGCATCGTGAATCCAGTGCCACAGGTGCACATAGCCGCTGAATTCGCTTTTTTCGTCGTCGAACTTGGCGTGTTGCTGGTCGGCCTGAGCCTGCGCCTCCAGGGGGCGGTCGCGCACGTCTTGCACGCTCAGGGCGCTGGCGATGATCAGCACCTCGTCCAGCGCGTTGCGGTGGCGCGCTTCCAAAATCATGCGGCCCACGCGGGGGTCTAGCGGCAGGCGCGAGAGTTCCTTGCCGATGGGCGTGAGCTCATTCGCTTCGTCCACCGCGCCAAGCTCGGCCAGCAGCTGGTAGCCATCGGTGATCGCGCGCTTGCTCGGCGCTTCGATGAAGGGGAAGTCGTCCACTTGCCCCAGGTGCAGGCTCTTCATGCGCAGGATCACACCCGCCAGCGAGGAGCGCAGGATTTCGGGGTCGGTGAAGCGCGGGCGACCTGCAAAGTCCTTTTCATCGTATAGGCGGATGCAGATGCCGTTGGCTACGCGGCCGCAGCGGCCCGCGCGCTGGTTGGCTGCGGCCTGGCTCACGGGCTCGATCAGCAACTGCTCGACCTTGCTGCGCAGGCTGTAGCGCTTGACACGGGCCGTGCCCGCGTCAACCACATAGCGGATGCCGGGCACCGTGAGCGAGGTTTCGGCCACGTTGGTGGCCAGCACAATGCGCCGGCCATTCGATGCTTCAAACACCCGGTCCTGCTCGGCCTGACTCAGGCGGGCGAACAGCGGCAGCACATCGGCGTTGCGCATCCAGGCGTGATGCGCCAGGTGCTTGCGCAAATGGTCGGCGGCCTCGCGGATTTCACGCTCGCCGGGCAAAAACACCAGAATGTCGCCCCCTGCCCCACCCTGCCACAGCTCGTCTACGCCATCGGCAATCGCGTTATTCAGGTCGTAGTCACGCGACTCTTCAAAGGGTCGGTAGCGCTGCTCCACCGGGAAGGTGCGGCCCGAGACCATGATGACCGGCGCCGGGCCATGGCGAGACTCGAAATGCTTGGCAAAGCGGTCGGCGTCGATGGTGGCCGACGTTACGATGATCTTCAGATCCGGCCTACGCGGCAGGATCTGGCGCAGGTAGCCCAGCAGAAAGTCGATGTTCAGGCTGCGTTCGTGCGCCTCGTCGATGATGATGGTGTCATACGCCTGCAGCAGTGGGTCAGTCTGCGTTTCGGCCAGCAAAATGCCGTCGGTCATCAACTTGACCGAGGCGCCTTTGGACAGGCGGTCCTGAAAGCGCACCTTGTAGCCCACCACCTCGCCCAACGGGGTCTTGAGTTCCTCGGCAATGCGCTTGGCCACGGAGCTGGCGGCAATGCGGCGCGGCTGGGTGTGGCCGATCATGCGGGGCTTCTCACCAGGCTTCGCATTGGCCTTCCCTCTTCCCATGGCCAGCGCGATCTTGGGCAGCTGCGTGGTCTTGCCCGAGCCGGTTTCGCCGCAGACGATGATGACCTGGTGCTGGTCCAGCGCATCCATGATCTCCTGGCGTTTGCCGGAGACGGGAAGGCTGTCGGGAAAGTCGATAAACAAGGCGCTGGAGGACAAGGCAAAAACTCTGTGAAAATCAGGTCTACAACAGACTTCGGATTATCCCCGCACCTGCCCCATGTCCACTGTCTTCAATTTCACCTTTGTGCCCTGGTTCCGGTCGGTGGCGCCCTACATCCACATGCACCGTGGCAAGACTTTTGTCGTGGGCATTGCAGGCGAAGCGATTGCGGCGGGCAAGCTGCAGAACATTGCGCAAGACTTGGCGCTGATTCAAAGCATGGGCGTCAAGATCGTGCTGGTGCATGGTTTCCGCCCGCAGGTCAACGAACAACTAGCTGCCAAGGGTCACACGCCCCGCTACTCTCATGGCATGCGCATCACCGACAGCGTGTCCCTGGACTGCGCGCAGGAAGCTGCTGGTCAGCTGCGCTACGAGATCGAAGCCGCCTTCAGCCAAGGCCTTCCTAACACGCCGATGGCGGGCTCCACAGTGCGCGTCATTTCCGGTAACTTCATCACGGCGCGCCCGGTGGGCATTGTGGACGGCGTGGACTTCATGCATTCAGGCATGGTGCGCAAGGTCGATGTGGACGGCATCATGCGTTCGCTAGACATGGGTGCGATGGTGCTGCTGTCACCGTTTGGCTTTTCGCCCACGGGCGAGGCCTTTAACCTGACCATGGAAGAAGTCGCCACCAGCGTAGCCGCCGAACTGCAGGCCGACAAGCTGCTGTTCCTGACCGAGGTGCCCGGCATCCGCATCGACCCGAACGCACCGGCCAGCGACGACAACCCAATCGACACCGAATTACCCTTGGCTGCAGCCAAGAAGTTGCTGGCCGAATCGCCCAACCCCACCCAACCGAACGACCTGGCCTTTTACCTGCAGCACTGTGTGAAGGCCTGCGAAGATGGTGTGGAACGATCGCACATCTTGCCCTTTGCGGTGGACGGTGCCCTGCTGCTGGAGGTGTATGTGCACGACGGCATCGGCACCATGGTGGTGGACGAAAAACTGGAAGAATTGCGCGAGGCCACGGCCGATGATGTGGGCGGCATTTTGCAACTGATCGAGCCCTTCGAAAAGGATGGCACCTTGGTTAAGCGCGATCGCACCGAGATCGAGCGTGACATCGACCACTACACCATCATCGACCACGACGGTGTGATCTTTGCCTGCGCAGCGCTCTACCCCTACCCCGAATCACGCACCGCTGAAATGGCGGCGCTCACAGTCTCGCCTCAGTCACAGGGTCAGGGAGATGGCGAAAAGATCTTGAAACGCATCGAGCAACGCGCCCGCGCTATGGGACTGAAAAGCATTTTTGTGCTGACCACGCGCACCATGCACTGGTTCCTCAAGCGTGGTTTTGTCCAAACCGACCCAGACTGGTTGCCCGAAGCGCGCAAGCGCAAATACAACTGGGATCGCAAGAGCCTGGTGCTGGTGAAAAAGCTCTGAGTTTTGTGTGTCGCTCAGCGCTGACGCCAGGCCTGCCGTGCAAGCCAGAGCCCCAGCACCGTGAACAGCGCAAAGCAGACAAAAGACCAGTTGGCAATCGAGCCACCTAAAAAGGTCCAGTCGACCTTGGTGCAGTCACCACTGCCGCGAAAAATCATCGGTATGGCACGACCCAGCGGGAAGCTTTCGATCATCCCGTAAAAGTCCCGCCCGCAGCTGACTGCCTCGGGCGGGTACCACTGAAGCCAGCTCTGGCGCGCTGCCACAAAAGCGCCAAACCCCGCCTTCAGGGCAAGCAACACCCCCAGCACACTCAAAGCCGTAGGGTTGCGCAAACGCCACCCCACCAGCCCCAGCACCATGACGCCGACCATGGTGTAGCGCTGCACGATGCACATGGGACACGGCTCCAGGCCCACCACGTGTTGCAAATACAGCCCAAAGACCAGAAGACCCGCGCAAGCCAGTGCAATGAGTCCGAAGATGCGTGAAAAATCAGAGGTGCGTGCGGCCATGGGTGCGTACCGAGTTACAGGATTTGGGCGGCTTCTTCAAACGCCAGGCGGGGGCCACGCGGCATGACGCCCGCCGGATCGGCCACACCCAGATTGATCAGGAAGTTGGCTTTGAAACGCCCATCCGGGAAGAAGGCGGCGTTGACAGCCTGCGGGTCAAAGCCCGACATGGCACCGCTGTCCAGGCCCAGAGCGCGTGCTGCCAGAATCAAATACGCGCCTTGCATGCTGCTGTTGCGCATGGCCGTCGCTTCGGTCAAAGCCGCGTTGGCGTCAAACAGGGACTTGGCGTCATAGACCGGAAATTGCGTGGGTAGATGCTCGTGGAAATGGGTGTCCTGTGCAACGATCACAGTCACTGCAGCGCTCTGCACCTGTGGCACGTTTCCGGGCATCAGCGCCGGCAGCAGCTTGGCTTTGGCCTCGGCGCTTTTCACGAACACATAACGTGCAGGCTGGGCGTTGAAGGCCGTGGGCCCCCACTTGAGCAGGTCATACAGCTGGCGCAAGGCATCGTCAGAAACGGGGACATCCATGAAAGCGTGGACTGTACGCGCCTGACGAAAGAGTTGGTCCAGGGCAGCATCGTTCAAAGCGGGGAAGGTCATGGGAGGTACTTGTAGGTTTGGAACGCTGTACTGTACCGAACTTGGCGCGCAGGCTACAAAGCCCTCAGTTGCCGGGTGATTTGATTCAGATCAGTCACATCAGGCAAAGCATAGCGATTGCCTTGCTGCAAAGACAGCACAAGGCGTTGCGCCACTTCGGGCTGAGGCGTCACCGTGCCCAAAAAACGAGGTTCGTTGCCCTGGGTGATAAGCAAAGTGGGGAAGTTCTCCACATCCAGCTCCCCAAGCAAGTCTGCGTGTGTTTCCACATCGACCCAGATCCACTGCGCCTCAAGCGTGGTTTGCGCTTCGACAAAGGGCCGGTAATCCCGGCACACACCGCACCATTGGGCACACAACACGTGTATGCGCCAATGGTCAGCTTGAACCTCAGGCATCAGCAAAAGCGCGTTCGATCACAAACGCACCTGGCGTACTGGTGTTGCCCTCTTGCAGACCACGCTCTTCGCAGATGCGCTTGAGGTCGCGCAGCATGCCGGGGCTGCCGCAGATCATCACGCGGTCTTCGGCTGGGTTGAGCGCGGGCACGCCCAGGTCGGCAAAGAGCTTGCCGTTTTCGATCAGGTCGGTCACCCGCCCCTGGTTTTTGTAGGGTTCCCGCGTCACCGTGGGGTAGTACTTGAGCTGAGCGGCAATCATCTCGCCCAAGAATTCGTGCTGGGGCAGTTCTTGGGTGATGTAGTCGTGGTAGGCCAGCTCGTTGACCTGGCGCACACCGTGCACCAGCACCACCTCTTCGAAACGCTCGTAGGTTTCGGGGTCCCGGATGATGCTCATGAACGGTGCCAGCCCGGTACCGGTGGACAGCAGGTAAAGGCGCTTGCCGGGCAACAAGTAGTCGCACAGCAGCGTGCCCGTCGGCTTTTTGCCGACCACGATGGTGTCGCCCACCTGGATGTGCTGAAGCTTGGACGTCAGAGGACCATCGGGCACCTTGATGCTCAAAAACTCCAGGTGCTCTTCGTAATTGGCGCTGGCAATGGAGTAGGCGCGCAGCAGGGGTTTGCCGCTTTCCTGGCGCAGACCAATCATGGTGAAATGGCCGTTGGAAAAGCGCAGCGCCGTATCACGCGTGGTGGTAAAGCTGAACAGGCGATCGGTCCAGTGGTGAACGCTCAAAACGCGTTCTTCAAGAAAAGCACTCATGAATTTTGGATGGCTGCTACAGGCCCGGCTCAGCCCCAGGCCCGAAAGGGGAACAGAAGATTGCTACAGTTACGGCTAAAACCGCGACAATGGCGTTCACGCAAACCGCGATAGAGCGGCATTGTCCTGCACATTCCTTCCAACTGGAAATACAGAAATTCTATATCTGTATAACCAATGCTTCTTAAGATAGATCAAGGCACGACCACCATGGCACGTACTGTTCAATGCATCAAACTCGGCACTGAAGCTGAGGGTCTGGACTTTCCCCCTTATCCCGGCGATCTGGGCAAACGCATATGGGAAAGCGTGAGCAAGCAAGCCTGGGCCGACTGGCTCAAGCACCAGACCATGCTGGTCAACGAAAACCGCCTGAACCTAGCCGACCTGCGCGCACGCCAGTACCTGGCCCGTCAGATGGAAAAACACTTCTTTGGCGAGGGCGCCGACGCTGCCCAAGGCTACGTACCGCCTGCCCAGGCCTGATTGGATTTGCAGCCTACCGCCCAGCAGCCCGTCCACTGGGACGAGACGGGCACCCCCCGCAGCACCCTGTTCGACGATGTGTACCGCAGCCGTGGCTTTCATGGCGCGGACCGGGGTTTGCTGCAATCGAGGCATGTGTTTTTGCAGGGCTGCGGCCTGTGGTCGCCACAGAGTGAACCCACACTGTGGCAAGGTCAGTCACACTGGCATGTGCTGGAAACCGGCTTTGGGTTGGGCTTGAACTTTTTGGCCACCTGGCACGCCTGGAAACACACCCATAACCGTCCCCAGCGCCTGTTTTTCACTTCCATCGAAGCCTGGCCGGTCTCGGCCCAGGACATTGAGCGCAGCACGCAGGCCTGGCCCGAACTGCAACCCCTGGCCACCGAACTGGCCAAGGCCTGGCGCGGCCTGATGCCAGGCATTCACCGCCTGGTGTTTGAAGGCGGCGCCTTGCAACTGACGCTGTGCATTGGCCCGGTGGACAAGATGCTGCGCGAGATCGACGTTCCTGCAGACAGCGTTTTTCTGGATGGATTCAGCCCCGATGTGAACCCACAGATGTGGGAGCTGCACACCCTCAAGTCAGTGGCTCGCTTGTGTCGAACCGGCTCCCGGGTGGCGTCGTGGTGCGTCAAGCGCAGCGTGCGCGAAGACCTGGCGCAATGCGGCTTTGCGGTCGAGCGTGCCGATGGCCTACCGCCCAAAAGCCATCGCCTGCAAGCCACGTTTGCGCCTGCCTGGACTCCGCGCACCAAGCTGCGTTCGCCCCTGCAGCCAGACCACTCACCCAAAACCGCCTTGATTTTGGGCGCAGGCTTGTCGGGCTCGGCCGTGGCCTGCAGTCTGGCTCGGCGCGGCTGGCAAGTGAAAGTACTGGATGCCGGCAGCAGCCCGGGGGCGGGCGCCTCTGGGCTGCCTGCGGGACTCACGGCACCACATGTCTCACCTGACGACAGCTTGCTCTCACGCATCACCCGCGCAGGTGTGCGCGCCACGCTGCAGCGCTGCAAACAATTGCTGCAAGCCGGTGTGGACTGGCAGCCCACCGGCGTGCTGGAGCATCGGGTCGAAGGCAAACGCGCTCTCCCCGAGGGCGAGGCCTGGCCAGCTGCCGCGCACGAATGGAGCACGCCCGCGACACCCGAACGCATCGCACAAGCCAGCCTGCCGGGACAAGCCCAAGCGCTTTGGCACGACCTGGCCGCCTGGCTGCGCCCCCGCCAGCTGGTGGCAGCGCAATTGGCCACACCTGGAGTACAGGTGCTGTGGAATACACGCGTGCACGCCCTTCGCCGCAGCGAGGCTGTTTGGCAAGTGCTCGATGCTGAAGGCCTGGTGCTCGCTGAAGCCGCATTGCTGACCGTGGCGGGCGGGTTTGATACACGGGCACTGCTTGAAAACACACCGCTTTCGCCGCCCCTTCAACTGCCACTGAACCCTTTGCGGGGACAGATCAGCATGGGCGCACTGAGCGCACTACCTACTGGCTTAGTGAACTCGCTTCCCCCCACTCCGGTCAATGGTCACGGCAGTTTCATCACCGGCGTGCCGCTGCCGCCAGAATTTGGCGGACAAGCGGGTTGGTATCTGGGCTCCACCTTCGAGCGCGCTTGCCCGCAAGCGGTGTTGCGCGAGGAAGACCACGCCGCCAACCACCAGCGCCTGGCCACCTTGCTACCGGCCCTGAGCGACCCGATGCGCAGCGCCTTTGCTCCCGATCAGGTCATGGCTTGGGCAGGCCTGCGCTGCACCCTACCCGACCGTGTCCCTGCGGTGGGTGCAGTGGACAGTGAAAATTTTCCAGGCTTGATGGTCTGTGCCGGCATGGGCGCTCGCGGCATCAGCCTGAGCGTGCTCAGCGGTGAGTTGATCGCCGCCGAACTGGAAGGCGAACCACTGCCGCTGGAGCTCGCACTGGCTCAGCGCTTGATGGCCGGACGCTTCAATGCTGCGAAAACCACAAGCGCAAAGACTACACCCAGAGCGTCTGCCGCCAAGTCAGCCCACTCGCCATAACGCCAGCCTGTCCAGGCCTGGGCCAACTCCAAGGCACCGCCGTACATGAACATGCCCAGCATGATGCGGCGTATGCGGGTCGACCACACCAACAGCGCCCACAAGGTCAAGACCGCAAACGAGACCGTGTGCTGGGCCTTGTCCCACCAATTGAAAACGGGGGACGTCAGGTAGGCGACCGGCAACAGCGCCAGCACCGTGGCAGCCAGCATGGCCAACCACCAGGCCCGCGCGCTCCAGCGTTGTATCACTTCATGGCCTCAGCGGGACGCAGCGTTTTCACGTAAGCATCCGAGGGCTGGTAATCCTTGCCGTCGGCATAACGCCATTCGACCATCGTGCCCTTGCGGCCGCGCACGTCAAGCTTGCCCACGTAGGCACCCATGGTGGACTGCTGGTCAATGGCGCGATACTGCGCCGGGCCAAACGGTGTGCTGAACTTCAGGCCACGCATGGCTTTGACGAGTTTCTCACTGTCGACGCTACCGGCCTTGCGGATGCCCGCAAAAATAGATTGCATGGTGGCATAGCCCACCACCGAACCCACCTTGGGGTTTTCGCCCCAGCGCTTGTAGTAGCTGGCCGCAAACGAGGCATGCTCTGGGTTGTCCAGCTGGTCCCAGGGGTAACCGGTGACGATCCAGCCCTTGGGTGTTTCGTCCTTGAGCACATCCAGGTACTCGGGCTCACCCGAGAGCAGTGACACCACCGGCATGTTGGGAAACACATGGCGCTGGTTGCCTTCGCGCACGAGCTTGGCCAGGTCAGCGCCGAAAGTCACGTTGAAGATGGCTTCGGGTTTGTCCGCCATGGTGGCGGTGAGCGTGCTGCCCGCATCGATCTTGCCTTGTGCGGGCCATTGTTCACTCACGAACTCGACATCCGGGCGCTTGGCCTTGAGCAATTGCTTGAAGCTGGCCACAGCGCTCTGGCCGTATTCATAGTTAGGCGCAATAGTTGCCCAGCGCTTGGCGGGCAGCTTGGCAGCTTCTTCGACCAGCATGGCCGCTTGCATATAAGTGCTGGGGCGCAAGCGGAAGGTGTAGCGGTTGCCCTTGCTCCAGACGATGGCGTCGGTGAGCGGCTCGCTAGCCACAAACAGTTTCTTGTTTTTCTGCGCATGGTCGGCCAACGCCAGGCCAATGTGCGAGAGGAAACCACCCGCGAGCACATCCACTTTTTCCCGCGATGTCAGCTCCACCGCATGGCGCAAAGCCTCGTCGGGTTTACCAGCGTCATCACGCGCAATGACCTCGACCTTGCGGCCCAGCAAGCCGCCAGCGGCATTGACTTCTTCCACGGCCATCTGCCAGCCTTGTTTATAGGGTTGGGTGAATTGGGGGATGGCGGAGTAGCTGTTGATCTCGCCAATCTTGATGGGGGAGCCCTGCGCGTGCGCAGCCAGCGCGGCCAGGGGAAGACTCAGGGTAGCCAAGTATTTCATAGTGAACAGGATAGAAGTTCAAAAAAAAGGGAGCATCAATGTACCAGCCCTACCTGCATGCAAACTTATAAAGAACATAAAACGCAGGTCATCCATCCCTTATACAAATTTAGAATATAAGAACAACTAAAAAATCGTTTGCTTTGGAATAAAGAGCACCTACAGTCACGGCCATGATTGATTTTGGCTACGTCATTGCAGGTTTTCTGGTGGGCACCATCGTCGGCTTGACCGGCGTCGGTGGAGGCTCACTGATGACCCCGCTGCTCATCTTCTTTTTCGGGGTCAAGCCTTATCTGGCTGTGGGCACCGATTTGCTGTTTGCCGCTTTCACAAAAATGGGCGGCACGATCGCTTTTGCACGTCAACGCGTGGTGCCTTGGCGCGTGGTGCGCCTGCTGAGTGCTGGCAGCATTCCGGCTTCCTTGACCACATTGGCGGTGTTGCATCATATTGGCCCGGCCAATGCTGCCCTGCAAAGCGTGATGACCACCACCTTGGGCATTGCCCTTTTGCTGACTGCCAGCGCCATGGCTTACAAAGCCGTACGTGGCAAACAATTGCCCAGGCATCTCTCGACCCACGACGAAGCACTGGCCAGCCAACCACGTCACTGGAGCCTGCCGCTTTTACTGGGTGCCGTGATCGGGGTCTTGGTGACTCTGACATCGGTTGGCGCAGGTGCTATTGGCGTGAGCGTGTTACTGCTGCTGTACCCCTTGCTTCCCTTGCCGCGCATTGTGGCTGCCGACATTGCCTATGCCGTGCCGCTGACATTGGTGGCTGGTCTGGGTCACGCCTCAC
>Ga0172373_10007456_pt1 | contig 14186 bp, 26 predicted proteins | sample Lak10m_2_FD_114546 | JGI IMG/M metagenome (GOLD analysis project Ga0172373, IMG submission 114546) | Freshwater microbial communities from Kabuno Bay, South-Kivu, Congo - kab_092012_10m | ecosystem: Environmental > Aquatic > Freshwater > Lake | place: Democratic Republic of the Congo... | reverse complement strand
GTTGGTTAGGCTTAAGCAAAAGGAAATGAGGAACATCGTAGTCAGTGAACCGTATAGGTTGAGGCAGTTCCAGTTCAATCCGATTAGCCTCATCCTCAAGTGATCTGATCTTTTGGTTCAAGCGTTTTATTTCAAAGAAGATCTGCTTAATGCGATTTTTATCTGCTTGCGTTTTCATATCGCTCGATAGTCTCTCTTAGGTTGGAAATCTCTGCCCTCAATGCAGTCATTTCTTGGGCAAGAAAGTTAGCCTCTGCCCACAACCCTCTGAATCTAATCTGGGCGAGACAAGAGTTGATATCTTGAATTTTGGAATCCCCATATCGCCAGGGCATCCTGTCCATCTCCTCTTTCCATGATCCAGACGGGGACTCGTTATCGACATCGATTGTAGACATGGCTCACTCCTTCCGGTTAAAAGATTAAATCTTCTGGCGGTATCAGCTGATTCTGATCTGCGGCATAAGTCGGGCCGTGACCAAGGTCTCTTACCATCTCTGGTTTGAGAAGATCTTCTGCTCTCATGAATCCGGCAAGCCTGTAATTTGGGAACTTGCCAACCATCAGTGCGTAGAAATCCACCTTGTCGAGTTTCTTCCATTTCACTGCAAGCAATCTGCCACTCTCGTAAGTGGTCGACTTAACGTCGATGGCATAGCCGTTGCGGGTGTAGCAGTCCTCGTCATTCGATCTGGTTACGGCCAGATCTGGATAGACATTTGCGACCTTACAGAACGCAAGTTCTGCGCCAGTACCTTCCAGGTCTGTTAGTTCATTGGACTGATCGCCAACTTTCATGTTGGTAATCCCTTGCTCACGCGCTGATGAGTAGCGCATCTTGGCGACATACGTGGCAAGTCGCTGCTCGGTTTCATTGAGAGTAACGATCATGATTTATCTTGAACCCCGTAGTATCTGAGGATGACCCTGAATGCGGCGACATGCTTTCGCATCTCAGAAATGTCTTTGGTTTTGTCTTTGTGGAAGACTGCGTAGTTACCTTTCTTGCTTTTCCTGCGTTCGATATCGAGCAACAGGGAATCTCTCACAGAAACTAATTCACTGACGATGATCTGATCTAAAGCATCACCGTCGACTTTCACGTTAATTAACCTAGCCATATTTAATCTCCTTGGCGTTAGTCAATATGAACTTCATAGCCGCCGCCACATACATCACGTATGCCCTCGCGCGGATCGCCCACTCGCTTCCATGTGAACTTGCTTTTGGCGGCTAAGTCCATCCATTCCTTGCCTGTCATAATGATAGTTTCGTTTCCCTTGTAGAAAAATCCTGCCAACTTTTTCCTTGCAGGCAGTTTGATTTTAGTCTTGCGGTCTACCATATCGATCTCCTAAAGCATCTTCCCATTCCCAACCGAGCAGCCAACGCATCATCCAGATATGGAACCAGTGCGGCTTTTTGTAGCAGCAAAACCTAGCCCATCGTTCTTCGGTCTGCCCAGGTGGTAACCAATACCCATAGATCACTGGTCTCATGACAGAAGGTATGTAGTCATAACGCCCGTCAATATGCCAACAAAGAATAGTGTGACCTCAGCGATGTAGACCATGTGAAGTTCTTTCTCATGGGCTTTCTCGAGTTCATTAATTCTTTCCTTGAGTGATGCGATCTCTTTGTTCTTTCTATCTATTAGGTACTCACTCATCTCAGTTCTTCCTATTGATCGAACCGTTAATGGCTTTGAATCTTGTCCACGGGTAAACCACTTTGTAGATATCTTCAGCAAGCATCCCATCGAAGCGATTCGATAAGAGCATCCCGACAGGTAGTTTCATCCCGAATGCAACAAGATCGTTATTCACATCGAAGTCACAGGCGATGTTCCAAATAACAAGATCGTTTTTGGTCACGTAGATGTGACCCTTTAGGACGTGGAGAATCTCGTGCATGACAACCGCATCGAGTTCATCATCGTCCAAGGTCTTGATGTAATCGGAAGCATAGAAAAGATACTGCCCGTTAGTCGATATCGTTTGAGTCATAACAATGTTATGAGCGATACGAAGAACGGGCAGCATTTCTTTTATCCCTGTGAACCTTGAGAATAGCCTGTCAAGTGATTGGCGTATTCTCTTTTTGGACATCATCAGTTCCCCAGTCGAGAGGCTTGCCCTCACAGAGCAAGTTGTAATCAAACTCAAGGCTGCTCACCATGCGTTTGTGGTAGGCGATCTTGGCTCTGATCTCGTAGCTGAGAAGTAGAGCCTGTCTCATCGCATCAGGAAGTTCAGCAAACTCTTTAGCGAGTCTTTGTTCCTGCTCTTCTTGCTGCTTGTTGAATTCATCGGCGCGCATTTTTCTTCACTCCTTTCTTTTTGGATTTGCTTATTTCTTCTTCGCTGATATCGACAACGAGATGCAGGAACTTATCCATGTTATGGGCTGTATCCAAGAAGGTTTCGCCATAATGGAAAGCAATTCTCTGAAGTGTCTCGTCAAGTGTTTTGCCCATTGCCTTGCTGAACTCCAGCCACATTTTCGATGACTTCTCGTCAACGACGGCTAGTGCCAGCATCAACCCGATGATCTTCAGCTTATCGTTAATGGGATATTCTTTGTCTTTACTCACTGGTCATTCCTCTCTTTTTCGTGGATACGCTCTAGCCGATATGCGTCTTCGGCTTCCTTGACTGCCATATCTTTGGTTTCTCCATACCCAAGCGGCCCTATCTGGTCGCGGTTTTCGTTGACTCGATAGGCTGCCCAAGTCTGGGATGGCTTGATAAAGAATGCGTCATACATAGGTCTGGAATATTCTATCAGGGTCATTAAATTTTTCCACCATGCTTTGCTATGACCATCAGCACGGTATCTACGGGGACATACCCGTAGACCGTCTCGGTCGGTTTACTCTGGTCTTCGGCGTACCGCATGAGTAGTTCCTCCTCTTGGCTCGGGAATCCCACCTCGAAGGCAGTGTAGGTTTCAAGAGAAGGCCAGGTCATTACTGCCCGTGGGCGGCAGTAATGGTGGGCAGAAGCCTGTACCGAGAATGAGAACCCGTCACGGCACTCGATTCTCGGGGCAGGCGCGCGGTACAAGTAGTCATTGTCAGAGTTTGGGCTTAACTTCACTCGCCCAGACATGACGTGCTTTTGCAGTTCATCGTTATTCATTGACAGATCCTCTACCAACTCGCCAAGTACCAGACACTTCGATACTCACCGACCTTGTTGTCTTTCAGCCAATCCGTAGCCTTGGTGAATATTTCTGTGTCGTATTGCTTTTGCTTTTCGGTCAGGTCGCTGACCCCGAAGAAAAACCCAGTGGTTGGCGGGAGTTTTTCTTCTTTGATGGCGGTCAGAATCTTCTCGATGTCTTCGGTGTTGAGAGGGATAGGCTGGCAGTCATCCAAGCCCTTGTTGAACTCATTCACGATGAATCCATGTAGGTTTGGGTGCTTGCGCCAGTAGCCCATGTCAAGCCGCAAGGAATTGAGCCTGAACCCGTCGACTGTCATGTTGTTTTCTGGGTTATCGAAGTCTCTGCGAGGACTTTTACTTCCCTCAAGATGCATATCTAATCCCATGATTAAGCCCTCATGATTTCGACAACCTTGCGCTTGTCGTTGCGGCTGGTCATCACACTGCCCTTACCGTAGAGATACCTGGCGTAGGAACTCACGCACCGTTGCAGAGTCTCACCATTGAACTTGGAGTAAGGTATCTCGATCAACTGCCCATGTCGGATGGATCTGATGTAAGGCAGGTAGTGTCTTGACAACAATCCGCGAGCCAACTTGCGTCGACGTCGAGTCTTGATGGTTGAGGTGTTGGTGTAGGTATCCCCATTGGGCAGTGTGATTCGGTATTCAGCCTTGACTGCCTTGAGAATGTTGATCGACTTCTTCAAGAACTTAGCACTCATCTTTACTCTCCTAACGATTGATTGATTACCGGAATGACAGGTGTCTTCCAGCTTGTTGTGAACAACGCCCCGCCATCGTTCCCCTCGTCATCTGCCGAGGAATACAACAACGTGCCGTCATCCAATCCGATGATGAGCGGTCTTGAATACCAGCCCATCTTTTTGCACTCTTGCTTGCTCATATATCTCACGCCAGTGATGGTTCGACCTGTCAGGATGTTGCCGGCAGCATCTTCCCATCCTTTTTCTGTAGAGACTTTATTAGCCATTTTTTGATGCCTCTTTGACTTCATTGATAAGGTTGATGATCTTGCTCTCGAACTCTTCTATTTGCTTCTGTCCTCCGTTAAATACGAAGTTGTTTTTGTGAACAAAGACTAGGTAATGGTCAAGCAACAGATGGACAGATCGTTTGATGTATTCATCTGGGTTGGATTTAAGTTCTGCCTGACTCCATTCCTTTGCCCTTTGTTTTATTAAGTTGACTTCGTTTTCGATATCTCTTTTTTCTTGTTCGGTTAGCTCCATGTCACACTTTTACGCTTTTTGCTCATCGATAAACCACTGCGGTGCTTCGACTTTGGGCCAGTAGAAGATGCGACCCATGCCTAGCGAGTCCACGATCATCCCGCTCTTAGGCAAACTTCTGCCGTCATCTTCTATTTCTGCCCTGCAAGCGATGCACCGCTTTCCGTACATGAACCTGCCGCTATAGACGGTAGGGGTACGACCTGTCTTTCTGATCTTGTCGATCAACTCTTTTGCTTTCACTGAGATTTACTCCTTGTACCTGATGCTTGTTTTGATTCCCCATCTGCGTAGGGTTTTAAGTTTCTCGAGCATTTCTCGGTAGGCTTTACCGTTGATGCCGAGTTCCCAGGCGCGAAGTTTTGCTTTCTTTGTGAGTGCGCGTTGCTGGGCTTTCCATAACTCATCTTCAACAAAACTTTTCTTCATGATGACACCTGTTAAACGGAAGGAATGTTGAACGGCGAGAGTCCCTCCTTGTCGAAGAGATCATCGATCCATTGAGTGGCAGTGACCGGATCATCAGCAACGATCTCGGCTACTGCTTCTTCATCCTCGTAGCAATAGGCAAGCAGAGCCGATGCTTTCCACGGCGCGTCGATTACCCACTGCTCGAGATTGTTGTTGAGCCAAGAGTTGTAGGCGGCTTTTACAATCGGTCTTATCGATTGCTTGTTGTCCACCTTGATCGTCGCGCCTGTCGACTTAGCTCCCTGAAGATAACTCCTGTTGTAACTGTAGCCCGTGTCCCAGTCGTAGGAGTCGTATTCGGTGTACCAGCGATTGCCGTAATAGCCGCCAGTGGCAGCGGTCTTAACACCGAAGCGATGCGGCGACCATGCGTAGGTGTTAGACAGCCATGCGTGGTTGTACTCGATACCGCTCTGGCGATTGATGATGACAGCATCACCGTTGCCGGTCATGAAACCGAACTTGTTGCTGTTGCCGATGAGACCGCCCAAGAACGCCTGATAGGACGGGTCGAGGATACGGTCAGGCTCGTAAGCAAGTACGGGTTGGATGATGTGCCGAATGAAGTGCCAGGTATCGGACTTGGTTTTGTCGCTGTCGTTGCCCGATGAGAGGATGCCGTTGTGAGCCATCCAGATACGGCTTGTTACGAAGTAGGGGTGGCAGTTCTCAAGATCGATGTCGCCGTGGGTCTGCATACGGGCGTGCCAGATGCAGTCACGACCGTCGGCGTATTGGCGATAGAACTCGATGAAGTCTGCGGCACTGACGGGCAGCAGTTTCTTGACGATCACATGACCGGCTTCGGCATACATGATGCCAAGACCGTCTTTGTTCTTGCTGTAAACGTCAGTCAAGAACTCGTCAGAGAAGTTGGTTTCTGAGGCTTGTTGTACTAACAGACACATGGTCTTTACTCCTTGGTTGATAACAGTGTTATGAAAGATCAGGCGGCATCGGACATATCGATGCGACCTGACATCCGGCTATTGAAGTACTTGCGGAATATCTTTGTCTCCTCTGGTAGATTGCTTTGACAGAATGATAGGAATTGTGGCGATGTGAGGTCGCGCAGACTTGCGACAGAAGGTCGCGTGTACTCGATGATGGCGTTACAGAACTCGACGGCAGCGATGACTGCTTCGTACTTGAGACTGCCTCTGAACATTCTGAACTCGATGGTTTTTCGGTTGGTGAGATTGACTGCCTCGTACCGATCACCACTGCGACAGTCCTTGACCTTCTTGGATTTGATCTGACAGAAGCCAGAGGCGTAGCGTCTTGCGATGCTGCGGATAAACATTTCGTTTCTGGGATCGTTGATGAAGGAGACGATCTTGCCGATCTGTAGGTCAGTCATGTTGGATCGACTGACATGGACATGGAGTCCGCAGGAGGTTGTGTTGTGGGATTTGAGGTTGCGGGTAAGACTCTTGTCTTCGAGGAACTTGAAGAGTTCACGTTGGGCAGGCAAGGACATGGGCTGCGTGATCATCTCGAAGCCATGACTTAGCGACCCGTCATTCTCGAAGAACATCCGATTGAGAAGTTTGGGGTCATTGACGCGATCGCTGATAGCCTTGGCGTTCGCCTGCCTGTCGCCGTCTATGTTCTCGACCTCGAGTTCTACGCCGAAGAATCGGTTGTGCTTAATCGTCCAATCGTCTCTGATGAAGCTGAAGTTGTCTTTGGATGAGTGGTAATTGCGGATGACGCGATCCTGGCGTCTGTAGTCTTGGTGATAGAAGATACCTTCTTCTTCATCTTCCTCAAAGTCGCCGTTCTCGTAACTGACAACGACCTCGTTGCCGAAATTGTCTATCGCATTGACGGCGTAGTCTCTGTGAATGTAAGTGTCTTCGTATTCCGACCAGCGGTAATGCCTCTCACGACAACTCTCGCAGATGGCGTTGTCGTAGGAATAGGACATATCGTCTGAGGGGAATGACTCATCGCATGAAGAACATTGTATGATGTTGTAGTGATCATTGATGAAGTCCATTGTCTCGTCGAAGTCGTCTGCGTTCGAGTCAACATGCATCATGCAACTGTCATAGTTGCTTCTGCGGCATAGCGCGTTAAAGAGTGCGGTGAAGTAGGTGGAGTTGTTCTCCTCGCACTGCTCTGCGATGACTTGCAGGATAGTACTCGATTGAGAGTAAGTGAGTACCTTGTCAGACGTTGCGTACCGTGCAGCGTTTGTCCTTGCCGCACAATGGTCAAAGAAGTTGCGAGCGACGGCAGGACGTCTCAGCGAGTAATCGTAGAAGCGTTTGCCGAATGCTTGTAGTAACAGATGGTCGTTTGCCAATCGACGTGCGATAGGCAGTTCAAAGAAATGAGCCATTGTCTTTACCTCTTCATAACAGTGTTATGTGGCGATCAGAAAAGAGTCTGCTGCTCCGCCACTTCGACAGCAGAAATACGGTAATTGTCGCGGGACTCTGGACTATCCAGCGTTCCTGTCTGGAAGTAATACATCGACTCTGCGAGGTATTCGCTGAGTTCTTCTTTTGCTTGTTCTCGAGTGTCAAACAGGGTGGGAGAGGGATTGCCGTACTGGTCGTAGGACGTCCAGCAGTTGATCCATCCTTGGCAGATTGTGCGGTGTTCAACCTGGTATCTAACTGGCATGACTTAACCCTCCTTTCCTTTATGTTCAGTGCAGCCAAAGTCAGGGCGGGTAAACAAAGCGGCAAACCATTCCTCATTGTCTTTTACATAGAACTTGCTGGGTATCTCCACCACGTTTCCGTTTTCATTTGTCTCCCAAAACCTGACAACCTTGCGGCAGGTGCCTAGGTCTGAGTTGACCGTCCATTTCCCCCAATGTTTGCAGGTGCTGCAAGTGATATTGCCAACCATAGTCTTTACTCCTTCATAACAGTGTTATGACTAATCGAACTTGGATCGGTCACGGGTCTGACCGTTGTTGAGCAAGGTGGGAGATGCACCGAGGTTGAGTGCCTGATCGTAGAGTTTGACTGCCTCGATGCGATCCCCAACGACAATGACCTGTCCGCTCACGCGGATAGACCAGTGGGAACGTCCATTCAACTTCGCTCTCGTCAAGACCTTGTTGGTCGTGGAGGGATTGCGGAGTCGATGGAGAGTCTGAATGTCGAGATTCATGGCGATTACTCCGTAGGTGAAAAGGTATCGAGCAGATACCCACGGTCGCCCTACGCTCACGACGTAAGGCGACCTAGGCTATCCACTAGGGTTGCTAGCAGGGGTAGCGATGTATGCGAATACTCGGTCTGCCCGTCGATCGCGCGCAGAAATACCTAGGCATCAGTCAAGTGCTAGGGGTGCGCGCAGGGTATGACCTACCGTCGCAGGACGTATGTTGCCCGTCCGTACCGGCTCTTGGAATGAAAGACCTAGACGCAGGCTTGCAGAGGCTTAGCATGGAACGACTGGCTAACCCAGTGTAGTGCCAGCGAGTGCCATAGCTAGCCTCTCGCCGCGAGTGATCCATCTGTCCGTTATCGGATGCCTAACACCTTTTTGTTGTCTGCAATACCGTTGCCGACTTGTCGTCTTTCACTCACCACGCGACATTGGGTTCGCGTCACCCGCCCGTACTTTGCGTATCTAGGCTAGGTCGATTGTCGGTCGACCCCGTGGCTATACCACCACGACTTTCTAGGTCAGAGCGTCACGCTGCGATAACTCACTACACGCGCTACAAAGACCTATCCGTATGGGTAGTGCGTTGTCGGGTCATAACAGTGTTATGAACAGAATTTCAATCGACACTACCGCACTAACATTATCTCATAGGTATATACATATGTCAAGTACCTGTGACATTTATTTTCATAACAGTGTTATGAGGAAAAATGCCAGGAGTAGATGGGTAGTGGTGTAGTGGTGTATAACGGCGGTGACTGGCAAATTGCCTGCACCGAGGAAAGAATCGTGCCAACTAATAATCCGATTGGACAAGGGCTGCAACCACTGACCCCAAAAGCCATTAAGTTCTGCGAACTTGTGGCGAAAGGACATCGACCTAGCGAGGCGTACATCGAGGCGTATCGCGTACAGGGGACGGCTAAGAAAAGGTCTATACAGGCTGCGGCGGCGCGGCTAACGGGCGATGCGAGGGTGCAGAGGCAGGTGGCGAAACTGAAGGAGAAGGACGCAACGGCGGCTTTTCAGCAGGCGATTGGGCTGCGGCAGTGGACGCTCGACAGGCTGAAGGAGGAGGCGAGTGACAAGAAAAGCCCACCGGCTGCGAGGGTGTCAGCACTTGGGGTGCTGGCGAGAGCGTCCCGTCTGATCGACGGCAATAACCAGCAGAACGTCAGCGTGAATGTGGCGACTGTCAGCAGATCGTTAGCGGATATCGAGAGCGAATTGCTCGAGCGTCTGTCGAGGGTGAGCGGAGCGTCTGTCGAGCCGAGCGTCTGTCAGGAGAATATCGAGGAGGGGGAAATCCTGGGCGAGGATGAGCCGCAGGACGATGAGGAAATCGAGGGCGAAAAAAAACCCCGAGAGCCGTAGCCTCTCGGGGTTTCCGCTTACTTAGCGGATTTTAATGCTAGCGTGAAAATCGCGTTTACCTTCGATTGAATCGAAACGATGTCCGCCTTTTTCATGCCGCTAACCATGGCACGCAGTCGTGCTTCGATATCGGAGAACGTATTAACACTTTGCAGTGTTGCGACGTTTGCCGCCTTCGCTATGGTTGCGGAGGGTGACCCCTTCGCTACCGTCGCGGGTGTTGCCGTCTTTGGTGTTGCCGCCACCTTCGCCTTAGCGCGACGACCACCACGTTGCGCTTTCGGTGCGATTTTATTCGCCTTCATCCAGCGATTCATGCGGGTATTGAATACCGCGATGATGCTAGCGGCATTACGACGATGGATCGATGAGTCGAGGTGCTTGCGGTATGCCGCTCTCACCTTGTCCGCATCGGCGTAGGTTTTCACCTTCGCCATATCCATCATTTCATTCACTACCTTCTGACCACTGGTCACGTTAGCAGTGTGCTTGTCGAACAGGACTATTAACTTATCCATTGTCTTTACCTCAAAAAATGCGCTAGTGACCCGCCGGAACTATTCCGGCAAGTGTGGCGCGCTACTTGTTAAAGAAGGGTGCTATCGCTACGGGATACCCCACAGATAAGTATATACATATTTTCGACTATGTCCATCATAACAGTGTTATGACCACCTAGTGGACAAGGCAACTCTGGTGCAGAGTCGCCCAGGTGCTACCCCTACCCGTCAAAGAAATCACCGCAGCGCGTCGCGCCTACCCCCGCCACCCCCCCTGTGCGCGCACGGTACCCGCGCGCGACACATACACTATTCCCCTCATCCGATTTCCTACTTTCGACCCCACCCCCGTCTCTTTTTTACCACACCGTTTTTCTCGCCAAGTTCTCCCCTTATTTTTTTTCTAGGAGTCCCTAGGGAACCCCTAGCTCCGTGGGCAGTACTACCTGTGGATAAACTGTGGATAACTTAGATTTGTCGATACACTGCCCGTCTATACATCGACCTCGATTTTTGTTACAGCGCGTTATAACATTTAAAAATAACTTTGTTTTCTCATAACTACCTGTAAATCCTAGTTTTTTACACCCCCAAAATACCCCTTGTTTTTCTTGTCAAGTAGGGGTACATTGTTAAAATCGGGGGTAACTCCCCCTAGGTACTTACCTAGGTAGGATTATTCTAGGCTTAGGTACTCCCCTCGGGCTTTTTTTTGGAAAAGCCCTCGGGACCTAGTGTTACGTAGGTCCTTGCTAGTTCTTACTACCCTATGTTTTACGTAGAACGCGCGCGGCTTACTAGAGAACAGATTGATTAAGTTTTCCCCTGAATCCTTGAAATCCATACTGGGGGGTTTCTCTGCTCAAGAGAAAGCCGAGTTATTAACCCTTCTGGAAGAATGGGAAAAAGCCAAGGAACGAGAGTCGTCTCAGAGGCAGTTCATTCCGTTCGTGAAGACCTTGTGGCCGGCTTTCATCGAAGGTGAGCATCACCTGATCATGGCCAAGGCTTTCGAGAAGGTGGCTCGGGGTGAGTGCAAGCGCATGATCATCAACATTGCGCCTCGTCACACCAAGTCTGAGTTTGCCTCCTACATGCTTCCAGCGTGGTTCCTAGGGAACTACCCGAACAAGAAGATCATTCAGTGTAGCCATACCGCAGAGTTGGCAGTGGGGTTTGGACGCAAGGTGCGTAACCTCGTCGCCTCTGAGGACTACCGCAAGATCTTCCCAGATGTCGCCTTGCAGCAAGATTCCAAAGCTGCAGGACGGTGGAGTACTAACCAGAATGGGGAGTATTTCGCCATCGGTGTAGGCGGTGCGGTAACTGGTAAAGGTGCGGACTTGCTCATCATCGATGATCCGCATTCCGAACAGGAAGCCGCCCTGGGTGATCCTTCGGTCTACAACAAGACCTATGAATGGTACACCTCCGGTCCTCGGCAGCGTTTGCAGCCAGGAGGGGCAATCATCGTTGTGATGTGCATGGTGGGTGATACCGCCGTGCTAATGGCTGATGGGACTAAAAAGCCCTTAAGGGACATCAAGCCGGGTGATTTAATAGCCACTTATGAAAATGGAGCGATTACTACTAGCTCTGTAGCCAATCATAAGTCAAACGGTATTGATTCTATATTCACAGTTCAAACGCAATCTGGCAGAATCCTAAGAGCGAACGAAAGACATCCGTTCCTTGTAGAGATTGCTGGAGAGCGTAAATGGATACGGCTGAAAGACTTGAAGGTTGGGATGGAACTTGTTGCAACGAAGATTGTAACAGGTCATCAAGAGCAAAGACAAAGCCAGGACTTTGCAGCCCTTGCGCAGCCAAAGAGTCGTACCACAGAAAAAACCCTAATGCCCCATATCGGCCTATTGGGCATCATGGAAAGTGGAAAGGAATGGTTTGCGAGAGTTGCGGAAATCTTCCGGCTAAAGCAAAAGGCTTATGCGGAAGTTGCTATTCAAAGCAATACCCGCCAAAAAAACCAACTCCAAGGCAAAATAGGTCAAGGCGAATTAAACATCGCTACGGCATCACGCTTGAGCAGTATGAAAGCATGGTTGCCGAACGTAATAATCGATGTGATGTGTGCGGTAAGCCGCCTACTAAAGAAAACACTCGTGCGCATTGGGATGGCAAGCTCTGCATTGATCATTGCCATGAAACAGGAAAAGTCAGGGGGCTTCTCTGCAATGACTGCAATCTCGCAGTCGGTTACGGAAAATCTCCAGACATCTTGCGTAATGCCGCTGAATACTTACAGCGTCACTACCGATGCGATAGTTAAAGTTAGTCATACTGGATATGAAGAAGTTTTTGATGTTCAAGTTGATAGAACTGAAAACTTTATTGCTAATGGTGTAATTAGTCATAATACTCGCTGGCATCAGCGAGATCTGACTGGCAGGGTTTTAAAGTCCTCGATTGAGCGAGGCGGCACTGATGAATGGGAGGTCATTGAACTTCCCGCCATCTTGCCTTCAGGCAATCCTCTATGGCCTGAGTTCTGGTCGCAAAAAGAGCTTGAAGCAATTAGAGCTGAACTGCCCGTTGCCAAGTGGTCAGCGCAGTACCAGCAAAATCCAACTGCCGAAGAAGGGGCGTTGGTTAAGCGTGAGTGGTGGCGAATCTGGGACAAAGAATCCCCGCCTGTGTGTGATTTTATTATTCAGTCCTGGGACACTGCCTTCACCAAGAAGCAAACCTCGGACTACTCCGCCTGTACCACCTGGGGTGTCTTTAAGTACCCCACGCCAGAAACAGGGGTGCTAGGAACGCATATCATTCTGCTCGATGCATACAAAGAGCGAATGGAGTTCCCAGAGCTTAAGCGCAAGGCTTACGAGATGTATGAGCAGTATCGACCCGATGCGTTTATCGTTGAAGCTAAAGCCGCTGGCGCGCCTCTAATTTATGAACTTCGCGCAATGGGGATTCCTGTAGCCGAGTACACCCCCTCAAGGGGGAATGACAAGGTGGCAAGAGTCAATGCGGTCAGTGATCTTTTCTCTAGCGGGAATGTCTGGTGTCCACCGACCCGCTGGGCAGAGGAAGTGGTTGAAGAGTTTGCAGCGTTCCCTAACGCCGAGCATGATGACTTGGTGGACTCGAGTACCCAAGCCCTACTGAGATTTAGGCAGGGTGGGTTTATTTCCATTGAAACCGATGAGCCGGTATCTAGATTACCTAGGCGTCGCTCAAACTATTATTGAGGATTGTAATATGAAAGCCAGTAGAGTTAGAAAATTCAATGAAGGTAAAAGCACAAGAGGCGGACCCATTTCGCGTAGTAGAGCAGGCTATGAAAGACTGCAGGCTAAAGAAGAAGCAGATAAGGAAGTAGCAGAAAAGAAAAAAGCACGTTTAGATAGGTTAAAGGAAGCGGCTGTTTCTAGATACAAGGAAGGAACTAGACGCTATGCCAACGAAGCCCTCTACAATCCTCCGGGTTCTCTCTCATATAAGGCTCTGAAGTTCTTACGCCAAAATATTCGTGACCCACTTGAAAATTCTTTGGAGGGTCTTTACGGCGGACCTAGAACTACTCCTGAAGGAGTAGAAGGGCCGGAGGCTGCAAATCTTCGTGCTAGAAGGGAACGACTAGGATATCGCAAAGGCGGTTCTGTTAAGTTATCTGCCTCAAGACGCGCTGACGGAATTGCCAAGAAGGGCAAGACCCGGGGTACGTGTAAATAATAGATAGGAAGCTAATTTAATGGCATCAGCAAAGCGCGAGATCATTGCCAATGAGATCCGCAAGTCTTACAAGAAAGGCATCAAAGCCTGCCCTGTAGCGACGCAAGATGTCCATGTCAACCTCAAGAACAGAAACCATGCCATTGAGGAATATGGCTATGGGCCACTCAATCCGAATGAACCAAGCCGCAAGTTCTGGCAAGCTAAAGCAGATATGTGGGCAGTGTCCCCTGCAGAGGCCAAGAAATCACGATGCGGAAATTGCGCAGCTTTTATTCAGACTCCGCAGATGCTTCAATGCATTGAGAAGGGTATGGAGTCGGGTGACGAACCGCATGAAAGCAACGCCAAAGATGTGATCGAAGCATCCAATCTTGGTTACTGCGAGTTCTTTCATTTTAAGTGCGCTGGCAATAGAACATGCGATGCATGGATTGTCGGCGGACCAATCAAATAAGGTAATTCATGGCCATCGACAAGGCACTGGTTCCACTCATTCCAGATGACCCTGATGCTCAAGCCGCAGAGCTTGAGATCGAGGTAATTGCCATGGGCGATGAAGCCCCGGCAATGACCATCAACGAAGAT
>Ga0172373_10007455_pt1 | contig 14186 bp, 13 predicted proteins | sample Lak10m_2_FD_114546 | JGI IMG/M metagenome (GOLD analysis project Ga0172373, IMG submission 114546) | Freshwater microbial communities from Kabuno Bay, South-Kivu, Congo - kab_092012_10m | ecosystem: Environmental > Aquatic > Freshwater > Lake | place: Democratic Republic of the Congo... | reverse complement strand
TCTATAGTCTTATTAAGAAAATCTGTTGTCTTACTCATAAACTTAGTTTACCTTTTTTCAACAAAATAAGGAATTTATTTTTTCCTTCCGCCAGTCTTCTAATTGTATAAAAAAATAGGCTTGCTTGCCTCAAGGTCGTTCATCTCGTGGGGTGCTCCACCTTGACCCAATCAATCCTATTTTTTTGAGTCCACTACTGACAGGCGGGAAGGTCGATTCGCTTGTGTTATTAATTAAAAGAAAGGGACTAAATGATTTTAGTCAAAATTGTTATGATCTCAATGTTAAATGACAAGTTTAGAAAGAGCGGGTTCGGGGTTAACTTAACTTGCGGTGTTCAAGCAGTACATGATTTACAGGGCTTATTGCAAGCTATTCGGGACTACGATGACTTTACAGAGGATAATGATCCGTATGGTGAACATGACTTCGGTAAGCTAGATTGGCACGGTGATAAAGTCTTTTGGAAGATCGATTACTATAATGCGACCTTCGATGGGTGGGCAGATCCACTTACAAAAGAATGCCATCGGATGATGACAGTCATGCTTGCTGAGGAGTACTAATCAAAAAAAAGGCCTGGGAGTCGATGCGTGATTCTCAGGCCTTTTGTTACTTTTAATAGTATACTAAGGAGTGAAGATGAATCAAGAAGAGAAGTTTAAAGAGATGGCTCGAAGAAACGATGTTGCAAGGCAGCTGGGTTTGAATGTTGTGATGACGAATAAAGTAGTCGAGCTACCGGATATCGAGGAGATGCTTTACAAAGTCAGATCGTTCAGTGGATTTACGCAAAAAGATGATCCGTACGGTTGGCATGATCTGGGTAGATTTGAATGGAGGGGTAAAAGCGTTCTCTGGAAGATTGATTACTATAATGCTGAGCTTAAGCACTTCGTCGACCCACTATCGGACGATTGCAAACGAGTAATTACCGTAATGTTAGCAAGCGAGTACTAAAGATATTAAGCCCGGGAGTCGGTAAGATTTCCGGGCTATATTAAATTTCCTCCCATATTTCACTGGTTAATCCGTTCTCTTTGACTTCTCGTTCGGTTGTGAATTGAACTTTGATGTTAAACTCGTCATCATATTCACTGAACAATTTTTTCGTAAATCGTTTAGAAAAAATAAGGGTTGATAGGGTGGGGCAGACAAAAAGAAGGGTTGGAAAATCGGGGCCGATGTTTTCCTCCCACTCGGCGGAAAAATAGAACTCGAGATATTTTCTGATTCTTTTACGGATCGAATACTTGGGAAGAGCCGGCTCAAATATCTCAAGTAGGAAATGTTTCTTCTCCTTTTTGATATCTTTAATAAAAATAATATCCGGCGAGATCTCGTCAACCATGAAGTTGTACGGCGAATTTTCATGTAATATTTCGCTATACAGAGTTGTCTTAAACTTTGTTTCTTGATCGCTCTTGTCTCTTAAGTGCAGATAAATATCGCCGAGAAGAATTGACCTTTCGATAAACCTTCCGGAGGCGTTTTTATCATGATAGAGCTTTCTAATCTGGATCAGGGGACAATCATTTAATGTTTTTAAGTATCTAATTCCGCTAGGTCCAACATAATATATTGCCGGCTTGTTATTCTCACCGAAATTGGTCGAATAGATTCTATTAATGTATTCTTTTTTTGTTAAATCTCTAAGCCATTCATTTATGCGTTTGTGGTCTTTATGATTTAAGAAAAATTGTATTTGAATTCGGTTGAGGAATCTGAAATTGTAGAGGAGTTTAATAATTTTTTGTTGTTTATTGGTAATTTTTGGAAGTGTTGTTTGCATGTTATTTAATATTATTTATTACTTATACTACCTACCCATACCTAACCTATTTAGTAAGATAAGCGAACAAAACATTTGTGATTTATGCTCAAAATCAGCGCTTATTTGTCCTAGGCCGCTGGGACAAAATGTAGGGCAAACTTAACTGTCTTAAATTCCGGTTTTCTTGTGCTTTGCCGGTTCTTTTTTGATGGCCTTTCTTTCTGCCACCGATTGGCGTTTGTCCGGCTTTATGGAAACATCTTTGCTCTTGGGTGGTTTAGTATTGTTAATTTTTGTTGCATAAAGCTCTCTGGAATTGGCGATAGCCGCTTCCTTGATTTTTTCACTTCCTTGAATGGTAAAATTATCCGTCTCTGCCAGGAAAGTATCTTGGGCTTCCCCGACAGAGATTTTCATGTAGAAGTTATATAACGGCAGATTGGAAATCTCATGTTTTAAAACCTCTGGGGAAAAGATCGGCAGGATAAATGTTTCATCTTCCGGATTGGCGGTTCTGAAACAAATTACCGTTCCGACATTGGCTAGAATTACTTTGATAATATCCCGATCAGGAATCTGAGAAATTGACTGGTGGGCAAGAATAGTAGAAAGGCGGTATTTTCTTGCTTCAGAAACCAGCTCGGCGAAAGTATTGGTGGCAAAGTTTTGGAACTCATCAATGTATAGGTAAAAATCTCTCCGTTCGTCTTCTGGAATCAAAGCTCGCTTTAGTGCTGCCAACTGAATCTTGGCAATCACTAACGAACCAAAGAAACTTGATTCGTCTTCGCCGATCTTGCCTTTTGACAGGTCGCAAAGCAAAATCTTTCCTTCGTTTATGATCTTTTCAAAATCCAGTTTGCTTTTTGTTTGGGATAAAATATTGAAGTTAATCGGTGAGCTCAATATTCCGCCAATCTTGTTAGTGATCGGAGATATTACCTGACCTCTTTGATTGCTGCTTAATTTTTCGAACTCATATATCCAATAATCTTTTAAGACCTGATTTCCCAAGGCTTTAACTATTCCTTTGCGGTATTTGGTTTTTGTTAATAAATCAATGACCGTCTTAAGTGTCGGCGACTCCGTTTCAAGAGCAGTCAGGATTGCATTTCGAAGAACATATTCCATTCTTGGGCCAAAGTATTTAGCGTCGTAAAACTTCTGAAAGATAGAAACGATACTGCTTGCTACAAGCGACTTTTGCTTTTGAAGCTGGCTTCCCGTAAGGTTTTCCTCTCCGAACTGTGGTAATTCAAGAAGATTTAAAGCAATCGGATAACCATCGTCATCGGGCGCAAACCAAACTATATCCTTAATCCGATTTTCCGGAATGACCGTTAAAAGCTTTTCAACTAGTTGGCCATGTGGATCTAAGACAGCAACACCTTTACCATTTATTATATCCTGATAGATCATTGTCGAAAGTAAAGTCGTTTTACCTGAACCGGTTGCTCCGAGAATATATGTATGCCTTCGGCGTTCTTCCAGAGTTTGACCGATCAGGGTAGTATGACCGCCAAAGTTATTCTTCGCAAAAATGTTGTCAAATTTATTCTTTGCTTGTTTAAAGGATAATGGCGCTGGCAACGGCTGGCTTTTACCTTTGACCATATCCTCGGTTTTAGATGTCCCGGCATTAGGGAAATGATAAAGATCAGCTAATTCAGAAACCGAGAGAATCGGGTTATCAAAGAGCGACAAATCTCTTTTTACAAAACTTTTCAATGATCGATTAAAAAATGGTGTTTTAAATACCGATTTTGCCAAGATAGCTTGATTAGGGCTCGAGAGTTGTCCAAGAGCGGCCAAGAAACCGGAAGCTCGTTGCTTTTCTTCTTTTTTATCGCTCGTTTTCGCATAAAGCCTGATTGAAATTTCAAATAGCGGTTTTTCAATTTTTCCCTTGATAGCTTGGTGTAATTCTAACTCATGAGATGTTAAAACCGGTCGTTGTTTCTCTGATTCTTTGGCTAAAAATGGAACAGATTGGCCCCTTGTATCCCAAAAGGCAACAACCATACTGACCATATATTTTATGACAAAGGATAGAACCGTTAATACCGCTTTAAAGACTGAATACGGCCAGGCCAGGAATTTTAAGATTGGATTTCGATTCAGTTCTTCTTTGAGTGGCAAACTTTCGTGGATCAACTTGCTAATTTTATTAATGTGACCAATTTCCTCTCGATGGCTGGAAGAAGTCACAGGACTGGCCACTATCTGAAATACCATTATCTCGTTAGACTTTAATTTTGTCATGTTGCCGGTCAGATAAGCAATCGGGTCATGTTCATTCAACGTTTTGTTATCTTTTAACGGCAAGACAAAATCATGGGAAAGTTTTAGTTCTAATAACTTGCCTTTTAAGTCGGTTGGCAAAGATTCGGTAATCTCGTTGATTTTAAGTCCTGAAAGATATGAAAGTAGCCCTTTCTTAATTGTTTCAACATCGCCGATTGGCACTACCAGGATGTATCTAATTCCCTGATCTTTGCTGGCAGTAATTTCGAGTGAATATTGCTTTTTGAATCCCAATATTTTTTGCCAGAAATTACCCGGCTTGGCCAAAGAGTAGAGTGCGGTAAAAAGCTGTTCTGTGGCATAAGGACTTTTTTCATTATTTGCCGGAAAAACAAGCTCCAATAAAACAAAGGGCTCCTTTTTTAGGAGCCAACGCCATGCGTGCTTATATATGACATTTAAAACAATTAGGATAAAAATTAGCCCTAGCATTACAAGCAGAGGCAAAGTAAATGAGTGATGAGAATACAAAAATGAGAAGAAGGATAGGGTTTTATTGTATGTTTGCGGTAATCCAATCGAAGCAAGAATAAAGGTTTTTTGAAAAATGGTTAACGGCTGATGATTCTGTAACGCAGCGTATAAATCGACCGCAAACCGATTACTTGAAGTTGCAGCTGGATGAGCCACTAAAAACCTCTCAATCAAAATTGTCGAGTAATTAATGCTGACTTCGCTAGCTGCCACTTCATCCCTTTCCCGCCTCCATTAAGCTATTTAATGAAGCAATTGATTAGAAAGTACAAGACAATTTAGCGGTTGTCAAATAAAGTATGAATATTTCATACAATATTGTGACTAAGAGAATTGGCGGAAATAAGAATTCATCGTCATATCTAATTGGCCAACCCCTAAATTGAGAAATTATTTACAAAAATATGAATGAGGTGTAATAATTTTAATTGAGCTGAGGTTAGCCCTAGCTTGCAAATTACACAAGAGGGGGAGGTAGAATGCCGACACGTCTGTACGCAGTAGATAAAGTTAATGTATCTTGGGATAGCATTATCGGGCAGGATAATGCTAAGCACCAACTGATGCATGCGGTAATTCTACCGCAACGGTACCCTGAAATCTTTGGCTTCTATAAAAAGGAGCCAACAAAGGGAATTTTGTTATTTGGTCCACCCGGATGCGGGAAGACAATGTTCGCGAAAGCTCTTGCAACAGAGTTGGCTTCATCCAGCGCTAATCGTCAGGATGCTGGTTTCATTTACATCAAAGGACCTGAGATTTTCAGCAAATGGATGGGCGAATCAGAAAGAAATGTTCGTGACATTTTTGATACAGCTCGCGACTTCAAAAAACGGCAGAACAGGCCAGCCGTTATCTTCATTGACGAAGCTGATTCATTGCTACGTAATCGTACTGATGATTCAGACGTCAGCGGAGGCAGAAGAGATGTCGTCGCTATGTTCCTGGCTGAGATGGACGGTCTGGAAGATACTGGTGGAATTGTTCTGCTCGCCACAAACAGACCGAGTATGCTCGATTCTGCCGTCGTTCGCCCCGGCCGGATTGATCTGAAAATCAAAATTGGTCGTCCCAATCGATCGGAAGCGGAAAAGCTCTGCGCCTACTATCTTTCAAATATTCCGCTTCACCATGATAGTTTTGTACGACCAATCAGCAGTCAAGGGTCAGGGGCAGGCAAAATTCTGCTGGAAATACTGGTCGAAAGTGCGATGGAGCGCATTTATCAGGATGACAGGGCTTATTATGAAGTTATAGATAATAATGATGTTATCTTCCATTTCGGGCTTGGAAACTTGGTAAGCGGAGCGCTGATAGCGGGGATTGTTGAGCAAGCAAAGGATCTCGCTGCTGACCGGGATATCATTGCTGTCGAGGCCCTAGATCATCCCGACGAATACTACCCGCAAGGACTTTGGTATGAAGACCTAATCGGCGCAGTCGATTCAGTCTGGTTGCAAAATCAAAGATTGAATCATAAAGATGCGCTGGAGGAATTCGTCGGCAAACTTGATCAGCCCGTTCAAATAAAAAGTCTGGCATAGTTAAAAATGTGAGTTCTATCCTTTCCCCCTGGCTTTAAGACTGGCTAGGGGGATCAAAATATAAAGCACATTTACAAGCCAAACAGCGGGGCACTATTGACAAGCAAGCAATTGCTTCATATATTGAACTTAGGTTCACACAATTTCATACTAGAATTTTTCCTCCAAAAGATTGATTGTTTACCCTTTCTCATTCTGTCCTGAAGATAAAGGCAAACAATTAATGAAGCGAGGGGAGAAAGTTGGGTTCATGTTACAACGTCTCCGCTCTCTTGGGTTTTCTTTAATTATTCTTCTTCTGTCAGCAACACCGGCACTTGCTGATTCTGGTGATCTCGGTAGGGTTGAAAATTTTGCCCAAAACGTTATCCAGGTCTTGATCACCATCGCTGGCCTTTTAGCAGCCGGCTTTTTTGTGGTCGGAGGTATCGGATACATCACTTCATCCGGCAATCCGGAAAATCTTGATCGTTCCAAAAAGACAATTCTTTATTCAAGTATCGGTTTGGCCGTCTCCATCGCTGCCTTCGTTGTCGCAAATATTGTGACTGATCTAGCCAAGGGCGCCTTTAATTAATCTCCGGGTTGTAGAAATGAAGAGAATTCTTTCAAAAGTCCTTCTTTTTTGTGTAATCTTGCTTCTGCCGGCGACTGCCTTTGCCGCTTCCAATCCGGAAGTCGACACTTTTTACTCGTGATGCCATGACCGCTCTGATCGGTTTGGCTTCCGTTGCCTGTGTCTTCTTCCTGGTTCGTGGCGGGTATCTCTACATCACATCGACTGGCAACCCAGCCAATCTTGATGAAGCAAAAAGAACAATAAGAAATGCCTTAATCGGTTTAGTGATCGTTGTCGGCGCTTTTGTCTTTTCGAGAATTCTTGGCGATGCGATGACTCAGCCGGCAAATAATGCGGCGGGAACGGCCTTAAATCTTGCGCCGATCCAACCGGCAACTCACGACAATTCTTTGGCCCAAGTCATCCTCGATGCCATTTCCGGCTTTCTCCAGAACATTATTCAATCGGCAACAAAGCCTGTTTTCGATGGTATTAGCTGGTTTTTGACGAGCACTCCATCGCTTGCTTCCAATTCCGTTATCTTCAATTTCTGGCTAATCATTGTTGGTATCACCGATTCGCTCTTTGCGATTGTGATAGCTTTACTTGGTTTTCGAGTCATGAGTGGAAGCACCTTTGGTCTCGACGAAGTTAATCTAAATGATCTCTGGCCAAAAGTTGCTTTGGCTTTTGTTGGGGCCAACACCTCGATCTTTTTGATCGATTGGATTGCCCAGCTTTGCCAGACTTTGGTTAATGCCGTACTTCATACTACTGGCGGACTTGGCGGCGCCTGGATTATGAACGCCTTTGATCCGGCGGCATTGCTATCAGGAACGACCGCTTTAATTTCCCTCATTTTCGTCATTATCTTTATCGTGCTGGCGGCGATACTTCTACTTTTCTACATTTCAAGATTAATGATTCTTGCCTTCGGCGCCGTCATCTCACCGCTTGTTTGCGCTTTATCTTTAATTCCGAGTATGTCAGATTTTTGTGCTAATCTGGCAAAAACTTACTTTATTACTTTGTTTATCGTCTTCGTCCATGTAGTCATTATTCAGCTAGCCAGTGCGTTTCTGGCAGTTCCCGGCCAGGACGGCACCAATCCGGTGATCTCGGTGCTGATCGGTGTTGCTCTTTTCTCAATACTTCTAAAGAGTACGGCAACCGCTATTCAACTAGCCTTGGCCAGTGGCACGACCGGTTCAATCAAAAAACTGGGCGGTCAAATCATGAACGTCATAAGTGCTTCAAGTGCTAAAAGTGCAGCTTCATCAGGTACAACCGCTGCTGAAGCGATCAGAAAAGCGAGGGTTAAATGAAAACGACCGTTGTACCGGCTCAAATTACCACTGTCGAAGATAGAATCGCTGGAAGCTTAACCCTTCCCCAAATCGTACTGATGGTAATGGCAATGGTGATCGGCTCTGTCATCTATGCCGTTGTCATGCCCAAGATGCATCTGGGCACTATTAAAATGACTTTGATTGCGATCGAAATATTGTTCTTTGGCGGGCTCTCATTGCGCTTTAACGGCAAGATCGTGGGCGAGTGGCTGGTTGTTTACCTTCGCTTCAAGTCCCGACCGAGGAAATATGTCTTTACCAAGAACGATCCGAGCCATCGCGAAATTATCCTTGAAACGGATGAGATGAAAGTTAACGAGCAGAAAAATATTGAGGCCGAGGAAAGCGCGAAAGAAGAAAAACCGCTATCGCTTATGGAGGAATTAAATATGCAAAAGATTTACTATGCTGATTCCTTGTCCGTATCATTTAAACCGTCAAAGAAAGGAGGCCTTGATGTCACCCTCAAAAAAGAAAATTGAAGGCTCAGCCAGAAGTCAGATCGGGATTAAAGAGGTTAAAGACGGCATCCTTATCTTGCCGGATAACCGCTACCGCTCAATATTGGCCACCTCTTCACTTAACTTCGAACTCCAAAGCGAGGAAGAGCAGGATGTCATCGTCGATGCTTTTCAGGCTTTCCTAAACAGCTTGACTATGCCGATCCAGATCTTAGTCAGAGTCAGAGAACTCGATATTGACCGGTATCTGGAAGATTTCCAGGATAAGCTCAAAAATGAAGAGGAAGAGATCTATCAGAAACAGCTGGAAAACTACTCCGACTTTATCGAGAAACTGGTCGCCGGCAACAAGATCTTATCGCGCCGTTTCTATCTGGTGATTCCTCATGACAACAAGGGCAAGGTAGATTTCGAGACTGCCAAAGAGCAGCTAATGCTTGAGCAGGAAATCATCATCAAAGGACTTGAGAAAATCGGCATGACCGCACGACAGCTTGGCAGCCTAGAAATCCTTGATCTTTTTTACAGCTTCTACAGGCCAGAACAGGCCAAGATCCAACCGTTAGCTAAAGAACTATTAAGGAAAACAAATGTTGAAACTTTTTTCTAAAGCAAAAAGAAAAACCAAAAGAAAGATCAGCAACGAAGAGAAGAAAAACCTGGCTCTTTCTTTTCATGTTGGTGATCAGGATCAGCTCGACCTCATCACCTATGCTGGCCTTGAGGAATTCCAAAACCACTTAGAGATCGATGGCCGGTATGTCAAAACCCTCTTTATCTCGGGCTACCCATATACCGCTTCCAGCGGCTGGCTTAATCATCTGATCAACTTTAATTACAACGTCGATATCGCTTATCACATCGAGCCGGTGGATGCGACACTGGCCTTACCAAAGTTGAACAGAAAAATTACCGAGCTTATCTCGACCAAAAGAGCGATGGAGCGAGCGGGTAAGATTATTGGAAGTGAAATTACTGATCCTTTGGATTCAGCTATGGAGCTACGAGACAAGATACAGCGGGGGCAGGAAAATCTCTTTCAGGTTTCGCTCTACATCACTTTGTCAGCCGATTCGTTAGCAGAGCTCAATAAGACGATCAAACTGCTAGATACCGTCCTGGCAACTCGTCTTTTCTATACCAAGCCGGCCATCTTCCAGCAGATCGAAGGGCTACAATCCATTCTGCCCAGATGCGACAATCAGCTAGCTCAGAAAAGAAATCTTGATAGCTCCTCGGCAGCTCTCACTTTTCCGTTCATTTCCTCGGAGCTCGTCCATGAATCAGGCGTTCTCTATGGAATCAACCGGTCTAACAGTTCGCTAGTCATTCTCGATCGGTTTAGCTTACCTAATGCTAATTCAATCCTCTTCGCTCAATCAGGAGCTGGTAAAAGCTATACCGCCAAAGTAGAAATTCTTCGCCACTTGATGCAGGGAACAAAGGTCATCGTCATTGACCCAGAACGAGAGTATAAACAACTGGCCGATTCCGTTAACGGAACCAATATCAAGCTCTCTGTTCATTCGAGAGAGAAAATCAACCCCTTTGATCTGGAAGTAAACGCTTTCAATGAGGAAGAAGGGTTTGCCGACCATGTCCAGTCTTTAACAGAGATCATTTCTCTAATGGCTGAGGGATTGAGTGCCGAAGAAAAATCAGTCGTTGACAAGGCGATTCTTAAGACTTATCAGAAGGCCGGCTGGACAGCCAAGAACTCAACCAAAAAGAAAAGTGCCAGGACTTACCCGAAGCTCTTTGATCTCTACGCGGCGCTTCGAGGGATGAAACAAGTCAAACTTTGCCGCAGATTGGAGAAGTATACGACCGGATCCCTCTCGCAAGTCTTTGATACCCAAACAAATATAGAGCTTGATAATCGGCTGGTCGTCTTCGATACCAAAGATTTACCGGAGTCTCTAAGACAGATCATGCACTTGGTTATCGCCCAATTCGTTCAAAACCAAGTGAAGTCCGACCCTTGCAAGCGAATACTGGTCATCGATGAGGCATGGCTTCTTCTGGAACACGAAGAGAGCGCCAGATTTGTCGCTAGCTTGGTCAGACGGGCGAGAAAATATTACCTTGGCGTTTCGATCATCTCCCAACAAGCCAATGATTTCCTTGGCAATGTCTATGGCCGGGCAATAGCTTCTCAAAGTTCACTCAGAATCTTAATGAGACAAGATACCACTACTATAAAAGGAGTTGCCTCAGAGTTTCATCTAAGTGAATACGAACAGAGATTTCTCTTAACCTGCGAGCGGGGCGAAGCTCTGATAATTGCCGACCAACATCATGTGGCAGTGAAAGTGACCGCTTCAGAAAAGGAACATCCGCTTATCACTACCGACCCGGCAGAGCTGAACAAGAAGAAAAAATGAATCCCCAAACTCTTAAATTAATCGTTGCTGCTTTTTCAATGAAGAAGGAGATTAAGCTTTTCTTTTGGACTCTTGCCATTATCTGCCTTCTGCCGGTTTTTACCGTCATTATTCTTACACAAGCAGGTTTTAACTTTGTTTCCGACGTTTTAGCAAACATTAATCCGATAACTTCACTGGTCGAAATCCATGACCCAGCTAACGGCTCAGTGATTGATATAATTGAAGAACCTCGGATTTGGCCGATTACCGGCAACGTTTCACTGGAATTCGGACAGTTCTCGCCCTATCAGCTATTTCACACCGGCATTGATATCGCCGGTCAGACTGGCGATCCAGTCGGTGCTTTCATGAAAGGCAAAGTAATTTATGCTGGAGAAACGGCCACGGGTTTTGGCAAACATGTAGAGATAGATCATGGTCATCATCTGGTAACGATTTACGGCCATTTGGATTCGATAGCTGTCACCGAAGGCCAGGAAATCGATCTGGGCACAATCATAGGCACCCGCGGCAATACCGGCTGGTCAACCGGCCCTCATACCCATTTCCAAACGAATGTATTTGGAATACCGGTAAATCCAAGAGTGTTTTTGAGCGGGAATCCCTAACCATAAATTATGTTTTGCGATTAGATAGATAAGTGTTGAAGGGGTAAGAACACAATGATATGCTAAAATCAAGCAATTCAGCTATAACAACTTAAGCGGTGGAGAAATATGAAACTAATAAAATTTCGCATAAACAATTATAAATCAATTAAGGATTCTGGGTATTGTTGGCTGGCCTCTGATATGACTGTGCTTGCGGGAAAGAATGAGTCTGGGAAAAGTGCGATTTTGGAGGCACTACGAGATTTTGATGCTAGCATTGAGGAAATTCCTGACAGCTCTTATCCACTAGACGGAGTCGGTGAACCGATAATTGAAGTTTGTTTTGATGTCGATAAGTCAACAATTGATGAGATATTAAATGAATCAGCATTGACACTCAGCAAAGAGACAAAGGAAAAAATAACCAAAAACGGTTTAACGGTGTTTAAATATAGCGACGGTTCATATGATCTAAATCAAGAGATTTTAGATGAGGTTGCTAAATTGCCTGACCCTAAGGCGGCAGAAAAAATAGAGTTAGTTAGACAAAAAATTGAAAAAATGCATGGTCTTGAAGATTTTGCGGAAATTGGAGTTCCGAAACTTGAGGATAGTACGAAGTCTGTTAGGGAAGCTATTACTGGGTTCATCGTACAAGTAGAAGCGCTTTTGCCTTCGGTGGTTGATCCCGTCGTAAAAAGCCAAGTTGATGCCGAACTCGCCGCTCTTAAACAGCAAAATGAAGCAATAAATAATAATAATGTTGGTAATTTTATCGAGACAGTGACAACATTTATTCCCAATTTTATTTTCTTTAGTGATTTTGAAGGGCATTTACCATACGAGATGGCTCTGAACGAGGCGGTAAATAATGAATCTGTAAAGGATTTTGCAAGTGTAGCTAATATAGATTTAAATTCGGTAATAAAATCGCAGGATACACAGAGGAGGAAGAACATTCTTAAGGGTCATTCTGCGACACTAAATGAGGATTTTAAGGGATACTGGAAACAAGATGAAATTAAATTAATAGCAGATTGCAATGGTGATAATTTACTTATTGAAATTGAGGAAGCCGGAAAACCCGAAGTATTTAAAATTGAACAGCGCAGCAAAGGTCTTCAATGGTTTTTGTCGTTCTATTTGAGACTCCGAGCAAAAGAATCCGATTCAAGTATTATCTTAATTGATGAGCCAGGTTTATACTTACATGCAAAAGCTCAAGGTGATGTATTAAAAGTGTTAGAGAAAATATCTGAGAGATCTCAAGTAATTTTTAGCACTCATTCACCTTACTTAATTGATTCAGATAGGCTGGATCGGGTGAAGTTAATTCAAAAAGATAGTGCTGGTTCGAAGGTAGAAAATAAAATTCACAAAAATGCTGATTACGAGACTATTACCCCGATTATTACTGCTATCGGACTAGACCTATCCACTAGTTTTTCGTTTGCCGGTAAAAGAAATGTGATATTGGAGGGTATTTCTGACTATTATTACCTTCAATCTATCAAAAAGCTAATTTCAAAGGAGACTAAGGGGGCGGATGCCAATTTAATCCCATGTGTTGGCGCTCCCAAGGTTCCTCAAATTTCTTCATTGCTTATTGGATGGGACTTGGATTTTGTAGCAGTGCTTGATCATGATACCGAAGGCAAGAAAATTGCCAAGGAGCTAAGGGAAAAATTACAGGTTGAGGAGAGTAATATTATTTTCATATCCGATCAAGACGGCCACTCAGTCGAAGATTTACTATCCTTTGATGACTTCAATACTCATGTTTTGGATGAAATAAAAAATGCCGACAAAGCAATTTCTAATTCTAAATTTTTAAAAGATCAAAAGATCGATAAAGTGCTTATTGCTAAGAAATTCTTTGAAAAAGCAGACAAAGATAAATCTGGTATTAAGTTATCTGCTGAAACCTTAAAATCATTTACTGATGTTTTTAATAAAATTGCTTCATCTTTGGGAAAGTAGGAAGGTACTGTGCGGAGGTTGAGTTATTTCTTTGCTTGAGATATGTTTATATATCAATGGTGGCATGGCGGAATGGTATACGCTGCTGTCTAGAAAACAGTTGCCGAAAGGCTTGAGGGTTCGAATCCCTCTGTCAAGAGTTTTCTTTTTCTGAGAATTCTTGATAGAGGGATTTTTGTAAGCCAAACGAATTAAATATGTTAAGATGAAAGTAATATGAAATATAAAGTTTGTGATAAGTGCGGTGAGATAGTAGCCAAGACGGGCTTTATTTCCAGCTCAAATTCCAAGATGGCCAGTCATTTTGCCAAATGTAACAACAAGAACTGCGGCAAGATATTTTCCCGAATAGAATATGAGAAATTAGCGATGAAAGATTTCTAAGGATTGATTTTTCAAGAAAATAAGCATATAGTAATGCCACTTTTTTCAAGGAGGACTACAATGGCAGCACAATGTGCCATCTGTAAGAAAGAGTTTGAGATCCCTTGTCACATTGCGCCCGGGTCAAAAGCCTGCGCCGACTGTGACAGGACGGACTGCACAGTCTGTCCCGGTTGTAGCTTGAAGCTCGATCCCAATCCGGAGATCGAAGCTGAACGCCGACAGCATGAGCTTAGCGTATGCTGAGCATTACACGACCTGCCCTATGGTGGAATACTTCTTTACACCCTGGGGCTTATTTATTATACTTAGCAAGAAGAGATTTCTAGCTGGATTTGCACAAAATTTTTGTTGTGATAAAATGGAAATATCAAGCAATT
>Ga0172373_10007451_pt1 | contig 14194 bp, 9 predicted proteins | sample Lak10m_2_FD_114546 | JGI IMG/M metagenome (GOLD analysis project Ga0172373, IMG submission 114546) | Freshwater microbial communities from Kabuno Bay, South-Kivu, Congo - kab_092012_10m | ecosystem: Environmental > Aquatic > Freshwater > Lake | place: Democratic Republic of the Congo: South-Kivu... | reverse complement strand
CGCGTTACCACTCACAAAGGAGCAATATTTATGGCAAAGAAAATCGTCGGCTATGTGAAATTGCAAGTGCCGGCCGGCAAGGCGAACCCCTCGCCCCCGATCGGTCCCGCGCTAGGCCAGCGCGGTCTCAACATCATGGAGTTCTGCAAGGCGTTCAACGCCCAGACCCAGAGTCTGGAGCCGGGGCTGCCGATTCCGGTGGTGATTACGGCTTTTGCCGACAAGAGTTTCACCTTCATCATGAAGACGCCGCCGGCGACAGTGCTGCTCAAGAAAGCCGCCGGCATCCAGAAGGGCAGTCCGACGCCGCATACCGACAAGGTCGGCAAGGTCACTCGCGCCCAAGTCGAGGAAATTGCCAAGACCAAAATGAAAGATCTGACCGCAGCAGATTTGAATGCGGCGGTTCGCACCATCGCCGGCAGCGCCCGGAGCATGGGCATCACCGTGGAGGGCCTCTGACATGGCGAAAATTTCGAAACGCACCAAAGCCTTGCGTACCAAGGTCGATCACGCTAAATACTACCCGGTCAAAGATGCGCTGGCTTTGGTCAAGGAATGCGCCAATGCCAAGTTTGATGAATCGATTGATGTGGCGGTTAACCTCGGCGTGGACGCCAAAAAATCCGACCAGACCGTGCGTGGCTCGGTCGTTCTGCCAGCAGGAACCGGTAAAACGGTACGGGTTGCGGTGTTTGCCCAAGGTGAAAAAGCCGAAGCCGCCAAAGCGGCAGGTGCCGACATCGTTGGATTTGAAGATCTGGCCGCCACGGTCAAGGCCGGTACCATCGAATTTGATATTTGCATCGCCACCCCGGACTCGATGCGTGTCGTCGGCGCCTTGGGCCAGATTCTCGGGCCGCGTGGTCTGATGCCGAATCCGAAAGTTGGCACGGTGACCATGGATGTTGCCAATGCCGTGAAGAATGCCAAAGCAGGTCAGGTTCAGTATCGGACCGACAAGGGCGGCATCGTGCAATGCACGATTGGTCGCGCCTCGTTCCCGGTTGACTCGTTACAGCAGAATTTGGCTGCTTTGATCGAGGCCTTGCAGAAGGCCAAGCCGGCCGCTTCGAAAGGGCAGTACCTGCAGAAGATATCGCTCACCAGTACCATGGGGATTGGTGTGCGGGTTGATCAGGCCAGCTTGGCCGCATAGGAATTAATCTCCGCTGGGGCGGAGAAAAGAACTTTGGGCCGTGCTGTCGCTGTTTTGGTCAGCGCGGGTTGTCAAAGACCGTAGGTACCCGTTGGGAGATATCCCAGGGGTTTAATCGAAAGGCAGTCATCACGATGCCCGGCCTACGCAGATGGCGTTACCCGAGCACAGAAGCAAGGTCAACGACCAAACTTCTGAATGAAGGTCGCCGTACCGGTTCCGTGTCGTGGCTTTTGTCGCGGCTGGAACAGCAACATTTAAAAGGAGCTGACCTTGGGTCTCAATCTTGATGACAAGAAGGCGGTAGTCGCAGAAGTATCCGCGCAAGTCGCGAATGCCCAATCGATCATCGTTGCTGAGTACCGCGGTCTGGAAGTGGGACACATCACGGTGCTGCGCGCTAATGCGCGCAAGACCGGAGTGTACCTGCGTGTGCTGAAGAACACCTTGGTGCGGCGTGCCGTCGCTGGTACGCCGTTCGAGGGACTCATGGACAACATGAAAGGTCCCCTGATTTATGGGATCTCGAGTGATCCGGTGGCGGCTGCCAAGCTGCTCAATGAGTTCGCCAAGGGGAACGAAAAACTCATCATCAAAGCGGGTGCCCTGCCGAACTACGTCATGGACGTAGCCGGCGTAAAGGCACTTGCCACGATGCCGAGTCGCGAGGAGTTGCTGTCCAAACTGCTCGGCACACTGCAAGCCCCCATTGCCACGTTTGTGCGTACTCTCAACGAAGTCCCGACCAAGTTCGTGCGGGGTCTCGCTGCAGTTCGCGACTGCAAACAGACTGCATAAATCAGGAATCTACTGCCTACAAACTGCAATCAACCAACTCATTCAGGAGTATTTATCATGGCAATTAGTAAACAAGAAATCCTTGACGCGATCGCGAACATGAGTGTTCTTGATCTTTCTCAACTCATCAAGGAAATGGAAGAAAAGTTTGGCGTTTCAGCCGCTGCTGCTGCCGTAGCAGTAGCTGCCCCGGCTGCTGCTGCCGCCCCGGCGGAAGAGCAGACCGAGTTCACCGTCATTCTGGTCGCTGCCGGTGAAAAGAAAGTCGAAGCCATCAAAGTGGTGCGTGCTGCCACCGGACTGGGCCTCAAGGAAGCCAAAGATCTGGTCGATGGTGCTCCAAAGCCGGTCAAGGAAGGCATCTCGAAGGCTGATGCCGCAGCGCTCAAAAAGCAACTCGAGGATGTCGGCGCCAAAGTCGAGGTCAAGTAATCAATCTTGCATGTTCCGGGCTGGTGACCAGGGTCATCAGCCCTTTCGTACTTTGCCATTTTACTTAGGATGTAGTGGTCACAAGAGAACGCTAACCAGGCCCTAAATACGGAATTTTCATCCGGCAGCGTTGTCTTTTGACTTTTACCGTCTGACTGCAGATCGGAGCCACCATGTCGTATTCGTATACCGAGAGAAAGCGTATTCGCAAGAGCTTCGCCAAGCGCGCGTCTGTGCTTGATGTACCCTTCTTGCTGGCGACACAACTCGAGTCTTACACCAAGTTTCTGCAAGCGGAGTTGCAGCACGCGCACAGGCAAATCCAGGGCTTGCAAGCGGCTTTCAGTTCGATCTTCCCGATCGTCGCGCATTCCGGCAACGCCCGGCTGGAGTTTGTTCATTACAACCTGGGCGAGCCTGTATTCGATGTCAAGGAATGCCAACAGCGCGGCCTGACCTTTGCATCACCTTTGCGCGCCAGGGTGCGGCTGGTTATTCTGGACCGCGAGTCCGCCAGCGAAAAAATCAAAGAGGTCAAGGAGCAGGAAGTCTATATGGGCGAAATTCCGCTCATGACGACAACCGGCTCTTTCGTCATCAATGGTACCGAGCGCGTCATCGTGTCCCAGTTGCACCGGTCGCCGGGTGTGTTCTTTGAGCATGATCGAGGCAAGACTCACAGCTCGGGCAAGCTGCTATTCTCTGCCCGGATCATCCCCTATCGCGGTTCGTGGCTGGATTTTGAATTCGATCCGAAGGACTTGATGTACTTCCGCGTCGATCGCCGCCGCAAAATGCCGGTAACGATACTGCTCAAGGCGATCGGCCTGACGCCGGAACAGATTCTCTCGAACTTTTATGAATTCGATACATTCAACCTGACAAAAAAGGGGATTCAATTTACCGTCGTGCCGGAGCGGCTGCGCGGCGAGACCGCCAAGTTCGACATTCTGGACAAGGCTGGCAGGGTCATCGTTGCCAAGGAAAAGCGTATCACGGTCAAGCATATTCGCGATCTGGCCGATGCCGGCATCAAGAAGATCGCCGTGCCCGATGATTTCGTGATTGGTCGCATTGTGGCGCATAACATCATCGATCCCGAGACCGGCGAAGTTCTTGCCAATGCCAATGATGAATTGACCGAAGACCTGCTGATCAAATTGGTTGCGGCTGGAATCGATACCCTGAAAACGCTTTACGTTAACGATCTGGATCGTGGCCCCTATATCTCTTCGACGCTGCGCATCGATGAAACCGTAGACCAGCTTGGCGCACGTGTGGCTATCTACCGCATGATGCGCCCGGGCGAGCCGCCCACCGAAGACGCTGTCGAGAACCTCTTTAAGGGCTTGTTCTACTCCGAAGAGCGCTACGACCTGTCTGTGGTCGGTCGCATGAAATTCAATCGCCGCGTCGGCCGCGAAGGGCTGGAGGGGGCCGGAACCTTGTCAAACGAGGACATTATCAAGGTGGTCGGCATTCTGGCTGAGCTGCGTAACGGCCGCGGCGAAATCGACGACATCGACCACCTTGGTAACCGGCGTGTGCGTTCAGTCGGTGAATTGGCAGAAAACCAGTTCCGTGCGGGTCTGGTGCGTGTCGAGCGTGCCGTCAAGGAGCGCCTTAACCAGGCCGAGACAGATAATTTGATGCCGCACGATCTCATCAACGCCAAGCCGATTTCGGCGGCGATCAAGGAGTTCTTCGGCTCCAGCCAGTTGTCGCAGTTCATGGACCAGACCAATCCGCTGTCTGAAATTACTCACAAGCGCCGCGTCTCTGCCCTCGGACCGGGCGGCCTGACGCGCGAGAGAGCAGGTTTTGAAGTGCGTGACGTGCATCCGACCCACTATGGCCGGGTTTGTCCGATCGAGACGCCGGAAGGTCCGAACATCGGCCTGATCAATTCGCTCGCACTTTATGCGCGTACCAACAATTACGGGTTCATGGAAACGCCTTATCGCAAGGTGGACAATGGCGTGGTCACCGACCAGATCGATTACCTGTCAGCGATTGAAGAAGGCAATTTCGTAATTGCCCAGGCCAACGCCGAGCTCGACAAAAGAGGCAAGCTCACAGACGAACTGGTGTCGTGCCGCTTCAAGGGAGAGTTCGAGCTGAAGGAACCTGGCGAAGTCCAGTACATGGACGTAGCGCCAGGGCAAATTGTGTCCGTGGCGGCTTCGTTGATTCCGTTCCTTGAGCACGACGATGCCAACCGCGCATTGATGGGGGCCAACATGCAACGCCAGGCAGTACCTTGCCTGCGTGCCGAGAAGGCGCTGGTGGGTACCGGTATCGAACGCACAGTTGCAGTCGACTCCGGCACGGCAGTGCAGGCCTTGCGTGGTGGCGTAGTGGACTATATCGATGCCAACCGCATCGTGGTGCGCGTCAATGACGAAGAGACGGTGACTGGTGAAGTCGGGGTCGACATCTACAACTTGATCAAATACACCCGCTCCAACCAGAACACCAACATCAACCAGCGGCCGCTGGTAAAAGTGAGTGACGTCATCGCCAAGGGCGACGTCATTGCCGACGGCGCCTCTACCGATATGGGTGAACTGGCTTTAGGGCAGAACATGCTGGTAGCCTTCATGCCTTGGAATGGCTATAACTTCGAGGACTCGATCCTGATCTCCGAGCGGGTGGTTGCCGACGATCGCTTTACGTCGATCCATATCGAAGAGCTGACTTGCGTTGCCCGCGATACCAAGCTGGGTTCGGAAGAGATCACGCGCGATATCGCCACTTTGGGTGAAGGGCAACTGGCGCGACTCGATGAGTCCGGCATTGTCTATATCGGCGCAGAGGTGGAAGCCGGCGATGTGCTGGTGGGCAAGGTCACGCCCAAGGGCGAAACGCAACTGACGCCGGAAGAGAAGCTGCTGCGTGCGATCTTCGGCGAGAAGGCTTCCGACGTCAAGGATACCGGCCTGCGCGTTCCCTCGGGAATGGTTGGCACGGTTATCGATGTGCATGTGTTCACCCGCGAAGGTATCGAGCGCGACAAGCGTGCCCAGCAGATCATCGACGACGAATTGCGCCGCTACAAGACGGATCTGGCCGACCAGATGCGCATCGTCGAGCGCGACACGTTTGCACGTATCGAAAAGCTGCTGATCAACAAGATCGCCAACAAGGGCCCGAAGAAGCTGGCCAAGGGTACCAAGATCACCAAGGCTTATCTTGAGTCGCTCGATCCGCACCATTGGTTCGATATTGGTCTGGCCAGCGACGAAACGGCACAGCTGCTCGAAAATCTGCGCGAGAGCCTGGAGCAGACGCGCAAGGATTTCGATGTTGCTTTTGAGGAAAAGAAAAAGAAACTGACTCAGGGCGACGAACTGCCGCCCGGCGTTCAGAAAATGGTGAAGGTGTATCTGGCGGTCAAGCGACGTTTGCAGCCCGGTGACAAGATGGCGGGACGCCATGGTAACAAGGGCGTGGTTTCGCGCATCGTGCCGATTGAGGACATGCCCTATATGGCTGATGGCACTCTGGTGGATATCGTGTTGAACCCGCTAGGCGTGCCGTCACGGATGAACATTGGGCAGATTCTTGAAATTCATCTTGGCTGGGCTGCCAAGGGACTCGGCCAGAAGCTGAACGAGATGCTCAGGAAGCAGGCGGCTGTCAATGATGTGCGCAAATATTTGAACAAGATCTACAACAGCAGTGGCAAGAACGAAGATATCGCCGGCTTGAATGACGAGGAAGTTGTCGAATTGGCGCAGAACCTTACCGATGGCGTACCTTTCGCCACACCCGTGTTTGATGGTGCCAACGAGCCCGAGATCAAGGACATGCTGGAACTTGCGGGCTTGCCGCGCAGCGGCCAGGTGGCGCTCTATGATGGGCGTACCGGCGATCCATTTGAACGCGAGGTGACAGTGGGTTACATGCATGTCCTCAAACTGCATCACCTGGTTGATGACAAGATGCATGCCCGTTCGACCGGCCCATACAGCCTGGTGACCCAGCAGCCACTGGGTGGCAAGGCCCAGTTTGGCGGCCAGCGTTTTGGCGAAATGGAAGTCTGGGCGCTCGAAGCCTATGGCGCATCCTATGTATTGCAGGAAATGTTGACCGTCAAGTCGGACGATGTGGCGGGGCGCACAAAGGTATACGAAAGCATCGTCAAGGGCGAGCACAAGATCGAAGCCGGCATGCCCGAGTCCTTCAATGTGCTGGTCAAGGAAATTCGCTCGCTGTGCATCGACATCGACCTTGAGCGTTATTGATTTGTTGTTTCACCCCTCGCAGGAGTGAAGGTATGAAAGCATTACTTGATTTATTCAAGCAGGTTACGCAGGAAGAAGAGTTCGATGCGATCACCATTGGTCTCGCGTCGCCGGACAAAATTCGCTCCTGGTCTTATGGCGAGGTGAAGAAGCCGGAAACCATCAATTACCGGACCTTCAAGCCGGAACGCGATGGTTTGTTCTGTGCCAAGATCTTCGGGCCGGTCAAGGATTACGAGTGCCTGTGCGGCAAGTACAAGCGCCTCAAGCACCGTGGCGTCATTTGCGAAAAGTGCGGCGTCGAAGTGACACAGTCGAAGGTACGCCGCGAGCGCATGGGCCACATCGAGCTGGCTTCCGTGGTGGCGCATATCTGGTTTCTCAAGAGCCTGCCGAGCCGTCTGGGCATGGTGCTCGACATGACCCTGCGCGATATCGAGCGCGTGCTTTACTTTGAGGCCTTCGTCGTGGTCGACCCGGGCATGACTTCGTTGAACCGCGGTCAACTGCTGACGGAAGACGACTATCTGGCCAAGGTCGAAGAATACGGCGACGACTTTACTGCCGTGATGGGCGCCGAAGGCGTGCGAGAACTACTTCGCACTCTGGATATCCGTCAAGAAATCGATACGATGCGGTCCGAACTTGAGACCACGGGTTCGGAAGCCAAGATCAAGAAACTCTCGAAGCGCCTCAAATTGCTGGAAGGCTTCCGTCATTCGGGCATCAAGCCGGAATGGATGATTCTGGAAGTGCTGCCGGTACTGCCGCCCGATCTGCGCCCCCTGGTGCCGCTTGATGGCGGCCGTTTCGCCACTTCTGACCTGAACGATTTGTATCGCCGCGTCATCAACCGTAACAATCGCCTTAAGCGCTTGCTCGAACTTAAGGCCCCCGACATCATCGTCCGCAACGAAAAGCGCATGCTGCAGGAAGCCGTGGATTCGCTGCTCGACAACGGCCGTCGGGGTAAGGCAATGACCGGAGCGAACAAGCGTGCATTGAAGTCACTTGCCGACATGATCAAGGGCAAGGGCGGCCGTTTCCGCCAGAATCTGCTTGGTAAACGCGTCGATTATTCCGGCCGGTCGGTGATTGTCGTCGGACCACAGCTCAAACTGCATCAGTGCGGTCTGCCGAAGAAGATGGCGCTTGAATTGTTCAAGCCGTTCATTTTTGAGCGCCTCGAAAAAATGGGCATTGCCAGCACCATCAAGGCTGCCAAGAAAGAGGTCGAGGCGGAAACCGCCGTGGTCTGGGATATCCTCGAGGAAGTCATCCGCGAACATCCGGTGATGCTGAATCGCGCACCGACGTTGCACCGCTTGGGTATCCAGGCGTTCGAGCCGATGCTCATTGAAGGTAAGGCGATCCAACTCCATCCTTTGGTTTGCGTGGCTTTCAACGCCGACTTCGACGGCGACCAGATGGCGGTGCATGTACCCTTGTCGCTCGAAGCGCAAATGGAAGCGCGCACTTTGATGTTGTCCTCGAACAACATTTTGTCTCCTGCCAATGGCGAGCCGATCATCGTTCCGTCTCAGGACGTGGTGCTCGGCCTGTACTACGCTACGCGCGACCGCATCAATGCGCGCGGTGAAGGCATGTATTTCAAGGATGTTTCGGAAGTCAAGCGCGCCTACGAATCCAACAAAATCGACCTTCATGCGCGCGTCATGGCCCGGATCAGGGAAGTGGAAATCGGACCTGATGGGCAGCGTGCGGAAAAAACGACGCGCTACGAAACTACGGCCGGACGCGCCATCTTGTCCGAGATTTTGCCGGCTGGTCTGCCCTTCTCCGTTCTGAACAAGCCACTCAAGAAAAAGGAAATCTCCAAGCTCATCAATGCCTGTTTCCGGCGCTGCGGACTGAAGGAGACGGTGATATTCGCCGACAAATTGCTGCAGGCTGGTTTTGGTCATGCCACACGCTCCGGGATTTCTATTTGCGTGGATGACATGCTGGTACCGACGCAGAAACCTGCCATCATGGACGCTGCCGAAGGCGAAGTCAGGGAAATCGAGAAGCAATACACTTCCGGTTTGGTGACAGTGGGTGAGCGCTACAACAAGGTGGTGGACATCTGGGGACGCGCCGGCGATCAGGTGGCCAAGGCGATGATGGACCAGCTTGCCGTGCAACAAGCAACCGATCGAAACGGCAAGGAGGTTGCACAGGAATCGTTCAACTCCATCTACATGATGGCGGATTCGGGTGCGCGAGGTTCTGCGGCGCAAATCCGCCAGTTGGCGGGCATGCGCGGCCTGATGGCCAAGCCGGACGGCTCGATCATCGAAACGCCGATCACTTCGAATTTCCGCGAAGGACTAAACGTTCTGCAGTACTTTATTTCGACCCACGGCGCGCGCAAGGGCTTGGCCGATACTGCACTGAAGACGGCCAATTCGGGCTATCTGACGCGTCGTCTGGTGGATGTCACCCAGGATTTGGTGATCATCGAGGACGATTGCGGCACCGAGCAGGGTTTCAACATGAAGGCCTTGGTTGAAGGCGGGGAAGTGGTCGAACCGTTGCGCGAACGCATTCTCGGTCGCGTACTGGTGTCCGATGTGATCAGTCCCGACACGCAGAATGCGCTGATCAAAGCCGGCACGATGCTGGATGAGGATGCCGTCGATCTGATCGACTCGTTAGGTATCGACGAAGTGCGCGTGCGTACCCCGCTGAATTGCGAAACCCGCTTTGGCTTGTGTTCCAAGTGCTACGGACGCGACCTGGGCCGTGGTTCTCTGGCGAACATCGGCGAGGCCGTCGGCGTGATTGCGGCTCAGTCGATCGGCGAGCCGGGTACCCAGCTCACCATGCGGACTTTCCACGTTGGTGGCGCAGCTTCACGTGCAGCCGCGCAGAACCAGATCGAGGCCAAGAGCGCCGGTACCTTGCGTTTCAGCCAGGCGATTCGTTATGTGACCAACCCGAAGGATGAAAAGATCGTCATATCGCGTTCCGGCGAAATCATGATTACCGATGACAATGGCCGCGAACGCGAGCGTCACAAAGTCCCCTACGGCGCCACCCTGCTTGGCGATGACGGCAAGCATGTCAAGGCCGGAGCAGTAATGGCAACCTGGGATCCCCATACACGCCCGATCGTCACCGAATATGCAGGTACGGTGAAATTCGAGAATGTCGTGGAAGGTGCGACCGTTGCCAAACAAATCGACGAAGTCACCGGATTGTCGACCCTGGTTGTGATCGACCCGAAGCGCGGCACCAAGTCGCAGGTGAAAGGTGTTCGGCCACAGGTCAAGCTACTCGACGAAACGGGTCAGGAGGTCAAGATTCATGGTACGGATCACTCGGTAACCATCACATTCCAGGTAGGCTCGCTAATTACCGTAAGGGACGGTCAGATGGCCAACGTGGGCGATATTTTGGCGCGCATTCCGCAAGAATCTTCGAAAACCCGGGACATTACCGGCGGTCTGCCGCGCGTCGCGGAGCTCTTTGAAGCCCGGTCCCCCAAGGATGCCGGCATGCTGGCAGAAGTGACCGGTACGGTGTCCTTTGGCAAGGACACCAAGGGCAAGCAGCGTCTGGTGATCACCGAACCGGATGGTACGGCCCATGAATACCTGATCACCAAGGAAAAGCACGTCATGGCCCACGACGGCCAGGTCGTGAACAAGGGCGAGTTCATCGTCGACGGTCCGGCCGAGCCGCATGACATTCTGCGTCTCAAGGGTGTCGAGGAACTGGCGCGCTACATCATTGATGAAGTGCAGGATGTGTACCGCCTGCAGGGCGTGAAGATTAACGACAAGCATATCGAGGTGATCGTGCGCCAGATGTTGCGCCGGGTCGTCATCACCGATCCGGGCGATTCGCATTTCATTCGCGAAGAGCAGGTGGAGCGCGCGGAAGTGCTCGAGACCAACGACCGGTTGATCGCCGAAGGCAAGCGCGGCGCCCAGTACGAATACATGTTGCTGGGTATCACCAAGGCCTCGCTGTCTACGGACTCCTTCATTTCCGCGGCCTCGTTCCAGGAAACCACGCGGGTGCTGACCGAAGCCGCGATCATGGGTAAGCGCGACGAATTGCGCGGGCTCAAGGAAAATGTCATCGTCGGTCGCCTGATCCCGGCCGGGACCGGCCTTGCGTACCATCGTGCACGCCGCATGCAATCCCTCGGCGAGGATATCGCAGCATCAGCGGCGCCAGGAGAAACCCCTGAAGCCGTGGGAGAAAACGTCGAAGTTGGTTGACGGGATAACCTCAACTTAATATAATCGCCGATCTTTGCCCCTCGCAAAGAATATCGGAATGTACTGGGAATACAACGATGCCAACCATTAATCAGCTTGTGCGCAAAGGGCGCCAGGCGCCGAAAACGAAGAGTAAAGTCCCCGCGCTGGCGAATTGTCCGGCCAAGCGAGGCGTTTGTACGCGCGTCTACACGACGACGCCGAAGAAGCCGAACTCGGCGCTGCGTAAAGTTGCCAAGGTACGTTTGACCAATGGTTTTGAAGTCATTTCCTACATTGGCGGCGAAGGTCACAATCTTCAGGAGCACTCGGTTGTTCTGATTCGGGGGGGACGCGTCAAGGATTTGCCTGGTGTGCGTTATCACATCGTGCGCGGTAGCCTCGATACCCAGGGTGTCAAGGATCGCAAACAAAGTCGTTCGAAGTACGGCGCAAAGCGGCCCAAGGCCGCCTGATGGCCTGAGCCAGAACTCAGGTCGCTTAACTAAAGGAATTTTCATGCCACGTCGCAGAGAAGTACCCAAGCGTGACATTCTGCCGGATCCAAAATTCGGCAGCGTCGACGTTTCGAAGTTCGTTAATGTGCTGATGACCGCTGGAAAGAAGTCGGTTGCTGAGCGGATCATCTACGGTGCTTTCAGCAACATTTCCAGCAAGAGCGGCAAGGATCCGCTGGATGTGTTTATGTTGGCACTGAATAACGTCAAGCCGATCGTCGAGGTGAAAAGCCGTCGCGTCGGTGGCGCCAATTACCAGGTACCGGTTGAAGTCCGCCCTTCACGGCGCATGGCGCTTTCCATGCGCTGGTTACGTGAGGCGGCGAGAAAACGCAGTGAAAAATCCATGGGCCAGCGTCTGGCCAACGAATTGCTTGAAGCAGCCGAAGGTCGTGGCGCGGCGATGAAGAAACGTGACGAAGTGCATCGCATGGCTGAAGCTAACAAAGCTTTCTCGCATTACCGTTTTTAATTGAGCGCCATATCTGCCCTAGGGTGGATGTGGTTTCCAGGGATGTATTCACCGCCGCCTCGGCACCTCCATTTTCTGGGTGCCCGGGCGGTTTGACTTAGAGAAGACAGGAATTCAAGTGGCCCGTAAGACTCCCATCGAGCGCTATCGAAACATAGGCATCAGTGCGCACATCGACGCCGGCAAAACAACTGCGACCGAGCGTATCCTTTTTTATACCGGCGTCAATCACAAAATCGGTGAAGTCCATGATGGTGCAGCCACCATGGACTGGATGGAGCAGGAGCAAGAGCGCGGCATTACCATCACTTCCGCTGCCACCACCTGTTTCTGGAAGGGTATGTCGAGCACATTTCCCGAGCACCGCATCAATATCATTGACACGCCGGGTCACGTCGATTTCACGATCGAGGTCGAACGTTCAATGCGTGTGCTTGATGGCGCCTGCATGGTGTATTGCGCTGTGGGCGGAGTTCAGCCGCAGTCTGAAACGGTTTGGCGTCAGGCCACCAAGTACAAGGTGCCGCGACTGGCTTTCGTGAACAAGATGGACCGGCAGGGCGCTGATTTTTTCAAGGTTCACGACCAGATGCGCCTGCGTCTCAAGGCTAACCCGATTCCGATCCAGATCCCGATTGGTGCCGAGGACAAATTCGCCGGAGTGGTCGACCTGGTCAAGATGAAGGCTATCATTTGGGATGAGGCTTCCCAAGGCACAAAATTCACTTACGGCGATATTCCCGCCGAATTGGTAGCTACCGCCAATGAATGGCGTGAAAGAATGGTTGAGGCGGCCGCAGAGGCTTCCGAGAGTCTCATGAACAAGTATCTCGAAGAAGGCACGCTGCCTGAAGAGGATCTCAAACTAGGTTTGCGCACCCGGACCATCAATGCCGAAATTGTTCCGATGCTGTGTGGCTCGGCATTCAAGAACAAGGGCGTTCAAGCCATGCTGGACGCGGTAATCGAATACTTGCCGGCGCCGACGGATATTCCGCCGGTTACCGGTATTCTTGAGAACGAAACCGAGGGGCAGCGCAGTGCATCCGATTCGGAGCCTTTTGCTGCACTGGCTTTCAAGATCATGACCGATCCCTTCGTCGGCCAACTGACCTTTTTCCGCGTTTACTCGGGCATGGTCAAAACGGGCGACACGATTTTCAATCCGATCAAGGGGCGCAAAGAACGGATCGGCCGAATTCTGCAAATGCATGCCAATCAGCGCGAAGAAATCAAGGAAGTGTTTGCCGGAGACATTGCTGCTGCGGTCGGCCTGAAGGAAGCCACCACGGGAGAGACTTTGTGTGACCCGGCCAAGGTAATTACGCTGGAGCGCATGATTTTCCCGGAACCGGTGATCCACGTGGCGGTTGAACCGAAGACCAAGGCCGACCAGGAAAAGATGGGCATTGCGTTGAATCGTTTGGCCCAGGAGGATCCCTCCTTCCGTGTGCGCACCGACGAGGAATCCGGACAGACCATTATTTCCGGCATGGGCGAATTGCATCTGGAAATTCTGGTCGATCGCATGAAGCGCGAGTTCGGGGTCGATGCCAATGTCGGCGCGCCACAGGTGGCCTATCGCGAGGCTATCCGCAAATCCGTCGAGCAGGAAGGCAAGTTCGTCAAGCAGTCCGGTGGTCGCGGTCAATACGGCCATGTCTGGATCAAGATGGAACCGAATGAAACCGGCAAAGGCTTTGAGTTTGTCGACGCCATCAAGGGCGGGACGGTGCCGCGTGAATTTATTCCCGCGGTTGAAAAAGGTCTCCGCGAAACGTTGCCCAATGGTGTTCTGGCGGGATTCCCGGTGGTCGACGTCAAGGTGACGCTATTTGACGGCTCATCGCACGATGTCGATTCCAACGAAAACGCCTTCAAGATGGCGGCCTCGATGGCATTCAAGGATGCCATGCGCAAGGCCAATCCGTTGCTGCTTGAGCCGATGATGGCGGTCGAGGTGGAAACGCCTGAGGATTACATGGGTAATGTCATGGGTGACCTGTCCAGCCGGCGCGGGATTGTGCATGGCATGGAAGACCAGGTTGGCGGAATCAAGCAGATCAAGGCCGAGGTGCCGTTGTCCGAGATGTTTGGCTATTCCACAACCTTGCGTTCGTTGTCACAGGGCCGCGCTACATACTCGATGGAATTCAAGCATTACACCGAGGCGCCAAAAAATGTCGCCGAAGCCATTATCAACAAGAAGTAAATTTAATAAACTAGCGCCTCCACAGAATACGTCGGGAGAAGGAAACCATCATGGCAAAGGCCAAATTTGAGCGGACGAAGCCCCATGTGAACGTGGGGACGATAGGACACGTAGATCACGGGAAGACGACATTGACGGCGGCGAT
>Ga0172373_10007448_pt1 | contig 14199 bp, 17 predicted proteins | sample Lak10m_2_FD_114546 | JGI IMG/M metagenome (GOLD analysis project Ga0172373, IMG submission 114546) | Freshwater microbial communities from Kabuno Bay, South-Kivu, Congo - kab_092012_10m | ecosystem: Environmental > Aquatic > Freshwater > Lake | place: Democratic Republic of the Congo... | reverse complement strand
GTCTGCGCACCGCTCGCCGGTTGCAGGACGACGAGCCGGCTACCTGCGGCGGCTGGTGCATCCCACGCCGCTGCTTGCTCAGCGCTGAGCACGCCCCGTTCGATGACGCGATATCCCAGCCACTCAACGTAGGCCTTTTCTACTGTTGCGAGATCGGCCACGACGAGCGTGACCGCGAGAATGGCGCTGAGCACCGACTATCTCCTCCGGGGACTCGACCTGCTATGGTTCGCGCAGTGTACGGGTGTGTATGCAGGCTGTGGAGGGCGCGTGATCGATTTGTATTTCTGGCCAACGCCAAATGGCCAAAAGATTCCCATCATGCTCGAAGAGTGTGGCCTCGAGTATCGAGTCAAGCCGGTGAACATGCTGCGCGGCGAGCAGTTCAAGCCCTCGTTCCTGAAGATCAATCCAAACAACAAGATTCCGGCAATCGTCGACCACGATGGGCCGGGTGGCGAACCCTTCGCCCTGTTTGAGTCGGGCGCCATCCTGCAATATCTCGCAGAGAAGAGCGGGCGATTTCTGCCGCGTGAGCGCCGGGCGCGCTACACGGTGCTGCAGTGGCTGACTTTCCAAGTCGCTAACGTTGGACCGATGTTCGGGCAGTGCGGGCACTTCCTGGGATACGCGCCGCGCAAGATCCCGTATGCGATCGACCGCTACCGTAACGAAACCCTGCGACTGTACGGCGTGATGGATCGACGGCTACAGGCGGCGGAGTATCTGGCGGGGCATTACTCCATCGCGGACATGGCGACTTGGCCCTGGATTCGCGTGCGCTGGCTGCATCGAATCGAGCTCAGCGACTTTCCCAACGTGCAGCGCTGGTACGAGGCGATCGCGGCGCGAGCCGCCGTGCAGCGCGCCATGGCCGTCCTCGCGAAACGTGAAAAGATCGGCAACCCCGATGCCAAGGCCCGCGAGGCCTTGTTCGGTCGCAGTCAATTGACCCAAAAGCAATTGGCCCAAAAGCGCTCTGCAGTGGCGAGGTCGGCAGGTCGCAGGGCGGACAAGGCGAAGGGCTAGGGACGGCAAGGACTCGCGCCGGGTGAATTCAGCGGTATAGTCGGCAAGGTTTGGGGGCCACGGTGGTTTGCACCAGGAGGGCAGAGGCATGAAGTTCATCGAAAACAAGCGAAGCCGCGAGGCCGAGGCTTGGCTGAAGAAGGAAATCGTCGAGCAGAAGCGTCGATATCGCAAGATTGTCGCCGAGCAGGAGGCGCTGACGCCCAAGCGTGACAAGTGGATCGCCGAGTTTCTGCAGCGCATCCAGACCCGCGGTGTTCACACTCACTATGACCAGATGCGTAAGGTTCGGCCGGAAGAAATTCCGGTGAAGCCGAAGCGCAAGTTCAAGGTCGTATTCTAAGAGAGGACACACACATGGCACGCCCACATATCGAACCGTTTGTTGACCGCGACGTACCCTTCAAGAAGATGACCCTGCCCGGGTTCCCGAAGGGCATGCAATACAAGATGTTGTCGATCGACACCGACAACGGCGCTTCATCCATGACCGTGTTGTTCGAGCCGGGCTACAAGCAGCCGCCGGGCATGAGCTACACCGAATACGAACTCTTCATCATGTCGGGTTCGATCACCATCGGCGAGAAAGTGTGGGGACCGGGAAGCTACGTGTTCGTCCCCGCCGGCGTTGCGATCGAGGCCCTGAGTTCACCGCGTGGCGCGACGGGGCTCATTTTCTACAACTATGGCGAACCGTCCTTCGTCGAGTCCGACAGTGACCATCCGCAGGCTGAACGTAACCGCTATGCCGCGGTCAATGCGTACGACAACCTGCACTGGACCTCCACCAACTTCTTCCCGGCCACTGCGCCGGGTTGCATGGTGAAGATCCTGCGCTTCGATCCGCGCACCCACGGCTTCACGTTCATGTACTGCATGACGCCTAACTTCTGGCAGGACAACATTTCGTATCACGACTGCTGCGAGGAGGCGTACCACATTTGGGGTACCTCGTGGATGATGCAGTTCGGCGATCTGCCCACCGGCGGCTACTTCTGGCGTCCGCCCTACATCAATCACGGTGCCTTCGCCTCGAAGCTCGGCATCCTCGCGATCGGCCGCACGGATACGCTGCTCTACAACCACTTCCACTTCAATCCTTGGACGAACATCGAAGAGAACCAGGAGCGTGCCGCCAGCCGTATGCTGCACCGCAATCCGGAGATGTATAAGTGGATCAACACCCACGGGCATAACCACCCGATCGACTTCGAATTCGATCACGGTCATGCGCATGGCGATCGCCCGCACCATCATGGTGATGGCATGGTCGAACACAAGCACAAGAAGAAGCGCCGTCGGCGCTGATCGCATCGCAGTCGCGGAGCGACAACAAAAAAGGGCCGCTTCATGCGGCCCTTTTTTTCGCGGCATCAACGCCTCGAGGGTCCGACTTGGCGGTTAGCGGACAGCGCCAAAGATGTACCAGCTCGCGCCGTTGCCGTGCTCGGGTGCGGGTCTCTCACCCCGCGCTGATTCGGCGAACTCCCTCTCGCTGACCGTGCCCCAGTTGGGGATACGCCGTGCGAAGTACCCGTCGGCAGAGAAGCCGGCTTTCGCACACTCAGTCGCGAGATCGAACTTCCGGAAGCTCGCGTAGTGCGGCTCGTTGTTGTAGTGGGCATCCCAGTCGAGGTAGAAGTTGTAGTACGCGTCGACGGCGTTGGCCGGCGGTAGTTCCATGTGCACCATGATGCCGCCGGGTCGCAGCACCCGATAGGCCTCGCGCAGCACCTTGCGATTCGTGGTCGGCGACTGCTCATGCAGGAAGAAGCTCGATACCACGAGATCAAAACTGCCATCCGGGTAGTCGAGATCGCGGGCGTCTTGCTGCGAGTAGTGCACCGTGTAGCCGAGCGAGCGTGCCCGGGCATGGGCGTAGCGCAGCAGCGGTGCGGAGACATCAACCCCGTGTCCAACCAGCTTCGGGTACACATCGAGGTAGGGCAGCAGCTGGTTGCCGGCCGAGCAGCCGATGTCGAGCAGTTGCCGCGGTTTGAATTCGGGGCGGCTGTAACGCAGAAATTGCGCGATCGAGCGCGCCACGCCGCCGCCGTTGTGGCGCATTTTCAGGCCGGCTGAAAACACTGCTGTGCCATGCCAATACATCGCCGCCGTGCTGACATCTCCGGGGCTGTATTCCGTGTGGAAGCACCCGGGCATGAGGTGGATGTCCATTGCCGTCACATCGCGCGGGATCGGCAGAGTCGGATTCAGACGCAGCGATCCCCGACCGCGCCGCCGTGCTACGGCCGAGGCCTCCGCGGTAATCGCCGCGGCCTGTCGCTCCACCTGCGGCTGCACCGACCACCAGGTCTGCTGCTGGGCTGAGTAGCGCAATGCGCTCCATGCCTTGAAAAAGTTGTCCTCGCGCATCACCCGCCGAATGTCCGTGGCGTGCTGCGGTGCGCGCCCGTGCTGCTGCTGAAATTGCGGCTCGACCGAGTCGTGGTAGTGGCGTCGCATCTGTTGGGCGAGATCGACCATGACTCGCTTGCGCAGGGTCGAGACAAACCGTTGCCGAGCCAGCTCATCGTGCGTCGGGCGCGCGAGCGCATCGATGCGGGGGGAACGGGGCGTTGCCCGGGGAGTGTCGCGGCGGCGTTCGGATCGGCTCATGGTGACGCGGATGATATCGCGGTCGGACGTGCGGACGTACCGCACAGTCGCTATCCTTGCGCACCGCCATGGGGCGAGCCACATCGAGTTGAGAGCCGAGTATGACCGTCGAGCACACCATCCGTACCAGCGACAGCCTGCGCACCGTCCGTTACGAGATTCGCGGCAATTTGGCTCGACGTGCCTTGGAGCTCGCACGCAAGGGGTACGAGATCATCTCGCTTAACATCGGCAATCCGGCGTTGTTCGGGTTTCGCACTCCGGAAACCATGCGCCTCGCGATGATCGAAAACTTTCCCGACAGCGAGGGGTATTGCCACCAGAAGGGTATTTTCCCGGCCCGTGAGGCCGTGGTGATGCAGCAGCAGGCGAGGGGCGTCAGCGGAGTCAGTGCCGAGGAGGTGTTCATCGGCAATGGGGTCAGTGAGCTCATTGATCTGACGTTGCGTGCCTTGCTGAACGAGGGTGATGAGGTCTTGGTGCCAAGTCCCGACTACCCCTTGTGGTCGGCAGCCGTAAACCTCAACCGCGGGCGGGCCGTGCACTACGCCTGTCGCCCGGAAAATGGTTTCGTGCCAGACCCTGCGGAGATCGAGGCTCTGGTCACGCCGTGCACCCGCGCCATCGTCATCGTCAACCCGAACAACCCGACCGGCGCGGTGTATCCGCGGGGGGTCGTCGAGGGCATCGTGCGCCTCGCCGAACGGCGCGGTCTCATGCTGCTCTGCGATGAGATCTACGATCAGATCACCTATGACGGGGCCGAATTCGTCCCTGTGGCGCCGCTCGTTCGCGACACGGTCTGTGTGACCATGTCTGGCCTCTCCAAGGTCTACCGCGCGTGCGGCTACCGCGTGGGCTGGGCGGTTGTTTCTGGAAAGCTCAAGGCTGCCGGGGAGTTTCTGGCAGGCTTGGAGCTCCTGGCCTCGTTGCGGCTGTGCAGCAACGTACCGGGGCAATGGGCAGTGCAGACGGCCCTCGGCGGGTACCAGAGCATTCGTGAACTGACTCGGCCGGGCGGCCGCCTTTACGAATCGCGACGGACCATTATTGAGTCGGTGGCAGAGAATCCGTCATTGACCGTGTCGAACCCGCAAGGAGCGCTCTATGCGTTCGTCGGGGTGAACCAGTCGGTGCCTCAGTTCGACGATCAGGCCTTCGCGCTCGATCTGCTGGAGCGCAAGCATGTGCTGGTCGCTCCTGGGGTCAGCTTCAATGTGCCTTACCGAAACCACTTTCGGATCACCAATCTCCCCGACGCCGAGACCCTGCGCACGGTCTTCACCCGCATGGGTGAGCTGCTCGAAGAGTACCGTAAGAAAGATTCTTAAGATATTCATAAATAACAGCTAGTAGCTACCCTCGAGAGACAGCTCACGGCTGCCATCCGGCGCACTGGGCCCGAGCGGATCCAGTAGCTGACGGGCACTGGAGGTTCGCGGCTGAACTTGAGCATCGAGTCGGTAGCGGGCGTCGACGGGTTGCCAGCGCAAGTTGCCCTGGAGGCGCAGCGGCCCACCCAGATCGCGCACCTGCGCGACGATGTCTTGAGACACGCGCTGCAGCGCGACCGCGAGGTCGGCGTCTGCCGCTCCCGAGCCCTTCGGTTCGGCGCCTGTCGGTTCGGCGCCAAATGTGACCTCATAGTCGCCAAGCGGTATCGGCCCGGCGGCTGTAGCGCCCGCCGAATAAACGAGCCCGGTCACTCGCGCGGAGCCCTCGAGGCGCGCGGGTAGCCAAGCGCCCCTTTCCGCGCGGCGCAACGAAAGCCCGAGGTCCGAGGTCTGTACGCGACCTGCGCGGGGCAAGCTCAATTGGCTGAGTATCGCGGTCGGCAGGGACTCGCGCAGCGTCGCAAAGGCGACATCGGCCGTCAGATCGAGCAAGTCGATGTGCCGAGCGCCGCGCAAGACGACTTTCGCCGCGACCGCTGAATCCGCGCGTGTCCAACGCACTTCAAGCTCGGGACGTAGCCCGCGCGGGGAGGGGGTGCGGACGGTCCAGTGGATCTCGCCAAAGTTCGCGTTCTGGAGCCGCAGATTCTCGCAGCGCCCATCCCACACTCGCCCATGCCACGTTTCGCACTGGACCCCGTTTGGTAGTAGCGGGCCGAGTGCCCGTGCCGGCAACCAAACGAGGCAACCCATCAGCAGCCCGGCGAAGAGCGTGCCGAGCAGGCGCCGCAGCGTCATGGTCCCCGCAGCAGCAACGTGCCCGAGACCGCCCCCGGACTCGCCGCAGCCGTGAGGTCCGCTGACTCGATGCTCACACCCTCGGCGGACATTTGTCCGAGTAATGCGACGGTGCTCGCGAAGTCTGCGGCGTCAAGCTGCAATAGCACGGTGCGCGGAGTTTGCTCCGTCACGCGAAAAGCGGTCGCAGACAAGCCGGCCGCATTGCGCGCAGCGTCGAGTCGTTGTTGCAGAGAGACATCGATGGGAACGCCTGCAAGGCCGCTCGCCTGCCACTGCGGCTGATGGGCGCTCCATTGTTGCAGCACCCTGCGTTTCTCGGCGATGCGGCTCTGGGCGACCCAGCTGCGCTCGGTGACGTGAAATAACAGCGCGAGCAGCGGGATCAGCGTCACCGCAGCGGCGCCGAGGGCGAGGGCACGACGGTCGCGAACGGATAACTGCGCGTAGCTGCCCGCGAGACGCTCACGCAGAGCGATCAAGGACGCGGGCCAGGTCAGGGTCATGTGCGCTGCGCTCCGCGAGGCGCTGGCCAGCGCAAGGTCGCTTCGACACCGCTGTCGGTGCTCTGGATTTCGATCGGCTGCAGCGGCACACCCGCGCCGCGCAAGGCGTCGGCAAACGCCTCGGCCACCTCAGCCGCACCCGTGCGAATCACGACGACCGTGCTGTCCGGCTGCTGCTGCAAACGCTGCAGCCGCACGTCAGCCACCTGTCCGCGTGCGAGCGCCAACCACTCGAGTTCGCGCAAGGCCCGCGGGTCGACGGCATCTCCCGCCTGCAGGCGTTGCAGTTGGCGGCGCAGCATGGCTGCTGCGGCATCAGCCGAGGCGACGCCCGGTGACACCATCGACGCTTGGCTCTGCAGCTGTGCATCGAGCTCGCGTTCGAGTTGTTGCAGGCGCGCCCACTCCAGTTCGCGTGTCCCGAGATGCGCGACGATGAGTAGTGCTCCGAGCGCTGCGGCCCAGCGCCAACGCAGCCACGTGACGTTAATGGTCGCTCGCGGCGCGTATTCGGCCTGCAGCAAGTTCAGGGGCCGGCCAATCGACCAGTGGGTCGCGAGCCACGGCAGCGGCCCGGCTTGCAAGGCGTGCACTTGCAGCGGCGCACCGAGCCGACGGAGCAACTCGATGAGCTCGGCATGTCGCTCAAGATCGGTTGGAGTCGCATAGACCCAAATACCAAGAGATGTTGCCCCCGCGGTGGCAAGGCGCGTCCGCAGCGACTCCTCGAGCATCGCGATGGGTGAGTAGTCGGTGGCTCCTTCAGGCGGAACGATGCGCGCCTCCTCGCCATCGATCCACACCAACACATCACCGGGCTTTGGCGCGATGCACGCCGCATCGGCGTGCAGCGCCCGTGGGGCGATACCCACCGTGGCAAAGCGATCGAGCCAGTACTGTAGCCTGCGACGGGCGATGACGCCGACGGTCTGTTCCTCGCCCACACGATCGCCGAGCGCAAAATGCTGCGCCTCCAGATCGTCGATCAGTTGATCCTCGAGCGCGTAGGCGATGCCTTGGCGTAGTTTCGAAGCCGCCATAGGCGGCAGGCGCACCGCCGTGAGCAGCACATCGCCGCCTGGAATGAGACCAATGACCCTACGCCCGTTTGCGGCCGCTTGAACGGCTTCTCGGCCCTCCGCCAGGGACTGCGCGACGACGCATGCGTCGGCATCCAGCACCACGCTATCGAAGCGATCCTCAGCGTGGGACGACGGGCGTAACAGCAGCGTTTCAGTCATGGCTCTGTGGCTTACTCGGAGAATTGCCGTTGCATCACACGCAGTCGCGGTTCACCCTGCGTGCTGCCCTCGTGGCGCATCAGACTGTACAAGGAGAACTGCGCCGTGCCAACGCTCGCCAAGGTTCGCACGCGAAAGTACATCGATCGTTCGCCGAGACCGATGCTGCGTTCGAGTCGCTCGAAGGCCTGCGGGTTACCGAGGCTGTTGCGGAACGCCTCTCGCCCCGGGAAACAGCTGCGCTGCCGGTTACGTTCCAGGCCCTGCGGATCGCGGCTCCATTGGCGTTCGCCTGTTAATGCATCGAGCAACACGCCGCTCGCCGAACACAGATTGATGGACGCATCGCGGGGCAGGGCGGTGAGGTGCGGTGCGAGCCTGGCGTAACGCTCATCATCCATGCCCTCGAGCAACAGCAACTCGCTGATTGAGGTCACCGGACGATTCGGCGGTCGGTAGGGTACGGGCAGCGCCGAGTAGATCGACTCTTCCGCTCCACCTGGCTGCGCCTCATCGTCGGCATCGATCCAGTCAGTCATGCGCGCCGCGATCTGCGGTTCGATCTCGAGCACCTGCAGCAATCGCTCGAAGACTTCGCGAGCGGCTGGATCGCTCTTGCCTTCCATATCGATGAGCGAGTTGAGATTGAACCGACCCTGCAGGTCCTCGACCTGCGCCTCGACGATCACGCCGTCGATGGCTTCCAAAGGCCCGAGTGGCGCCGACCACGGTTGCCCGGGGCGTATGACATCGGTTGGTTCAGCGAGTTGCTCGCGTAACGCTTCGGCCGCCAGCGCTTCGGTGCCGCTGGCCACCCACAGTGCCTGCTCTTGCGCTGCGCTACCCTGCGCCCGGCGCAGTGCCATGCCGGTATCGAAAGTGATCGCAGCGGCGATCGCGGTGGCGAGCGCCAGTAAAATAAGCGCCGTCAGCAGTGCCATGCCGCGCGCGCGAGTCATCCCGCAACCTCGACCCAGCGCACAAGGGTGCCGAACTGCACCGTCTCGAGCGTGATTTCCACGGCGCGTGGTCGAGAGCGTGACCGCTGCGGCTCATTGGTCTCGACGGGCCACTCCGTGCGCCATTCGCCGCGGTCATCGAGAAAACGCAGCTCGACCCGACGTACGCCGCGTAACACGACTCGCTGTCGTGACGTGCTCGATTGAGTTCGTTCCAGGACCGGCCAAATGCGACGAATCAAAGATTCGTCCCGCAGTTCGTATTCGATGCGTTGCAAGGTCGGTTGCTGAGTTCCCGGCGGAATGATGCGCCCCCCACGCGTCAAGGCCACAAGCTCGGTGCCGCGGCGATCCGCTCGCAGCGCGGGCTCGACGCCGCGACCCAACACATCGCGCACCGGACGCGCCGAGAGTTGCGCAAAGTCTTGCACCATCAAGCGCACGGCACGTTGCAGCAATGCCAGTTGCTGCTGTTGATCGCTGACGGTCGCGCGCTGGCGAATCACTTCGGTCAGCGCCCCGTAGCCCAGCGCGAGCATCAGCGCGGTGATGAACATGGCGACCAGCAATTCGATCAAGGTAAAGCCGCGCGGGGCGCGCCGGTTCATGGCGGACTCCTGCGTGCCATGTCCCACGTGGCGTCGGCGCCCGGCGCAGTCGCAACGCTCGCACCATAAAAGCCGACCAAGGTGACCAGCCACTCCTCGCGCTTGCCGCCGCCGGATTTGGGGCGCGCGGAAACCTTGATCTGCAGCATGCCTTTGATTGGCGTGCGGCCAATCTCTTCGCGCCATTGCCACTGGGAGCCAGCGAACTCGACCTCACCCTCGCGGGTGCCGGGCTTGGGCGCCTCGCGCCCCACGCGAACTTCGACCAGTCGATTGCTGGCAACCCACTCGGCGAAACTGCGCTCGCGTAACCGTGCCGTACTGTCTGCGCCGGTGGTCAGTGCCGACAGCACCGCTGCCGATCCCAATGCGACGATGACGAGTGCCACCAGCACTTCGACGAGCGTGAAGCCGCGCGAGCGAGCGATCGTCACGGTGCCGCACCCTCGGCGAGCTGTTCGAGTTCGCCGTTCACATCCGGCCGAATGCGTTGCACGTAGGCCTCTGCATCGCGGCGTAGCAGCAGTTCGAACGGCGTGAACTCACCGCTCGAATCGATGCCTAATTGCGGCGCCACGTCGGGGTCTTTTTTTGACGACTCTTCCGTTTCGAGCACGATACGCCGACCCTCGATCCAGGCCTCGATCGCCAGGCCCTGCGGGAGTATGCGCGGACGCAAGGCATCATCGACCGCCGGCCGCCACACACCGGCGCGCGGATCGAACCACGCAAAGGCGTAGCCCTCGCGGGTCACACGAACGCCATAGTGGCGGGTCTCGAGCTCCGCGCGGTCGCGTGCGTAGTCAAGTACCGCGCGTAGCCGATTCGCTTCCTCTTCAAGGGACCGATCGCGCCCCACGACGCCAAGGGCCAGTACGGCACCGCCGATCATCAAGCCAATGATGGTGATGACCACCAGCATCTCGATCAGGGTGAATCCTGGCACGCCGCAGCGGCGCACGCGACATGGCGGGGTCGATGAAGCGATCAGTCGACCGCGTCCCAGTTGCCGATATCGTCGCCGCCCTCGACGCCATCCGGGCCAAAGGAGTACAGGTCGTACTCGCGTCCGCGGGTGCCTGGGTAGCGGTACTGATAGGGGTTGCCCCAAGGGTCAGCCGAGACTCGGGCGATGTAGCCGCCATCCTTCCAATAACGCGCTGTGGCATCGTCCGGCTTGGTGACAAGTGCCGTGAGGCCTTGCCCCGTGCTCGGGTAGCGTGCGGTGTCGAGCCGGTACATGGCGAGCGCCGTCTCGATGGTCTGCAGGTCGCCTCGCGCCTTGGTCAGGCGGGCGTCGTCCACACGTCCCATCACCCGGGGCACGATAAACGCGGCAAGCAGGCCGATGATGACCACGACGACCATGATCTCGATCAGCGTGAAACCTCGCGTGCGGACGCGGGATCTGGATACTCCGTGCACGTGCTGCTCCTCTGCGGCCAATGGGCGAAAAAATCCCACACCGGATCATAGCAAAGCGGGATTACGGCACTGCGACGCGAGCGTCCGTATAATCCGCCTCGGTAAAGCGGTGCTGTGGCACATCACGAGGGGGAGGAGGGATGTCGGTGGCCTTCGTTTTTCCGGGACAAGGTTCCCAGTCGGTCGGGATGTTGGCCGGACTCGCAGAACTGCATCCCGTGGTGCGCGAGACCTTCGAGGCGGCCTCGGGTGCGTTGGGTTTCGACCTTTGGGCGCTGGTGCAGAACGGTCCGGCCGAAGCCTTGGCGCTGACTGAGAACACCCAACCGGTGATGCTGGTCGCGGGGGTGGCGACATGGCGAGTATGGTGCCTCGCCGAGGGACGTCGTCCTGAGTGGGTCGCCGGGCACAGTCTCGGTGAGTTCACCGCGCTCGTTGCGGCCGGAGTGCTGAATTTCGAAGACGCTGTGCGCCTCGTCCGCTTCCGCGGCGAAGTCATGCGCGATGCCGTGCCGGATGGGCAGGGGGGTATGGCGGCCGTCTTGGGCTTGAGTGACGCCGACGTCGAGGCCGCCTGTGCCGAGGCCGCGGCGGGCGAGGTGGTCGAGGCAGTCAACTTCAACGCTCCACAGCAGGTCGTCATCGCCGGTCACACAGCGGCGCTCAAACGCGCCATCGACACCGCCAAGGCGCGGGGTGCCAAGCGAGCCTTGCCGCTGCCCATCAGTGTGCCCTGCCACAGTAGCCTGATGCAGGGCGCGGCGCGGCAACTGCGCGAGCGCGTGCAAGCGGTCACGCTATCGGCCCCCACGCTTCGATTCATGAGTTCGGTGGATGCCGAGGAGTATCGCGAGCCGGCGGCGATCGCCGATTTGCTCTACCGACAACTGGCGAGCCCCGTGCGTTGGGTGACCACCGTGGACGCCTTGCGCAAGCACGGCGTGCGGCAATTCGTCGAATGCGGCCCGGGCATGGTCTTGGCGGGTCTCGTCAAGCGCATCGATCGGACGGGCGAGATCGCGTGTTATGCCCTCGAGGATCAGGCGTCGATCGAGTCAGCACGCACCACATTGCAGGGTGGCGAAGCGTCCGCAGGGGGCGAACGATGAACTCCGTTTTTGCAGCGAACGCACTGGCCGGGCAGACGGCTCTGGTCACCGGTGCGTCGCGCGGCATCGGCCGCGCCATTGCATCAGCGCTCGCCGCCGCGGGGGCGCGCGTGATCGGCACGGCCACTCAGGCTGCCGGTGCCGAAGCGATCAGCGTGGCGCTGGCCGCTGTCGGCGGTCGCGGTGCCGTGCTCGATGTATCGGATGCCGCCTCGGTCGACGCGCTGTTGGCACAACTTGATGCTGCCGGCGAAATGCCCGGCATTCTCGTCAACAACGCCGGCATCACCCGAGACAATTTGCTCGTGCGGATGAAACCCGAGGATTGGGATGCGGTAATCGCCACGGATTTGACCTCGGTGTTTCGGCTCAGCCGCGGCTGCCTGCGGCACATGATGAAACAGCGGTCCGGACGCATCATCAGCATTACCTCGGTCGTCGGTGCCATGGGCAATGCGGGTCAGACCAACTATGCCGCCGCCAAGGCCGGAGTCATCGGCTTTACGAAATCGCTCGCCAAGGAAGTGGGTAGCCGGCAGATTACGGTGAATGCGATCGCTCCCGGTTTCATCGACACCGACATGACTCGGGCGTTGGATGCGGCGCAGCGCGAGGCCTTAGCGGCCGGTATTCCGCTCTCGCGGCTCGGCGAAAGCGAGGACATCGCGGCGGCTACGGTCTTTCTGGCTTCCGCCGCTGGAGGCTACATCACAGGACAAACGTTGCATGTGAACGGCGGGTTGTACCTGTCGTGATGTGCTTTTCTGCAACAGCGTTGTTTTTTGTAGACAAAACAAACTCTTAGCCATCGACGGATGGCATCAGGTGTCGATCCCGCCTACAATGTTCGCCCGGCTGCGCCAACCGCGCTCCGGGCCACACAGGTCGTCAAGAGGACATTTATCAGATGAGCACTGTCGAACAACAAGTCAAAGCCATTGTCGCCGAACAGTTGGGTGTGAAGCTCGAGCAAGTCACCAACGCCGCATCGTTCGTCGATGACCTCGGTGCCGATTCGCTCGACACCGTGGAACTCGTGATGGCTCTTGAAGAGGAGTTCGAGACCGAGATCCCGGACGAAGATGCCGAGAAGATCACGACGGTCCAACAAGCGATCGACTACGTCACGGCCCGCCGCAAGGCCTGAAGCCGTTCGACTCCAACGCCGGGGTCGGCCGCGTGCTGGCCCCGGCGTTTTATTGAATTCCTGTCCGATGCAGTCCCAGAGGTGAAGCGTCCGTGAGCAAGCGTCGCGTGGTGGTCACTGGTCTTGGCATCGTGTCGCCGGTGGGTAGCACCGTCGCCTCGGCTTGGGAGTGCGTGCTTCGCGGCGAGAGCGGCATCGGGCTCATCACGCGTTTCGACACGACTCAGTTTGCGACTCGCATCGGCGGCGCCGTACGCGGTTTTGACATCGCCGCGTACATGAGCCCCAAAGAAGCGCGCCGTATGGACGAGTTCATCCACTACGGCGTGGCGGCCGGCGTGCAAGCGGTGCAGGACTCCGGGCTCGATCTTGCCGCCGAGGACACCCGCCGTTGCGGCGTCATCTCGGGAGCGGGCATCGGTGGCCTTCAGACTATCGAGTCTGAGTTCGAGGCCTTTCAAACCACGCAGAGCCCGCGCAAGATTTCGCCGTTTTTCATCCCGGCCTCGATCATCAACATGATCGCGGGGCACTTGTCGATTCGTTATGGCTTGCGCGGCCCGAACCTCGGTGTCGTCACGGCCTGCACGACTTCGACCCACGCGATCGGCCTTGGCTATCGCACCATTCAGTACGGCGATGCCGACGTCATGCTCGCGGGCGGCGGTGAGATGTCGACCACGCGGCTCGGCATTAGCGGCTTCTCACAGGCGAAGGCACTGTCGACTCGCAACGATTCGCCCACGGAAGCTTCCAGACCCTGGGATCGCGATCGCGATGGTTTCGTCGCCGCCGACGGTGGTGGGGCCATCATGCTCGAGGAACTCGAGCATGCGCGTCGACGCGGCGCACGAATCTACGCCGAGCTCGTCGGCTTCGGCATGAGTGGCGACGCGTATCACATCACCGCGCCGCCGGAAGATGGCGCCGGGGCACAGCTCGCCATGCAGAACGCGCTGCATGATGCCGCTCTCGATCCGTCGGCTGTGCAGTACCTCAATGCGCATGCGACATCAACGAACCTCGGTGACCGCGCTGAGACGGTCGCCATCAAGAGCGCCTTCGGTGAGCACGCAAGATCGCTCGCCGTCAGCTCGACCAAGTCGATGACCGGACACTTGCTCGGCGCGGCCGGCGTCGTTGAGGCCATCCTCACGATTCTCGCGATCCGGGACCAGGTCGCACCGCCGACGATCAACTTGCACAACCCCGACCCCGAGTGCGACCTCGATTACGTGCCGAACACGGCGCGCCCGATGACGATCGATGTGGCCGTGTCCAACTCCTTCGGCTTCGGCGGCACGAACGGCACGCTGGTGTTCCGCAAGTTCCAGGGCTGAGTCGCACGCTGGCGTGGCGGCCGT
>Ga0172373_10007447_pt1 | contig 14199 bp, 20 predicted proteins | sample Lak10m_2_FD_114546 | JGI IMG/M metagenome (GOLD analysis project Ga0172373, IMG submission 114546) | Freshwater microbial communities from Kabuno Bay, South-Kivu, Congo - kab_092012_10m | ecosystem: Environmental > Aquatic > Freshwater > Lake | place: Democratic Republic of the Congo... | reverse complement strand
TCCTAAACCAGCACTGGCCGTTGTTTTAGGTTAGCCTAACAACTTAACATAATAGTGGTTATGCGACACGGCGATATACTGTGTGCGGGGTAGTTGCTGTCCCCGTTGCTTGGCAGGTAGTGTGGTCATCGCAGCAATGCAGCAGCAGAGCGCAGCACTACAGATGCAGGTACGTCGGCAGAGTGTGGAAGCAAGGAGCAGAAAAGCCAAAAATCTGCACGGAAATCCGAAAGCCGAAAGGGGGCTGGGTTTTGAGATTCGTTTCGGTTTGCGAACTGAATCGTTGTTATGCCGCAATAATCCCCACGGTCTCTGCTTCTCAGCCGTTGTTTTGCTGTCCCCTAGCCGTCAAGGACATCGTGTCCTGTAGCTCATCCCCACTGGCGTTCAGGCTCGTTTCAAGACAATACCTAGCCACATCTGCTCAAGGCATGAGCCAATTAGCACGTCGTAATCGGCTCATCTCGGATCCCAGCGAATCACGTAGCTGTGAATCAAGTGTTGACATCTGGTTTGACATTGTCATTTTTTTTTCGTAACTTTGCCCAAGCTAATTAAAAGCGAAGCCATCTAAGCTGATTGATCCGCTACGGTGGCTTTGTCTTCGAGCGCCACCTGCGGATCTCTTTAGTAGCTGTCTAAAGAGCAGGCTTCTCACTAAGGAGCGCAAGCAGAGCTCTCAGTTAGCTTTTCGAATTGCGGGGGCTCATGTCCTTTTTTCTCGTTATCTTTATGACATGGACGACAACAAAACCCCCGGCCTCGAGCAAGACGACATAGAGATCTTAGACCCCGCTGAGTGGGAGTGGGAATCAATAGACGGCATCAAGGAGGCCGCATTCATACTCAAGTGTATTCAGTCCACGTTCCCCAACGGGGATCCGGTGTTTGATGCCATCGACAGGGGTCGTATGACCAAGGTGCTGATGACCCACATCAAGAGGTTGTAACGGATTTCTTATCTTTGCCGAAAGCAAAAACACATGAACATCAGGAAGAAGACACCAATGTACCCCGGGGGTGGAAAGATCGTGAAGATGTACGAAGACGGGGGACAGATGGAGAACTCCGGAGACCCGAAGTTCGTCGTTGCCGACGGACAACTGAAGATGGTACTGGGATCAGGTAAGTTAACCGATAGCTTCACCCCGTCTCAGCTTGAGTCATACCTGAAGAAGGCGGGGTTCTTGAAAGTGGATTACACCGGCGGAACCAAGTCCGAGGCCGGTACGTCGTCTTTGGGATCGGCAGCAGTGGCGGACAGAGTCAAATCATATCGGGACACCGGAGACCTCACGGCTATCGCAGAACTCATTGACGTCAATCTCGACGGCTACGACTCCGTGATACCCGGGTTGCCGTTTGGATCAGACCGCCGTCCCGGAGAAGAGGTAAGCAAACCCGTAGGTGGCCGAACCAAGGTGAAGTACGGCGAGTACCCCGCAGAACTCCTTCGTAAGCAGTACGAACAGTAACGGCTACAGGCATGCAGGTCAAGAAGAGGTCTAACACCAACGACCCAGTGCTTAGTGCCATGAGCGTTGTGATGTCTGAAAGGAACAAGAGCATACCTTGGGTAGATAGAGGACTGAATCCAAGCGACAATCCTTCAATGAAGAATGCCGATGGTTCGGTGTCAACGCACAGAATGGCCGCTGAGTTCATAGACGGGGACTGGTATGTCTTCCCAACCATAGACTACGACAAAAAGTCGGGGAAGTGGATTGAGTTTGAAGATCCTTTTGAGGCCTACAATTACCACAAGCAAAAAGGGTCTTTGATGAAAATGCCAAACAAAGAGCTTGCGCTTTATTACGCTGAAAACGGATTAATAAAGCACTGAGATGATTAACTACATCGACTCAAAGATATCGCCGCTGATGGATGCCATAGCCTTAAACTCCCTGACACTGCTGTCGATAATAACCATGGTCATATCCAAGGAGACCGTGACGTGGATTGTAGGCTGTCTCGTTGGGGTTACTGTGGCGTGGTTCAACGTAGAACGAGCTCTCAAAGTCCGCAAGGAAAGGCTGGGCAAATCTAAAGAAAGTCAAGACGAGGAGTAATTAGTTCTTCTTGGGCTCGTAGTGCGACGGCACACATATCTCCGCCCTGCCCGACAGCTTGTCATAGAAATCCGCGGCAACCTTCCTTCCGGCTTCGGTCAGCCTGTATCTCGTGGTGTAGGCGTGCCTGTACTTCAGTTCCTCGAAACTAATATCCCTTACCCTGCCTTCGAAGTTCTTTCGGTGGTAGACGTTCTCCACCAGTCCCAATGACATCATCGGTTCTATCTTGGCTTTTCTTATGTTGCTGTGCTTTAGTCGCATTGCTTTAGCGAGGTGGTCAATGGTGAAGAACTCGTAGTCCTTAATGAACAACACGGTGTCGATCATGTTTCTTGTCAACCCCGTGCTGTAACAGATGTCCGCCATCACTAGGTGCAGGTATTTGACATAGTTGTCTCCAGCAATGCTTTCCGGGAGCTTTGCGAACTCCCTTCGTCTCTTTGTGCCGTTTTCTTGCATTTAGTTATATTTGCCGAATACAAACTTAAAGAAAATGAGCCTACAAGGCAAACGAATAAAGGACATCTGGAGGCAGCTAGTAAACATCCAGCTTTCCATCACGCCATCAGCACTCAAGACCGGAGACGGGCAAGAACTACCTATTAAGGTTTCGCCTACAGAAGTTGAAATAACCGGCGCACTGAAGCTCTCGGCGGTTCCTCGTGGCAGCAGCTCCGAGGCGCTAACCGTGGACAGCGCCGGCAAAATAGCTAAGGTTCAGATCCCCGTGTTTCGGCCAGCCACCGCCACGGTGGTAAGCGGGACAGCCCCGGGGATATCTTTAGACAACGGCTTAGGACAGTCATCGGTGATTAGGTTCTCGGGTGTCGATGGCATACAAGCACAGGCGTCGTCGTCGGGGGGAATAGTGTTTTCGTTGAGTGCGATAACAATGAATCAAATATCGGCCGCCACAACACTAACGGCTGAAGACCACAAGAAAATCCATGTTATAGACGCAGCAGCGTTGGCCGGCGGAGACATAAGGCTGCCACCGCCACAGGCCGGCGCAGTGTTCAAGTTTATAATATCGGTGTCGTCTGCAACGGCGTTTAACATCGTAACAAATGACGAAGGCGCTAGCGTTCAGTCTAACTACTTCTTTGGCAAGGCCTATGTGCACAAAACCGGTGGTACATCGGGCGACGCACAGATAATCGACAAAGCAACGGCATCCGCAACCCCGGCCAGCTACGACCATTTCAAGGTAGACAAGGACAGCACAACCACTGGTGGCCACGAGGGAGACGTCATTGAATTCTACGCCATTGATGGCGTGGCTTGGCTTGTAAGCGCCTCACTGACTACGACTCAGAACGTGGGAACACCAACGGTAATAACATCGGCATAATGTCTCCGTCGCAACTAAAGGAGTTCGAGGCGCTGATATCCAAGATCGTCGAGTTCATAGATAACAACGATCTCAATGACGACATCACTTATTGCTTTACCGCCACGACACACGTCCACGGCAACGTGCATAAGGTATTGGTACAGACCAACGCCGCCACAGACCAAGAACTAAACTCTGTGTTCGACTACGGTTTCGCTGCGTTTGCCTACATTGCCGAAGAACAGCAAAGGAAAAACCCGCCAATGGACTTTGACATAAATCCAAACTAATGCAGATCATCAGGAAAATAGTAGTGGGCATCAACCCAAAAGACGCCATGGCATATGTCGTAGGAGGTAATGCCGGCGTCGGAAAGGTGGTGCGCATTGAACTCGACGAACGAGAACTGGTGTTGAACAACACCCGGAAGTACGATGTATTCGTGGAGTCCGACAACGGCAGCTTTATATGGAAGTCCATTCACGGCTTGCCGGTAATAGTGGAGTACGACTGCGAATTTTAAATCAATGCATAACAAATACATCATCAATGAAATCAATGAACCACTTCATTGTCTCCGTGCCCAAGACTCACGAAGACAGCATCATCACGTCTTCAGGCGTTGAGATCGCAATCGACCCCAAGTGGAACCAGTTCGAACACAGGGTCTGCTATGGAGAAATCGTGTCCGTCCCCGAGAAGCACGACACCGGAGCACAACTAGGAGACACTCTTTTCTTCCACCACCATGTAACGACCTCCGCTAATCTCAACGCCGGTGAGAGTATGTATGCGGTGTTCTACGACGACAAAAACGGCTACAACGGCCACGGCATCGCATATCGAAGGAGGTCTGACGGCGTGTTGATAATGCTGTCCGATTGGGTGTTTATGACGCCGGTAGAGGAGAAACCTGAAGACAGGGTGTCATCCACGGGCGTCATCGTTGAGCTCGGCATCCACAACAAGACAAAGCGTAGAGCCACGATACACACGGCCAACGAAGAACTTCTGAGCTATGGCGTGCTGCCCGGTGATGTCGTTGGCTTTGATGTGAATTCCGATTACAGGATGAAGCTCGACAACGGCGACGTCGTGTACCGCATGAAGGCCAAAGACATCTCTTACGTAGAAGCACAGCAATAACTTGCCGTCATGACTAAGAAGTCAAGCCAAAGCTTTACCCGGGAGTCTGCCATTAAGTTAATGCAGGCCATGGAGGACGCTATAAGCAACATGATCGAGGAAATCCGCAAGCCAGTGGATGCCGAAGTCACTGGATCCGCAAGAAAGGCGGAGTTAAGTTCAATTAAGCAAACAGCCATAGACTGTAAAGAACTCATCGCCGAGCGTCACAAACTCGAGGCCATGATTTCAAGCATAGACGCCGGCGACGGAGTCCCTGAAGAACAGGACTTCGGCGTGGGTTTCGCAGAGAAACACGCAAAGAAGAAATAAGACATGACCAAACCCAAACAACAGCAATCATCATTTATCGCCAAGCCTAAGAAAAAGCGCCCCGGAGTTCATTCAAAGAAGAGATCATCGGGGCTGAAATCAAGTAAGAACTACTCAAAACCATATAGGTCTCAGGGACGGTAATGCTTGTACGCAAAGAGGGATACGATGACGACGTCATAAAAATTTCCAGCGACAGCGCTGAAGGCGAGGTCGTGGAGATCGGCGGGCTATACATAATGCTGCCGAGAGTTCCTAAGCGCAAAGACATACTGCATAACGACAAGCCCCAGCACTTGCAGTGTTGGCGGAGACTGCCGGTGCCTGAGGAAATCAATGGCATAAAGTCAATGGACGACTGGCGGCAGATGCCAAAGGAGTTCAGGGATAAATGGAGCCCATACATAGACGAAGAGTTTCGCAGACGTGCACATGGGCTGTGGTTCTATAACAACGGAGTGCCAACGTACATCACTGGCAGACATTACATGGCATTGCAGTGGAGCAAGTTCGACGTTGGGTTCCCCGACTATCTCGAACCGCAGCGCAGGATATTCATCCACCTAGAGGCGTGCATCGTAGATGATAGGTGCTTGGGACAGCTCTACACCAAATGCCGCCGTAGCGGGTACACAAACTGTGCCGCCACTGTCTTGGTAAGTGACGGAACGTCTGTGGTAAACAAGCTCTTGGGAATTCAGTCAAAGACCGGATCTGACGCTCAAGAAAACGTCTTCATGAAGAAGGTCGTGCCGATGTACAGGGGCTACCCGTTTTTCTTCAAGCCCATCCAAGACGGAACCACCAACCCCCGCATGGAGCTGGCTTTCAGAGAGCCGTCTAAGAAGATCACGAAGTCCAACAAAACATCAAACGAAGACGACAGCCTAAACACTGTAATCAACTGGAAGAACACCACCAACAACGCCTATGACGGGGAGAAGCTGTTCAGGCTTTTTTTAGACGAGGCAGGCAAATGGGAAAAGCCAGTTGACATCAGGGAGGCTTGGCGCATACAGAAGACCTGCTTGATTGTCGGCCGGAACGTCGTCGGTAAGGCCATGGTAGGAACCACTGTGAATCCCATGGATAAAGGCGGTAGGCAATACAAGTCACTGCTACAAGATAGTGATGTCTCAAGGCGCGACGGCAACGGCCGTACGGCATCTGGATTATACAAACTATTTATCCCAGCCTATGAAAGCCTCGAGGGATTCTTTGACCTCCACGGCAACCCAATCGTCGAAGACCCATTGGAGCCAGTGCTTACCCTTGACGGCAGCACGACATCCATAGGCTCCAAGACCTACTTAAAGAACGCCAGAAAGGCCTTGGAACACGACCCCAGAGAACTCAATGAATTCATCAGGCAGTTCCCGTTCAACGAAGACGAGGCCATCAGGGAGTCCGTTGAGGGCAGTCATTTTGACGTAGGCAAGATATATCAGCAGATAACCTATAACGACGGCATGTTTCCGTCTCCGGTTGTCACGGGCGACTTCGGATGGCGTGGCGGAATACAGGACACCGAAGTAGTGTTCATACCCAAGGTCAATGGCAAATGGAAAATCACTTGGCTGCCGCCGGCGGACATCAGGAACAAGCGAGTCCAAGGCAGAACAGGTAAGGTAGCCCCCGGCAACAAAGCCTTAGGCAGAGCTGGAGTCGATAGCTACGACATCGACCAAACCGTAGACAGCAGGGCGTCAAAAGGTAGCTGTCACATCCTCACCATGCCCGGCAACCCCTATGGCCCTGCCCTGCACTTCTGCGCGGAATACGCCGACAGGCCGCCGCTTGCCAAGATATTCTACGAGCAGGTGCTCATGGGTTGCGTGTTCTTTGGTGTGCCGGCATTAATTGAGAACAACAAATACGGGATAGTCAGGCACTTCGAGGAACGCGGATACGACGACTACGTAATGGACAGGCCGGCCCACCTAAAGGTTCCGGGATCCAATACCAACGTCAGAACCAAGGGCGTGCCATCTAATTCTCAAGACGTCATACAGGCTCATGCCCAAGCCATCGAGGACTACGTCTTCAATCACGTCGGCGAACTGCCCAACGGCGACATGGGTCACATGTACCTGAATTCCACGCTTGAAGACTGGATAGGTTACCGCATCGACAACCGAACCAGATTCGACAGAACCATTAGTTCGGGACTGGCTATCCTAGCGACTCAAGACCACCGACCCGAAAAGAAGCCCGCGACTTTCGAGGACAAGCAGTTCTTCAGGAGGTACGACAACAGAGGCTCGGTGTCGGTGCAGAAATAATTTTATTGTGGGTTTTACGGGATATCGTACCTTTGTGTCGCGGTGTGGAGAAGTGGAGTACTCGCTTGGCTCATAACCAAGATATCGCAGGTTCGAGTCCTGCCACCGCAACAACGCTGTTGTAGCTCAGTCGGTAGAGCCTTCGCTTTGTAAGCGAGTGGTCGCGGGTTCGAGTCCTGCCGGCAGCTCAATAAGACCAGCCACACTTCCCAGTGATCAGTGCAAAACGGGCTGGTTTTCGCTTTTAGAAAAAAAAGTTTGGATATCTGAAAAACTGTTCTTACCTTTGAGGCATCACAACAAAGGGAAACGTCCCTGAGGTTTTGGATACTTGGTTTTTAGGCAGCGGAGGCCACCCACGGGTGGTCTCTGTTGTTTTCGAGGTATTTGTATCTTTGCTGTTGAACTAATCGAAATCAATGAGTTCTGGTTATGGAATGTTTCCCGACCCCTTTGTAAGTCAGCTAGAAAAGCTTGACAGGGGATACGGATTAAAATATGCTAAGGCAATAGAGTCGCAGTGGGGGAGGGCCGAAGACCAGTCCTCACTGTTCAGGCGCCGTCTCAAGGAATTCGAAACCAATAGAGACTACGCCACAGGGAATCAAGACACGGCTATTTACAAACAGATCCTGAATTCCATGGATCCCAACAACGGCGACGGCACACTATTGAACCTAGATTGGTCGCCGGTGCCGATAGTCCCGAAGTTCGTCAGGGTAGTGGTTAACAAGGTTCTGTCTCGCAAACCCTACCCAAACGTGGAGTCCACGGATCCCGTGTCTCGTGGGGAAAAAGAAAAACGCAAGGCCTTTTTAGAGGCGGCTATCGAGAACAAAGACATCCTAAAGAAGTCCAAAGACCTAGGTATACAGGTGCCGATTGACCCCGACACGCTCCCCGAGTCCACTGAGGAAGCCGAGATATTCGAGGGACAGAACATCAAGACATCAGCAGAAATTGCGGCTCAGATAGGCGCTGCACTCACATTGGACTGGTGTGACTTCGATCAAAAGGTTTATCGCAGATGCGTTGAAGATCTAGTTGTAAACGCCATGGCCGTGTGTAAGAGGTCTAACGACCCCAACTATGGCGTTGTCGTTGACTACGTGGATCCCTCGCTGTTTGTTCATAGCTACACCGAAGACCCCGGGATGTCTGACATCGTATACGCTGGTCATGTCAAGCGCATCAGCATCAACGAAATCAAAAGACTCGCAGGCGATCAGTTCACCAAAGAACAATACGAGGAACTGGCTAGGAGAGTCCAGTATCAAGGCACAAACAACCCAGATGCCTTTAGCCGGCATCACTACGATACCGTAGCCCAGAGGATGAGATACGGCTATGACGACTACCTAGTGGATGTCATGGACTTTGAGTTCCTTAGCGTGGACTGTGTCTACTATGAAGAGAAGCAGTCTAGATACGGTAATGCTGGGTTTTACCACAAGGGATACAAGTACGAAGCCCCGAAGAACAGCGTGTTCGAAAGGAAGCCTGTCAAAATGGAGGTCGTTAATGTCTATGGCGGATCACTGATATCTGGAACCGACATGTTGTTTGGTTACGACATGAAGAAAGACATGCCGAGGAACGTCCAAGACATTTCGAGGACGACGATGTCTTATAAGGTGGTCTGCACTAACCTCAGGAAGATGATGCCTAAGTCCATGGTGTCGTCAATCAGGGGGTTCGCAGACCAACTACAGCTCACGCACTTAAAGCTGCAACAAGCTATTGCCAAAGCCAAGCCAGACGGCTTAATGATTGACATCGAAGGCTTGGATAACGTGTCCATCGGAAAAGGTGGAGCCGCCCTCAAACCGCTGGAAATTCAAGACATCTACGAGCAGACCGGTGTCTTCTACTACAGAAGTAAGAACCCCGAAGGCGGTCACCAGAACCCACCCATAAGAGAGATAGGCAATGCTATTCGCAACGTAGAAACTCTGGTGGGCTTGTACAATCATTACCTCAGGATGATCCGCGATGCCACTGGTATCAACGAGGTCATGGACGCCAGCACACCTAAGGGCGAGGCTCTCGTAGGTGTGCAGCAACAAGCCATAGCAGCGTCCAACAACGCCTTATACGACATCACAAACGCCGCAGCACACATCTATAAAAAGACCGTGGAAGACGTTATCAAGTGTCTTCAGATCCTCCCCGAGGAGTCGGTGATATATCAGACCTACAAGAAGGCCATCGGAAAGTACAACATGGAGATCTTGTCTTCTTTCAGAGATCTTCCGATGTGGAACTTCGGAGTGAAGGTGGTCATGGAAATGAACGACGAAGAACGGATGTTCTTGGAGCAAAACATACAACAGTCCTTGGCTCAGAGAGAACTGGATATCGAAGACGCTATGGCTGTGCGCTCGCTCAAAGACGTAGACCAAGCCCAACGGCTATTGGTTGTTCGCCGCAAGCGCCGCATGAAAACCAATCAAGACGCTCAACTCGCAAACATACAAGCGCAGGCGCAGGCAAATGCACAAGTGGCTCAGGCTCAGGCTCAGGCCAAGGCGCAAGTTGTTCAAATGGAAGCGCAAAGCCAAGCACAACTAATGCAACTCAAAGCTCAACTTGAGGTTCAAACGGCTCAGGCGTTGCACCCACTGAAACTCCAAATTGAACAAACCAAGGTTCAGGGATACTTAGCCATGGGGGCTACAGAGCAGGAATACAGAGAGAAGCTTGAGGTTATGAAGGAAGACAGAAAAGATTCGAGGTTAGATCTTCAAGCCGCCAAGCAGTCGGCCCTTATTGAGCAGCGCAAGGGCAATTCCGGCCCGCTTCCCGAACCACAGAGAGAAGAAAAAAAAGACGACCTCATTGATCAAATCCTAGGAAATGCCTAACAAAATAAACCTCGACATATCCACACGAACCGACATAGTATGCCGCAAGGGCGACACGTTTTCTTTGGATATGGACATCAATGATTCCTCAGGAGTCGCTTTAGACCTGACATCCTATGTTTTCAAAATGGAAGTAAGAGAAACCGATGACGCCGACACGACGATACTGGCTTCTACGGATTTCAGCTTCACCGCGGACGCCAACGGGAATCTTGTCGCAACTGTTCCCGCGGCCACAATGGCTAGTATTGATTCCGGAGTATATGTCTACGACCTGCAAGCCACGGTTGCTGGGGTTGTGAGGACGTGGCTTCACGGCATATTCACCGTCAAAGAAGATGTAACGGTTTAATATGGCAGACATATCGATAACAATAAATCAGCCGTCGATAAGCATAAGCCTAGCCGCTACTATTCAGGAGGTAGCGGACTCCGAGACGGCTTGCGAGGATTTCAATCTCGTCATAAAGATCGACGGCGTAACGCAGTCAACAACCACGCTTGTCGTGTGTGAATCGCACAGCATTAATGTAAACTGGTCATAATGGCAGACGTAACAGTTAATATACCATCGCTTCCGCAGATAAGGAAATCCTACACTCAAGCCTCTCATGGATTTGTTGTCGGAGATGTTTTGAAGATCTCTGGAACCAACGCCTTTGCAAAGGCTCAAGCAGACTCTGTGGCTAACTCAAGGACTGTGGGGATAGTCACCGCCGTTGCGGACAGCAACAACTTCACCATCACTTTTCAAGGCCTGATAACCGCAGGCGTTCCTGCTCAGGCCGCCGGCACGGTTATGTACTTGAGTTCAGCAACAGCCGGTCTTCTGACCGCAACAGCTCCGGGCACCAACGACACTCCTGTGCTCGTGGTTCTTGAGAACGCTGTCTCTGCTGTGTTTATTAATTCCCTATTCGTTGCCGCCAGCAGTGGCGGGGGTGTTGTTGAGGCGACAAGGGCGGAATTACAAGCGCTTCTTGCGGGCGGCACAGCAGACACGGCTGTGACCTACAGAATAACCAACGCACTCACGGCTACTGCTGTAGTCGATGTTTGGGCAACTACGGCGTCCACTATCTCAGGAATGGCGATCGACCACACCAATAGCGACTTTGGATTTTATAACATCACGGGAGACGCTTGGGTCACGCTGTACGAGCCAAACGTAAACCTCACAGCTAACCGTGCCGTGGTGTCCGACACCAACGGCAATCTTGCTGCATCAGCCACGACAGCAACTGAGATCGGATATGTGAATGGCGTTACATCTGAGATCCAAACACAGCTCAACTCTAAGCCCTCACAGGACAGCACAATCATTGGAACAAACCCCGGGGGCACGGTTGTTCCAACGGGTGTTGCAACTCGTTTTTTTTCACTGCTGTCCACAAACACTTCAGCTTCAGTCGCAGAGAGCCAACGCGAAAACGACATGCCTCGGTCTGGAATATTTCAAAGACTATACGTTAAAACACAGACATCACAGGGCGCCACGGGATCGCTTGTCTTAACAGTGAGAAAAAACACAATCAGCACTAGTATTGTGGTCACGGTGGCCGCAGGGTCTGTCGCTGGTACGTTCTCAGATCTAGTTAACACCGCATCATTTAACGCCGGCGACACCGTGGCGCTGCAAGCCGTTAATAACCACACCGGCGGCAACTCCGCGGGGATTACATCAACAACAATAGGTTTTCAGAGGTCATAACAAAACCAAATACATGTACGACAACAAAACAACGAAAACAGGCGATAAGATCAATATCGAAATCGCCACGTTAAGCCACGGGAAAGTATCGCTTATACTCTGTGGCGCACCACTTGAAGGCATTGAAAGGCAGGACTTAGAAAACACCCTAGCCGTAGCTGGACATTCCGCCGAGGAGATCGCAGACGCATTAGCTAATGAGGATTGGATTCGATCACTGCACGGCAAGATCATCGACTACTGCAACTGGACGCAGGATTGGGACGGATTGATTCAGGCCGTTGGCAATTCTCCGTCTACGTGGATCACTGATTTCTGCACGGCAAACGGTATAGATATTCCCTGATGGAGGTCAAGAAGAAACTCAAAAGCTTGGGGTTGGATGCCGTCAACAAGCCGAAAAGAACTCCCGGCCATCCGACAAAGTCTCATGTCGTCCTCGCTAAGGACGGAGACAAGATGAAGGTCATAAGGTTCGGACAGCAGGGCGTTTCTGGATCTCCCGAAAAAAAGGGGGAAACGGAATCAGAACGCAACCGCAGGGAATCGTTCAAGGCAAGGCACGCAAGCAACATAGCCAAGGGCAAGATGAGCGCGGCGTACTGGGCTGACAAGACAAAGTGGTAAGAAAAACATTTGTATATTTGCGGAGAAATCACTAAGGAAATATGGCAACGATAACAGCTACGGTTAGCATTGCGAGTTCAGACCTCGTAACCGACAACATCAACTTCAGTGCTGCGGCCTCGCTTTCGGCGACACACACCGAAGGCTTAAGCCGAAAGAAAATTACATCAACCGCAAAAGGCACGTCCGCTGGGCAGGTGACGCTTTACGACGCCTCTCTTTGGGCAGCGCCGGCAATGGTGTATGTTAAGAACGCGAGTTCCTCGCTGTCTGATATCATTTACATCTATGCTAATACAGCCTCAGACGATCCAATCATTGGGCATCTGCGCGGTGGCGACTGGGCGCTTTTGCCATGTAACAACACCGACGACCTAATCGCCTATGCCTCTGGGAGCGGTATCGTTGTTGAGTTCATGGTTATAGGAACCTTAGCCTAATAGCAAATGGTAGGTAACGGGAAAGCAGGAAACACGCAGAGCTTAGCCTCCCCGGCTAATTTCAACACGGCGGAAGGCGGACAAGGATACACCATCCTGCTTGTTGACGGCGCTGTATTTTTTGCCGGGCTGTCGTTCGACGGGTTGGCAGTTGATGTCAGGCCCGGCGCTTCCTATGGCTTCGTATACACAGACCTAGACAACGATCTCACGGTTCACTTACCAACGGCAACGAAGATCAGATACGTTACTGGCGAGACAGAGGCGCTGACATCCATGGCGGACTCAGAAGTCATAGCCGGGAGCGTTGTAACCATAGAGCATGCCAGCAACGCCAAGAACAACGGCACATATGTCGTTAAGTCTTTTGATGCGTCAGCGGCTTCTATGAAGCTGCAAAGGATACAGTTCAATGGCGTTATAAACACGGAGATCGACGGCGTTACCGACGCCACTGATGACACCGTTGGAAAGATTACGTTGTTGCCGTTTAGCAACGCTTATAAAGTGGTTGCTCTATCCCCATCGTCTGGCGCCACCATAGGTGTGATAAGAGCTAACAACATCGGAGGAGCGTCGTTAGATAGCGTGGTTATACCAGCCGGCATGGAGGTTCGTGCCGACATATGGCAGTTTTCAGCCGCCGCCGGAGCGACCAACAGGTTCTTGGTATATTGTCAAGCTCCCCCGTCTAAGGAGTTCTACGGAAGAATGTTCATTTAAGTCAGATAAATACAATGGAAAACCAACAACAAGAGCAGCCGATAACACCGAAGATCGTAGACGACCCTTCGCAGTTGTCGATGTTCGCAGACAACGCACAGCCGCCGACACCGCAGGCGCCTGCGCAGCAACAACAGCAAGCACCGACACTTGACGAGGCTCAAGTAGTGGGTTTCCTGAGCGAAAGGCTCGGCAAACCCATTAAAGCCATCAACGAGTTGTCAGCCTACATAGACAGAGAACCCGTCGAAATCGACGAGAGGGTAAAGGCCATCAACGAGTTCGTAAAGAACACGAAGAAAGCCCCAGAAGACTGGTTCAAATACCAGAGCTATGACCCAGCGAAAATGGATGACGTCTCTGTATTGAAAGCGGCTTTGGCAATAGAGCACCCGGATTTAGGAGTTAAGGAGATCGACATCCTTGCGAAAAGCAAGTATGGTTTTCAAGACGAGTCAATCCTTGCCGAGGACGAGCTTGAGGTCTACAAACTCAATCTCAGAATCAACGCCGAAGACGCAAGAAAAAAGATCCAAAAGGTACGGGATCAATTTGCTGCGCCAACCAAGAGAGACGACAGCTCACCGTTTAATAGCGAGTGGGTGTCGGCCATGGAAGCCAATGCTAAGGAGATCGAAGCCTTGGAGTTCGCATTACCGAGCGGAGAGAAATTCTCTTTCGGTATAGAC
>Ga0172373_10007444_pt1 | contig 14210 bp, 17 predicted proteins | sample Lak10m_2_FD_114546 | JGI IMG/M metagenome (GOLD analysis project Ga0172373, IMG submission 114546) | Freshwater microbial communities from Kabuno Bay, South-Kivu, Congo - kab_092012_10m | ecosystem: Environmental > Aquatic > Freshwater > Lake | place: Democratic Republic of the Congo... | reverse complement strand
CGCGACTCCCAAATGTTTCATCTACTGCTTTTTTAAAGGATGGCAACAGGTAGTCGTGACCTGCTATCAAACCACCCTTTCTAACTTTTGGAAGCCAAGTATTTATGTCTTCTTTCACTGGCTCGTATTCGTGAGCAGCATCAATAAACACAATCTCTATGGAGTCGTCGTTAAAATCTTCTGCTGCTTCAACTGAAGGTTTTCGTATTGCAGTTATATGGGATTCTATGGGCTTGATGTTATTCAAAAACAAATCATACAGGGTATCATCCACAACATTTGGGTCTTGGGAGTGTTCGGACGAACCTCTCCATGTATCCACAGCAAAAATGTCAATATCTTTGCTTGCGTTGAGTGATTCAACAGTAAAAAACGAAATGCTTTTTCCTTTCCAAGAACCAACCTCTACAAAAGTGGAATTATTTGGAAGAACTTTCACAAACTCTTTGTATAGATTTGGATATGTGAACCAATTTTCTCCAAACGATTCTTGTTCGTATATGTGTTCTATCATAATTAAGAGCCTTTCGTATTAACCTTAATCCAATCTTTCACATCCACTTCAGGAATCCAACCAAGTTCATTTCTTGCTTTTGTGCAGTCAGAAAGATTGTGACGGGCTTCTCCCTGTCGTGGGGGCAAATGGACTATTTGCTTGCCTCCAAATATACGAGCAATGTCGTTGACGGAATAGGTTGATCCAAATCCTATGTTGTACACTTGCCCCCACTCATAGAACGGGGAACCCGGATCAAGTGTTGCTGCCAATAGATTGGCTCTGGCAATATCTCCCACATAGATGAAGTCTCTCTGTTGTTCTCCGTCACCAACCACAGTGAGTGGTTCTCCTGCATCCATAAGACGCTGAAATATACCTGTCACAGTGGCGTACTGACCACGAAACGGTTGCCGTTCTCCGAATACATTGAAGTACCGGAATACCACTGTTTGCAGCCCGTATAGGTCAGAATACATTTTGCACAACTGTTCCCCGCCAACCTTGCTAACAGAGTACGGATTAAGACAATCTGTGGGCATTTTTTCGGTTAGTGGTGGAGTGTTCTTCAAACCGTATGCGGATGAAGTGGACGAATACACAACTCGCGCAACTCCTGCTTCCCGCGCACATTGAAGAACCGTTGCGGTTCCAAACATATTGGTGTATACCGCTTTCAGTGGATTGATTATACAGGGCTGAATTCTTGCCTCTGCTGCTAGATGAAAAACAGCATCAACACCATCGTACAGATGTCGTGTAGCACCGTAATCAGTTATGTCCAACTTGTGGTTTTTTGCTGCGGCATTCCAATAGAATTTGTCATTGCATTCCGCAGACTCATTGTCGATCACAACAACTTGATGACCCTTTGCCAACAAATAGTCAACCAAGTTTGATCCAATAAATCCTGCTCCACCTGTCACAAGTGCTTTCATGCTTAATCTTTCATGTACTCTGTGTACGAATCACTGATTGCTTTCTTGAGAGCCGTAGTAGAGTATGTATGGACTCTAGGAACAAAGATCACTGACAAATCAATATCTTTTCCGGTATAATTTTTTCCGCGATAGTCATCTCCCAAAAATCGAACATCATACTTTCCTGAAGACAATTCATTCCGCAAGTCTTGTTCCGTAGAGTAAACAACAACACCATCCACAAACTTCATCGACAGCAATATCTCCTGTCGCTCTGCCGTGGTATGAACCGGACTCATCTTTTTTCGCTCTATTGATGGATTATCGTGTAACAGAACAGTAAGACGATCACAGTGCTGTTTGCAAAAATTCATCATGCGACAGTAACCCGGATGAATCAGATCAAATGCTCCTGCTAGAACACCATTTGTACCACAACAAGACTTTCTCCAATCCACAGCATTGATTGCCTTGTCGTCTATCATTACATCGAATGAAGGTTTGCCTTTTGTGATTAGCCGATGATATTTCAATCCCCAAGACCGGATTTGATCTACTGTCATATCGTGCCAATCAATCCCGGTGCTTGCTCCTCTAGCAGTAAACAAGATAATGGTATTGCCTGCGTCATACAGAGCGTTTACTTCGGCTACTGCCTTTTTCATCGGAACGGCAACAGAATAATCACCATTCTGTACTAGATGGCAGAGAGTCCCGTCTATGTCAAAGCAGTATGTTTTCATATTACAGAGTGAAGAATTATTTCATGTACGCATTCAACGATTCCGTAGTCATTGGAATTCACCCAAAAATCATACGATGCTTTATTTGCGTGGTTGGATCTGATGGTATTTGCCGAATCGAATCCGGTAAGAATCACATACGAAATTCCAGTAGAATAGCAGTACTCTGCACACTTCAAGATGTTTTTGGAATTTCCAGACGAACTAATCAAAATAACAAGTGAATCGGGATCGCAGAATTCCTTCGTATACTGTAGAAATGCGTTTTCATATCCGTAGTCATTTGCATAACAAGACATTCTCGCTCCATCAGAAAAACAAATTGCTCTTTTGCCCAATACTTTAGTATAGTCTTCTGCAATATGAGAAGCGATGGCATTGCTACCCCCGTTTCCCAAAATAATGATGCTACCTTTCCATCCACGAACCAAAGTCTTGAAGTCTTCCAAAGTCTGCTCGGATATGGTGTTCAGTGCAGACACAATATTTTTCACAAATGTCATACCAATCTCCTAGTTCCGTGTGGTGAAAGACCTACACGGTAGAAACGATCATCCGGTATTTTTCCCTTTTCAAAGAAACACAAGAAGAAACCACCGCTTCCTGCTCCACAAAGTTTATGAGAAACACATCCGTCTAACGAAGATAACCAACAATCCATATCCGCTATGTGACCCACAGCAATTGATGCCGATGTTCGTTTCTTCGCTTTCCACCCGTCGCGGATAAGATCCATGAATGATCTATAATCACCATTCAGTATGCACTTCTCTGCTTCTTCGACCATTGGATTAAAAACATCCTCATCAGGAACTTCTACCGTCTTGAGTATGTCGGTGGAATTTCTAACAGTTCCGGTGAACAACAAACACACATCGTAATGATCGAAAATATCTGTAGGTAGGAATGTATATTTCGGCAAACCAACACTGCTGAATTCTATCTTTTTGAATCCGCCAACACAACACCCAAAAACATCCTGCTGACCAAGCAAAGGGTTTATTCGCTTTTCTGTTGCGTGTGCATTCACTCCCCATTCCGTTTGGGAAAGAGACTTTCCGCTGAATTCGTTAATAGCAGCACTGATAGAGCAAGCGTAAGACGAAGAAACAGCAAGTCCCGAACCATGAGAAAACACATCACTAGTCATGTGTATGGAACAAGGAAGACAATCGTGAGCAATAAAGAATTCTCGGACAAGTTCATTTTGAATGTCTTGGATGCGAGAAATTTCTTCTCGCTTTGAGTAATTCAGTATGTACTTGTTGTCAAGTTTATTTCTTCCAAGGCAGTCCCGATACATTGAAACATAGGTGTACAAATTAGGAGTGAATGAAATCACAGATCCTCTACCGTGTTTCTGTACATACGAATCCAAATCACTGGATCCACCAACAAGGGATAGTCGGACAGGAGAAGATGTGGTTACATAATTAAGCATCAATATTCTTGTTTATGAAAAACAGTCCCCTGGTTACAAAATGAGAAATAAAAAAAGGAGCGTTCGGTATCTTCAATCTTTCCGCAGCATCTTCAGATGATTTTTGTCGAAGTTCGTTTGTGATTGATTCTGAAAACTCAAAACCATAAGATGCTAGATTCGTGATCCAATACTCTTGTGTGTTTTCGTTCACATGATGATGACCACCCTGACCTATTCCCGCGAATGTAATTGCAAGATACTTTGCCTTTTGAAAATCTGCAACAAAGTTGTCCATGTATTTTTCTTCTACGTGCTCCACGAATTCACAAGACCAAGCAAGATCGAAATGGCGATCAATATTTGTTTTTTCTGTTGTGTAATCGTGCTGAACACATTCTCCCGGTATCAGACTTTGAGCGCAAGCGATTGGACTACCTTCGACTCCAAGAACTTCACATCCTATTGATTTGAAGAATCTAGCAGAGTATCCCTTACCACATCCAATGTCTATTACACTCTTAATTTTAAATCGGTCTACCATGTATTCCCACATTATGGGATAGTATGTTCCACCATCACCTCCCGGTGCCCATCCTCCAAGGTGTCCCTCATCCAATGACTGACCGTGGGTTTGTTCTATGATCTCTCTCATTTTAGTTCTCCAAATTTGTGTAGATGTCCAACAGTTTATTTTCTATGATCTTATAGCAGTACTTTTTTTGATACTGCTTTATGGTTGCCGCTTTCTTTTCTGCTAGGTAGGGTTTATCTTGTTTGAGTTTCTTCATTTCATCCACATATTCATCCATCGACCAACACATCTTTCCGCACCCTTCTACTTGTTCTGCGTGACCCATATTTTGTGCCACGTGAGTAATCACCGGAAGACCGTGATACATGGCTTCTATGATTGCAGCAGAACACACCTCTCCATCGGAACGAGCGTGAGCGTATACATCCAATGAACCCAAAAAATCATGGATGTCTTCTACCTTGGCAGCAAAATCCACAAATACCACATTCTTTAATTTCAACTCTGTTGCAAGATGTCTGTGCTTTATTGATCCTCCTAATATGATGAAGTAGGTATTTTCGTCTTGAACTTGTGAATAGGCAGCAAGAGATACATGGGAAAATATTCCATCATCGTTTCTTTGATGAAACCCATAAACAAAAGCGTCTTGTGGTATACCCAACCTTTCACGAACTGTAGATGGTTTCTTTTCGGGAACATATACCACTGTTGGTATTATGCAAATTTTCTTTGCATCTCCTCCACTCTTGATCCAACGATCTGCCTGCCACTTACAAAGCAATATGGATTTTTCTGAAGGCGTATCGTCACTCATATCACCATGTATGCTGTCTATGATTCTTACTCCGCGAATATCCGTATACGGAAATTCTCGGAACCCGTATCGTGCCGTCTGAATGACATCGTATTTTGAAGAATCAAAGACATCCCAAATATTACTGTCGATCCAAGATTTATTGGTTTCGTCGTATGCTCCAACATGTATTGGAATAGTCTTTATCCCATGAGACTCTACAAATCTCCTTCGCTCTTCTGAATGATCCGGGTGCTTCCACGATGTGCCTATGCGTGGAGCATTATTTGTGTAATAGTAGTCTACTTCGTGTTCTCTTTTAAGAATACAGGCAAGCGTTTGCAGATACTTTTCAGTTCCGCCTGCTGCCAACCCTGCAAATTTCAAACAAGCAATCTTCACGCATTCCTGCTTTCAAAAAACTTAGTTAGAACGGTTTCAATATAGTCAATGTGTTCGTCACGCACAACCGGACTTGTTCCCAAAAAGAAGGTATGGGTGGTTGCCTTGGTTGCATTAGGATACTGCTTGACCGGATCTCCATCCGAAAGATGTGCGTATCCTGGCTGCAACAGAATATTGCCACCAAAGTAATTGCGTGTCTGTATCTTATGTTCTTCTAGGAACATGGTGAGTTCCGTGCGCTTGAATCCTGCTGTATCCTTTACGGTCACAGGGAAAGCAAACCACGCAGGATCAGCACTTTCCGTAGCGTGGGGCAGCATGAACTTGTCTGCATATTTTGCAAACACCGAATACAGGCGGTTGTAGTTGTGCTTTCGTTTTTGAATAATTGTGTCTAGTTTGTCCAACTGCACAAGACCCATTGCTGCCTGTAGGTCTAGAGGCTTCAAATTGTATCCGATCTCCTCGTACACATATTTGTGATCGAATACTTCATCGGGGAGTGCGGGCAACCAATTACTGAATCGCTTCTTGCACATTCCATTCTTCAGGCAAGCAGCAGCCTTTCCGCTGCAATAGCAGCCTCGTCCCCACTCACGCAGACTCTTGACCACCATTTCCTGTTCCTTGGTGTGGGTGGCAACAAAACCGCCTTCTCCAAGGGTTATGTGGTGCGCGGGATAGAACGAGCAACTTGCCATCTCGCCAAACGATCCAAGAGGCTTTCCCTTGTAGGTACTGCCAAGAGCATCACAGCAGTCTTCCAATAGTATAAGATTGTACCGCTTCACAATGTCCATCACCGCATCCATGTTTGGTGGATTGCTCAACACATGGGCAAAAATCAGGGCAGACGCTCCGTTCTTTGCTGCCGCTTCCAGTTGACCAATATCCAAATTAAGAGTGCCCATCTCAATGTCGATGAACACCGGAGTGTAACCGTTTTGGATGATTGGGTTAATAGTGGTTGGAAATCCTGCAACGGGTGTGATGATCTTGGATCCCTTGGGCAAAGCGTGTAGTTTACGCGACCCCAAAGCAGACACCATGAGCAAATTTGCACTGGATCCGCTGTTCGTTAGGCATCCGTGTTCCTTGCCTAGACGAGCAGGGAACTTGTTCTCAAACCGAATCCCGTTTTCCCCAAGAGCAAACCACCCTTCCAGTAGACAACGAACCACAGCAATGTACTCGTTCTCATCCAAGTACGATCCTGCGTATTGAACCCAATCCTGACCGGGAGTCCAAGTCTTCTTCTTGGATTGAACCATATCAGTGATGAGTTGTTCTAGCAGTGCTTGCTTTTCTGCGGTTTGTGTGTTCAGTTCCACCACTTGAATATCCCCTTCGCGTTCTTTGGATACCATCCTAGTGCGCTGATTTTATCAGTATTGAGCGAGTAGCGCAAGTCCTGACCCCACCGATTTTCTACAAATTGAATACTTTCGTCGCCCCTTCCAAAAGACGACAACAGATCACGAACCACTTCCAAATTTGTCATGTGGTTGTTGGCTCCAATGTTGTATACAGAATTCTTTACTCCCTGCTCAATCAGGGCATAGATCGCATCCACATTGTCCTTTACATAGATCCAATCGCGGACATACGAACCGTCACCGTGTAGCGGTATCTTCTTTCCGGTTTCAATGCACTTCAAGGTCTTGGGAATGAGTTTTTCATAATACTGCCTTGAACCGTAGTTGTTTGAACTACGAGTAATCAAATAATCAAGTCCGTATGTTCTGTTGTACGCAAGCACGAACATCTCTGCTGCTGCCTTGGATGCCGAATACGGATTGCTTGGAGTGAGTTTGTCGGTTTCCGAAAAAGAGCCTTCCGGTCTGTCTCCGTAAACCTCGTCTGTGCTGATCTGTACAAACAGGGGACGCTCATGGGTTTGCTTTCCACGAATGATCTCCAGTAGATTGTGTACACCCATGACATTGCTTTTCAAGAATGGATTGGTGTCGTTGATGGAGTTGTCCACATGTGTTTCTGCTGCAAAGTTTACAACAACATCGCAGGAAGGCAAATGTGAAATATCACAAATGTCTTGATTGATGTGCTTGTAGTTTGGATGGTTGTCAAAAGGCAGCGAGTCGTGTGAGCAGTAACTCATGCAGTCAAAATCAATGACTGTATCTCCTGCTGCTAGAGCCTTTTCCACAAAATGACTGCCAATGAATCCGCGACCACCTGTCACTATGAGTTCCATGACGATCCTTTCATTACAATGCCAAGATTCGATCAACTGCCTCAAAGGTATTTATAGAGGGCACATATCCATACGACAGCAGTTTGTCATTATTCAAACACACATCTCTTACCTGAACCACCTTGTGGAAGTGCGGAGCCTCAATAGAAACCAGTTCAGAGGAAGACCCCAGTTTCTTTTTGCTGTATCTGATTATGGAACCGATGGAATGCGGATCCCGATTGCTGATATTGATAATTTCATTTGTCGGGCTGTTGTCGATACAGGTCTTCAATGCCCTGCAAGTGTCTTCCACATACATGAAATCCCGTACATTCGAACCATCATCGTACAGTTTCACGGGTTCATTTTGTTTCAGCAAACCAATCATATGCTGTATGGCATTCTTTTTGGCAGATACCTTTGCGTCGCCTTCTCCAATTATATTGGTGAGTCTCAAAATACGATACTTCATTCCAAATGTATTGCAGTAGCATATTAGCATTTGCTCTGCTGCTCGTTTGGTAATGGAATAGAACCCAGTAGGATCGCATGGAACCGTTTCCTTTGTATCCATAGTGCAATTCATTCCGTACACAAACCACGAACTCACGAAATTGAAAACTGTGTTGCTGTTGTTTGCCCGACACGCTTCAAGCACATCAATCAGTTTGTTTAGATTGGTGTCGATGTCCTTGTGGGGTTCGGTGAATATATTGTAATTGTGTACCGTGCTGATGAAGTACAGAATATTGTCTGATCCCGGCTCGTTCTGATCCTTTGGAATTCGGATGGAATCGGGATACATGGAGCAAAAACGAGAGCCTATGAAACCAGTAGATCCGTATACAGATGTGTTATTCATTGTCAGTTTCCGTATTCGTCTTCAATAGGTAATTTACCCATCCATTCTGCGCGAGAATCGTACTGCCGATCAATCTGATCTAGTTTTCCATTCAATATATGACCGCAGGTTTCCACAAACAGATCAACATTCTTTACAAATCTTGTTTGGTACAGGTGGTACATCTTGTTGTCGTAAACCGTACCTATTCCATAATATCCATATCCACCCAATCTCCAAATCCCACCCCGTGGAATTCCTTGGAACGATGTGGGAAAGTACATCTTGATTCGTTTTTCTTTTTCCACTGCTCCACGGGTCAATTCCTGTGCAACATCAGACCGATGATTGTTTACAGCACTGGGTTTTCCGATTTCTTCGTAGTACTGTTTGCTGATTACTACAAATGAAGGAGCACAGAACAGGTCATGCTTTGCCTTGATACAATTAGTCACTTGTGCGTTTCCAACGAGGTATCCGTTTGCACAGTGATTGATTGCTTCATCTACTGCTTCTCGGGTCAATGGAACACAATCGCTGTCCATGAATACGAAGATATCAGAATCAAAAGTATTCAGAACACGATCCATCCACAGTCCATGATGAATATTTTCTTCTGTGTAGTTCACAGGTATTTGAAAGTGATCTAGAACCTTTTTATGGTTCTCTAGTATGAGCGGATTGTTGTCTGTCCACTTCAGAGTATGTACAGTTACTTTCATAGGTTATCTCAAAGTGCTTTTGAATATTCCTTGTTCGGATCCTTGCCGTACAAGACTAGGTTCCCACCAATAGACTTTATGATTGTGCAGATAGTGCTGATATCCAAGTTCCCAATCCGAAATCATGTGGAACGGAAACCAAGTTCTTGCTAGATCACATACAGCAGACTTCTTTAGGACAATTGAATCTGCACAGCGAGAAGCAGGGTGATCCATCAGATACGCTACTTGATTTTGAACCATACGGGATGGCTTCAAGTTTTGTCCACTCCCAAAGTAGATTGCATCCCAATCACCGGGAGTTTGCGATAGAAAACGCGGAAAATGAACGGCAAAGTCTTGGCACAGGAACACATCGTCTTCAAAAACAATAAAATACTCTGCATCAATCTTGGACAGTTCTTGAAAGACCTTTCCAAACTTGATGGTCAGGGATACTTCTGCTAGGTTCAATTCCTTTTGGGTTTCTATTCCAATGTTCCACGGAGCAATCTTCTTGGCAACCGTATCCCAATCCTTGTGTTTGCGTACACAGTACTGGTCTATGGTGTCTTGATCTAGTTCGTTTCTATCAAAATCCTCATAGAAGGAGTAGTCGGAAAATCCAAACTCGTCTAATTGACGAATCATGTTCTCTTTTCTCTCCTTCAGAGGCTTGTAGTGCAACACAACAGTCTTTATATCAATCGACATTGCTTGATCTCCTAAACTGATCCATCCACCAAGATACGGTTAGCATATCCGTGTTCCACTTCCGTGCAGAGTATGATTGATAGGTTTGATTCAACAGGTCTTCAGTGACTTCATAATACGAATCAACAAACAGAACTGGCAACTGCCCTTCTATGTTTGCGTGTACAGGATGTCGTTGCACCACAGGAATCACTCCACAATACAGAGCCTCCCACATACGATGGGTGTCCACTCCGTTTCCACGGGGACACAGGATAAATTTGTGGTCTAGAAGTTCCGTTTTGTAACTGCCAACCTGTCCCTTGTCTGCTGCATCACGAACAGTTGCCCACGATTTACCTGAAAACAAAGGATACAGTGGTTTTCTTACCGTTGGAAAGGTTTCCACACGATGGTTTACATACAGCAATCTGTTTCCCTGCGTCTTCTCAAACCTTGCCTTCATGGTAAGAGTGCAGTAATCGTCAGCAATTCCGAGCGGAACTCCCTCTGCTCTAGAACACTCGTTGTTCACACCCCACCACTTCACTGTAATTTTTGACGCAATGAAATCGTATGCCTGATCTGTTATGGGGTAATCGCTTTGTCCGGTCAGCAAAATAAAAGGTGTTTTGCAATTTCGGAACTGCAAATACTGCACCAAATACTGCAAGTAATCAAACTTGCAGAACACCACTGAATCAGTCTTCAGAGAATCGGTGTCGAATTGATTGATCCAATCTGACAGCACATCACTGCGCTTTAGTACATGCTGCGCCGTGTTTGGCATGGCAACCGTTCCGTTCAGAACAGTTTTAGCAAACCAAAAATCTGCCCGTGGAATAAAGTTCTGTGCCCGTAGGACTTCTTCTGCGGATATGCTCATGGTACGAGGTGCATCAAGAAATCAATATGTGGCTGTGCTTCACCCGAATACGGACGCAATAGATGGGAGTCCACATAGTGGGAGTCTTGAAACACCACCTGTGGATAGTACTGCCAATTAGAGCGATCAATTCTTTGGCTTCGTTCAATCTTGCAGTCGGTGACAACCGAGCCTCCGTTTGCTTCATATTGACGCAATACATCGGTAGAGTAAAACTCATCCTGACCCCATTTTCCTCCACGCTCACGACTTGCGTGTTGCAAGTGCTGTGCAACATCACGAATTGGGGCGTAACCGTTTCCGGCTGCTCCCTTGTTCTTTCCGGTGTAATCTGCTGCCTCAAACTTACGCATTTCGTCACCAAAATCGTCTTCAAATCTATAGACATCATTAAATACCTTGCCTGTTGCAAGGTGATAATATGCCGGGATAATGTTGAATTCCGTCTTCCATGTATCGGTGTCGTTTCCGTAATACCAACCAGCATTCAAATGGACATACGAATCTTTAGAATATTTCGCAACTCCGTCCACAAAAAACTTACGTGACAGAGGAATCATGTCAATGTCTCCTGTCAGGCACACCTTGTCAGGATATTTTTTGGTAATCCAGAACCGACCCCATGTAGCAGAATGATAGTCTGCCACGCCGTCTACACTAGGAACTCGGTGAACTGTTCCGTACTCTTCCGAAAGTTCAATTCTGTCGTTTCCGCAATACATGAGTACAGGATGAATTCCAAACTTTGTCTTCCAAAATTTGGAGATCGGTTTCCAAAACTCGTAGTAGATTGGAGTACTGTCGCAAGAAAATGTAACTATGTCGATCTTCACCGTGAATCCCTTGTGTGGTTAATGAACAGATTTGATTCCGTGGTTTCTCCGTGATGCAAACCCCATTGAGTGGGGTCAGGCAGTGTAGCAACACGATGCTTCTTTGTCAACACACTCCAAATGGACTGATCGTGTCTGTTGTCTTGGAACCCCGGCTCCACCCACCCATCTATATTCGGATCATCGGTGATGAGGTGCGGATTGCAACACAGATTCAGATATTCACGAACCAGTGCCTTCGCAAATGCTGTTCCACGGAACACCATGAAACTTGCCATGCGCTGCGGAGTGTCTGTGGACTCGGAGGTTTCTGCACCGATGGTTCGGAACACATCACGCTTTGTCCAATGCTTTTCAATATGCCCACCAGACATGTTAAATGCAAGAACTCCGTTGAAGTCTTTCCGAATAGCACCAAAAATCGGTTCCATGTTTTTTACAAAATATGATCCCGCGTCCGCATAGAACAGAATATCCGTTTCATTCAGGTTCCAAATCAGACGATCAATAAAGTACGGTTTCCACAGCCAGTATCCCACACCCCGCTTCTGCTTCAAGATGCCTTCGTTCTCGCTCTTGAAGTTCCGATCAATGTCTGCATCACTCATCTGATACACAACATTGAATCCTGCTGCTAGACCGGATTGGCTGTTGTGAATTTGGGATTGAAGAAATCTGTCACCGCTTGCATAATTAAGTAGAATCTTCATGTGTTTCCTTGCTCAACCAAAGATGTGGTGGTCTTGGAGTTGTAGATGTATCCGTGGAGTTCGTCTTCGATGTGATGCTCGGTCTGTACCTTTGGGTACAGGCGCATCAACCATTCAAAGTCCTCGCCATAAGACTGCCCGTTTGCGCCAATCATGGGTTGAAAAGACTCACTCTGTGCAATACTGGTCTTCCATACGCACATGTGGTAAGGAGGTCGCTTGATGTCAACCAAGAACCCCTCCTCGTCACGATACAGACCAGAGTGTGGGTTTCCGATTCCAAAATTCACTGTCATTGGTTCACCGTCAATGCTGCACCACTGATTGAATGTAATGCAGTCTACCCCACGATTGCTGTCGATTGCACCAAGAATGGTCTTGATGTACTCCTTGCTGATGGCATCGTCATCGTCCAAGAACGCAAGATACTGCCCACGGGCAGCAGCCAACAGCACATTCCGCTTTTCGGAAATGGTTTGTGAACGGTTGTCCAAAAACGCAAGAATCTCAACGGACTTTCCCTGCCCGGTTGCGTCTGCCTGTTCCTGCAACTGCTTCATGGCAGCAGTCAGAGATTCGATTCGTGATGGGATGGAAAGGATGAGAACGCTTAACTTGATTTCAGATTCCGATACTGGCATATTATTTCCTCTTAATTATCACCATCCAACATCCCTCTCCCCAAGGATCTTGATACGAACAATATCCATCTCCGTATCTGTCCGTAAACTTTTCTTGTCCGTGCCCAAGAACATCATGCACAGCATCTCTGACCGGTTGACACCATCCATAATCATGTCCTGCCAAGATACCACCACTCTTCATCTTTGGCAACCAAGCAATTATATCATTCTTACAGGCTTCGTATTCGTGATCCCCATCAACAAAAACAAAATCCAACGAGTTATCTTGATATGTTTTTGCTGCATCGACTGACATCATTCTGACAGGATTGATGATGTGCTTGACTCGTTCCGTATTGCTCAAAAATTTATCGTAGAGTGTTCCTTCTTTTGGTAGCCAACTAAGATTTGGACAACCCTCAGCATCCGACCAATGATCTACACAATCAAACTTGATGCTCTTTCCTGAATTATTGATTTCCACTCCCATAAAGGAAGCAGATTGTCCCTTCCAACAACCAATCTCAACAAAGTGACTTCCGCTATCAAAATTGTGAACCATTGTTCTATACAGATTTGGATATGTAAATAGTTGCTCATCAAACATTGGATCATTACAATAGTGTTGCAGTATTGTCATTTCACAGTCTCCATATCAAAGTTGTTGGCGGCACGCCGCTTGAAGGTTTCACCGTCCACTCCGTACATTTCCGCGTTCTCGTTACGGGCGTGGAGCGCATCCCACGGCTCACCGCTCCACTGGTGCTGCACGATGCACAGGTCGCAGCGGCGCAGTTTGCCCAGTGCCGCGCACACCTGTGTCTGCTCGTTGTCGCAGTACACGGACTTGTACTCGGGATTGTAGATGTACCCGAAACGCTTGTACAGCGGGAAGCCCATAACCGTAAGGGTCATCAGGGGATCTTCCTTTGGACGCAGACCGTCCCAAAACTTGATTGCCCCATCGTAGTCGGGGAACGCTTGCTCAAAACACTTTGCAATCACATCATCGTATCCCATCTGCACAGGCACCATGTCATCGGATGCAAGCAGCAGCACATCGCCGTCAACTCCTTCTAGATTGGCATTGCAAGCCTCAATCTTGCTCTTGGAGTGCCCGTAGAAGCACTCAATCTGCGCGTTCTGTGCTCGTGTAGCCAACCACTCCTGCATGGCAGGAGTGTTCATGGTGAGGTCGTCTTCGTCCATCGTGAGGATGAAGCGTACATCGTGCCGTCCACTAAGGAAGGTCAGATAGCGCGTAAACACAGCCTTGAACTTGTCAGGACGATTGCGGGTGGGAAACTTGATCACTAGTTTCATAATGTATCTCCTTTGTCACAACTATGTATCTGCTAATCTCACTCTTCAGGCTTCATGGTCTTTTTTGAGCGACCAATATGATACTTCG
>Ga0172373_10007439_pt1 | contig 14214 bp, 9 predicted proteins | sample Lak10m_2_FD_114546 | JGI IMG/M metagenome (GOLD analysis project Ga0172373, IMG submission 114546) | Freshwater microbial communities from Kabuno Bay, South-Kivu, Congo - kab_092012_10m | ecosystem: Environmental > Aquatic > Freshwater > Lake | place: Democratic Republic of the Congo: South-Kivu... | reverse complement strand
CGCATCCCGGCGATTACGGCATGTTGACGGCCGGGTACGTGATAGCGGCTTTGCCCCTGTTGGTGCTGTTTTTCATCTCCATGAAGCAATTTATCGAGGGGCTGACCGCTGGAGCCATCAAGCTATAAGGAAGCGCACATGCATCCACTGTTGATCGACGACGTTGCGGACTTGCGCGCGCGTATTGTGGGGAATGAAGGGCAGGGAGGGCGGCAACAGGAGCTGTGGCGGCTGATCCGGCGCAGTGCACAAAGTGCGCCGTTCGACTACCCGTGGTTTACCCCGTTTGTGGCACTGATGACGCGCGACCCGCAGGACATTGCCAATGCGGCCGAGGTGATTCGACGCTATGTGGGCAAACTCGACAGCATGTACTTTTCGACCGGGTTGCAGTTTCACTTCTGGTGTTTTGCGTTCCCGCACGCCAAGTGGTGTCTCTACTTTCAGTGGTTGTGCAGTGTGGGAGCATTCGAGGATGCGGAGGCGACCGCCATTGCGGAGCAGCTCATCGAGTACCATTTCGTCAACTTTTTGTACGGGTTGCGCACCAAACCGGAGCCGGAGTGTGTCGACAACCAGGCGTTGTCGTTGGCGCTGAGTACCACCCTAGTAGGCTACTTGTTCGCACAGGCGCCGTATCATTCGCAGATGGCGGTCATCATGCGTGATGAAGGGCTGCGCCGGTTGCCAGGAATTGTGGGCGACATGCCGGCGTCCGGCTATAGCGGCGAGGGGAGTTCGTACATGGACTGTGTGAACGGCCCAGCCATCCCGTTGGTGGTCGAGCTCCTCGAACGCATCACCGGCGAGCAAGGGCTCCTCATGCGCCCGTTGCGTGCCAACGGCGCTTGCCCGTATCACGTGCTCAAAATGGTGGCCCGGGAGTGGATGCCCGGCGGGCTTTTGTTGCCGTGGGACAACTACGGCTATCAATTTGGCGTACGTGCCGCATTGGCCTACGGGGCGCGGCACACGGGTGACCCGTTGTTTGCGGATATTTTGGCACACGAGTGCATTTGGAGCTACGACATTGGCACTGGTTGGGCCTACGACGATTTGGTGTGGACGTTGATTTGGTGGCCCGACACGGCATTGCCGACGCAGGTGAGCCGGAGTTGGTTTGAGCCGGATGTAGGCGGTGCCTTGGTGAGTGAGCACCGACACGTGTATGCCATGCAAATGTGGGATGCAGCGACTCCGGTGGTGCCGACGCGGGCCCACGTGAACCCGAATGCGGTGGTGTGGAACGGGTACGGTGTGCCGCTGTCGGCGGATGGTGCACCGACCGCACAAGGTGTGCCGCGCTTTCAATTTGCGGATACGGTACGTCAAGTGAATTTTTTGACGATGGGGCAAATCGACGAATACAACTACGGCGACGGGTGTGGCGGGGCGCACTCGATTGTGCTTGTCGATGATTGGGAAGGGCTGCGGGTGTTTGGCGATGGTGCGCAATATCGGGCGGCGACAGCGGATCTCGCACAGCTAACGGTTGCCTGTGATGTGGCTCCCACCTACCAAGAGCGCTGGCCCGACATTGTGCGCATGTACCGGCGTACCAGCTTGTGCGCTCAGCGTTTCTTCGTGGTAGAGGATGTGTGCGAAGCAACAGAGGTACATCGTTGGACGACGCGGTTTGTGCTGAGACCGACCTTCGTGCCGGTGTCGGCAGGTGCCAAAATCATGACGCCCGAAGGGGTGACGCTTCATCTCATCCCCGTGCATCGACCGGCCAGTGTGACCACCGAAGCGGTGTCGGGGCATCCAGCCAAACCGGATGGCGCATGTGGGGTGGTCGATTTTGTGACGACGGGGCGGTGTCACCGCCAACTCACGATTGCGTGGGTGGCGACCACCCGGCGTATTGGTGCGCAGATACAGCAACTGGTGGCAGCCGCAGATGTGAGTGGGAATTGGGACGACGTGCAGGCGCGGCACCAGCTGGCGACGAGTACGCTCCGACTCGATGCCCAACTGCCGGCACACATGGAGGCCGATGTGGCAGTAACACGGCGCTGGTGGTACCAGGCGCAGGGACGCATGCCGGCTGACGCGCGCTGGTTGCGATTGCCAGTTGGCATGATGCAGTGGGCGTTGTGGCTCAACGGGGAGGCCGTTGATGTGACACCGTGGGCCAGCTCTGGCGAACTGATTGCGCCGCAGGTGCCCATCCCCGGAGCGTTGTGGCAGTGTGACACGCTCGACATCCTGTTGCGCGTGGACGTGCCTGTGAGCCACTACGAGGGCGGTGGTGACGGTACGATTGGCCTCAACGGCGGGGTGTGGTGGGTACACCCGATTGCCGAAGAGCAACTGCTGGAGTGGCAATGGGCGGATGACGTGCTCCGGGTTCGCTCCACGGAGCAGTGGTACGCAGTGCCGTATCGTCTCACAGAAGAGGAGGGGACCCGATGATGCAACGGCGATATATGGACATGGAAGCGATTCTGGTGGATCCGCACCGCATCCCGGCCGCCGCCGTCCACGCAGACTGGCGGATTCGCTATGCGGCGGCTTTGGCGATGGCCCAACATCCTGCGCCGCACTGGATTCCACTCATCCAGCGCATGTTGCACATCGAAGCAGAGCGCCCTCTGTACACGCAACCCGTGGTGCGGTTTTCGCGGGGGACTGGTGATACGCGCATGGCGGAGCAGATAGGTCCGCTTGAGGTCTGGTTTGATGCGGAATACCCGGAGGACACCCGAGAAGCCTGGCGTTGCCGCGGGCGTGTCCGGCAGGCGGTGTTGTTTGCGCTGGCAGCCATCGGCACCTGTAGCGATGAAGTACGGGACATGCTCCATGGGTTTTTGTGCGATCCGGACGAAGATTTTGCGGTGAAAGCGGCTACGGCGCGGGCACTGGGCATGATTGGTCATCCCGACAGTGTGCCCTTTTTGCAGATGGCAGTCAGCTACGACGAGTGGTGTACGAGCCGCGAGGCGCAGAAAGCGCTCCAAAGGATACAACAATGACCCGTGAACTGCGCATTGGCATTGCCTCGTTGCGCGCAATGCCCGGTGATGTGACCGCCAATCTGGCACAAGTGGCATGGGCGGTCACACAGGCCTCCCAAGTGGGCTGTGACCTGCTGTTGACTCCCGAAATGAGTGCGACTGGTTACGGTGGCTATGCAGAGGTGGTGGCGTGTGCGGAAGTGGCCGGCCAAGGCCCCATTTATGCGCACGTCGCCGAAATGGCACACCGCAGTGGCGTGGTCGTGTGTGTGGGCTTTGTGGAGCAGGCCGCACACCAGCGACATCTCGCACACTACGTGGTGTACCCGGATGGGCGCTTTGTGGTACAGCGCAAAAACCGAGTCACGCCGCGTGAATATCCGTTGGATGCGGCGGTGCCGCTGTGGTTTGACGACAGCGAGGAGATTGGGCATGTGGATGCGGCGGAGGCTGATTGGCAGTTCTTTTTTGTGAACGGTGTGCGTTGTGGCATCGTGATTTGTGCGGATTTGGGAGTAAAATCGCTCCACCACTACTTTCAACAACAAGGAATTGAGCTGATGCTGTTGCCGACGGGCGCTGGAGGCACCCGTGGTGAGCGCATGACCACGGCCGAAATCCACGCACCCGGCGGCATGGATCGCTACATGACGGCCATGCAATGGGCCTGCTTCCCGGGGGATGGCATCAAAGAATGTCTGACCTATGGGCGGGCACTCGCGGCGGTCAACTTGTGCGGGTACGATGGTCGCCAGTTTTATCACGGTGGGCAGGGGTCGATTGTGGATCGGTTTGGTGATGTGCATGCGCTCATCCCGGGGATTGCCAATTTGGATCGTCAACAGGCACGATTTACCCACGCCCACATTGATTTCGACGATGTTGGTGGTGCGCCGACGGGGGATGTGCGATGACAACGCGAATTCGCATGGCCATGCTCGGGCTGAACTTCGGTGGTTGGATGCTGGAACACGAGCTGGGCACTGGTGCGGGTCAAGCGGCCGTGGAAATTGTCGCCGTGTGCGACCGTGATGCGGCGAAAGTCGCCACTTGGAGTGCTCGGCTGGGCGTGCCCGGCTACACCGATTTGGCGGATGTGCTGGCGCACCCCGGTTTGCAGGCGGTCGGCGTATTCACGGGGCCGGTGGGGCGTGCTGACCTGATTGAGCGGATTATTTTGGCCGGGTACGACGTGCTGACCACCAAGCCCTTTGACGGTGACATGCGCCGGGCCACGGCGGTACTCGCACTGGCCACCCGCCTCGGTCGGGTGGTGCACCTCAATTCACCGGCGCCCCAGATGACTCCCGATGTGATGCAGTTGGCGGCGTGGGCCACACAGTACCAACTGGGGCGCCCCATCGCCTACCGCGCAACGACGTGGTGTGCCTACCGCGAACAACCCGATGGGAGCTGGTACGACGATCCACGAGCGTGCCCGGCTGCACCGCTGTTTCGGCTGGGGATTTACCTGATGAACGATGTGTCGTGGTTTTTTGGGGAGATCGCACGTGTTGATGTGCAACAAACGCGCATATTCACGCATCGTCCGACCGCCGATACTGCGCAACTAGCGGTGCAATACGCGGACGGGGCGCTCGGCAGCATTTTTGCGTCATTTTGTGTCGATGATCAGCAGTACTACCGCTGTAGCCTCGAAATCAACTTTGCCCGTGGCACGCTCTACCGCAACGTGGGACCTGCTCCGGTGGCGAATTCGCAGGTCCAATTAGCGGGTGCCGTGGTGGTTGATGGGCAGGCGCTCCAGCTCCACGCTGAAACCGCCGCACAAGGGGCCGGCTACCAGTGGCAAGTATTTCGTGATGCGGTCTTGCTCGGTCAAGGGACGCCAGCGGCCTACGCCGAACGCATCGTGGCTGGTTTGCGGATGCTCGACGCAATGCGCATGGCCAGCGATGATGGGCGGGCAGACGAATAGAGGATGCGCATGACGGACATCGGCATTGGTTTGTTTGGTGGGAACGGGCACCAACTCGCGATTGACCAACACCTCAGGGGCGGGCGCGTGGTGGCTACCTGTGCTCTGCCGGGGATGACCGGTCCGGTGCGTCAACATGCGGATGTGGCCGATTTGTTGGCCGACCCCGAGGTAACGTTGGTGGCCATTTGTGCGCCCCGGCGTGATACGCAGGCGGCCGTGATTCGCCAAGCACTTTTGGCCGATAAGCACGTCTATGCGGAAAAACCGTGTGTGATGACGCACAGCGACCTCGCAGAACTCATGGTACTCGCCACTGATCGTGGATGTGAGCTGTTCGACATGGGGGGCAGTGCGGATGAGGCGCCGTATGCGGCAATTGCGCCAGTCATCGCTGACGGACAGATTGGGACGGTCGGGCAAATCGTGGTGCGTAAATCGTACCCGTATGCCGAATGGCGCCCCCAAGACGAGGGCATCGATGGCGGACTCATCATGCAGAGTGGCATCCATGCGGTGCGCTTCATCGAGCATCTGACGGCGTCGTCCATCGTGCAGATTTCTGCCATTGACAGCCAAATCGGCAATCCGCATCGAGGTGGTGCGCTACGTATGGCGGTGAGTATGCAGGCACGCCTACAGGGAGGAGCCGTGGCTAGTGTGGTCGCCAACTATTACCACCGGCAGGGGCAATCAGTCTGGGGGGACGACGAAGTGCGCGTCTACGGCAGCGACGGCTACGTGGTGGTGAATGGTCGTGAGGGAGCAGTACTAGTGAAAGATGGCCAACGCATCAGCATGGCGTGTGACCCGCAACCCCCCTACATTCAACGGGTCATCGACGTGCTTGGCGGCGTGGCTCCGCGACCGCGTGCGATGGCGCACGATTTGCACGCCACGCATGTGGTGATTGCCGCGCGCGCATCGGCGCTCCAGGGCGGGGCGTGGATGCAGGTGCCCTGATTTCCCGTATAATAGGGCCATCCCCGCGAGTACGTGCCCACCCCCATCGTCCACAGGTCAACACGGAGGTGCCGGTGATGCCTCAGGTCGTATTGGTTGACGACAACATCAAAACGCTGGACGGGTTGCAACGCCATATTCCTTGGCATGCGACGGGATGTGTGTGTGTGGGCACTGCGCACAACGGCGTGGATGCGCTGGCCTTGTGTCGTTCGTTGCATCCGGATGTGGTGATTACCGACGTCAAAATGCCGCAAATGGACGGCATCGAATTGTGTCGCCAACTTCATGCCGATTATCCCGACATGCACCTGATTGTGCTCTCCGCCTACGACGATTTCGGGTTTGCGCAACAAGCGATGGCGGTCGGCGTCTCCAATTACCTGCTGAAGCCCATCAACGACCACAAAATCAACGAAATCACGGCCATGCTCAACACGATTGCTCGACGTGCGCACCAGCATACGGCACGGTTGGCCGAGTTTTTGGCGTCGCGGCAACGTGACGCCCTCGCACATGCGCTGTTGCACGGGCACGGGGATCAGGTGGAGGTATGTTTGGTGGAGATCTTTGGCGGTGATGGGTGTGAAGTGCGGGTAGCCAAAGAAATTGCCACGCACCTTGTGGCCATGTTGTACCACCAAGCGGGTCAGATGGGCGGACAAGGGGCCCTTGCGCAACGCGACCTGAGTGCGTGCCTGCGTGAAGTGCAGATGCTCCAGACGAGTGTGGGCGTGCATGGGTATGTTCGGAATCTGTATCAGCGGGTGTGTCAGCACCTCGCAGAGCACCGTAACCCGACCACCGAACAACTCGTGCAACGCATTCACCACCACATTCAGCACCACTATGCGGACGCTGAGCTTTCGACGTCGCTGATTGCCCAACGTTTTCACATCAGCCAGAGTTATTTGTGCCAGATTTTTCGCACATATGCGCACAGTAGCATCCACGCCATGATTATGCAGTTGCGCATTGAGCGCGCATGTGTGCTATTGGGGCGCCCAGAGCGCCATGAGACCATTGCTGAGGTGAGCAGGCAAGTCGGGTATGCGGATGCACAGTACTTCACCAAGGTGTTTCGGCGCCTCAAAGGGGTCACCCCCAGCGAATACCGCGATTCGGTCTTGCAACCATGAGCACGATGACCCTGTTGCGCCGCATTTTTTTGTTGGTGAGCGGGGTGTTTTTTGCGCTCCTCGCAGTGACCATCGTGCTGATGTACCTGTTTTTTTCGGATTTGCTCATCCGCAATGCGCAAGACTACTTGCACCTCATCGTGCAACAGCGACAACGTCTCATCAACACGTCGTTGCAACGGGTCGACGAAGTCGTGGTGGGCATGACCAACAATCGTTTTCTCTACGAACAAGTGGCGGTGCCGGTCAGCAAGAGCTACGTGGACCAAGCGATTGTGCGTCAAGAATTAAATCGCTACGTGGTGCGTTCGGTGTACGTGCCCCTGCGGCGGTATTTCCGCCAAGTCAACTACTGGTTTTTCGTCAACGACGAGTTGCCGGGGAGCCGGCTGTACGCCGCGTATTCGTTTCCCGCTAATCGCGTATTGTCGATGACTCTGGCGCGTTCCATGGCCTTTTTTGATGCCACGGTGCAGGCTCAAGGGCGAGTGCACTGGTTCATGCAACCAGACAACCCGACCAAAGTTTATGCGGCGGTGTTGGTGCGGAGTACGTTGAGTGTGGCGAGCATTCCCGACATGGGCGTGTTGTTGTTGGAATTTGACGTGGCCGACCTGTTGGTCGCCAATCAGACGGGCGCAACGGCGCAATCCGAGTACTTTTTGGTGGATGCGCAGGGCGAAATTGTTGGGGTGCCAGGGCACACGCACAGCGTTGCCGAGGTACGCCAATTTTTGCAGGCGCATACGGGCTCCGCTGCGCGTGCGCCCCAGAATCAGACGGTGGCGTTTGCAAATCAACTCTTCAGTGTATTTGCGTTGGACTCGGGATGGTTGTTGGTGGGAGTGACCCCGTTCACCGAAATCACCAGTCAGACGCACCAGGTGAGCGCATTTGTATGGCCGTTGTTGTTTGTGTCACTGTTGGCGGTGCTGTTGCTTTCGTACGTGATTGCGCGTTCGGTGGCGCGACCGATTGCGCGATTGTCGTACATCATGCAACAGTCGAGTCAGCAGAGTGATTTTGATGTGCTTGTGCCCGATCAATCACCGACCATCGAAATTGCCCTCTTGTATGCGTCGTATCGGGCGTTTGTGCAACGCATCAAGCAGTTGCTGCACGATGTATATTTGACCGGCGTGAGTGTGAAGCAGGCCGAAATCCGCGCCCTGCAAGCCCAGATAAATCCGCATTTTTTGTACAACACGCTCGATTCGATTAGCTGGGTGGCGCTCGATCATGGTGATGAGGATGTGCCACGCGTGGTATCGTCGTTGTCGAATATCTTGCGCTACAGCATCAACGACTCTGACCGCCTCGTGACGCTGGCTGCAGAGCTCGCCATTGTGCGTGATTACTTGGATATTCAAAATTTTTGCTATCAACTCGACATTCAGCTCGAGGTGGAGCCTGCGCTGGCCGAGGCGGGACTCCTTTTGCCGAAACTCACGCTCCAGCCGATTATCGAAAATGCGGTGGTGCACGGGTTCCTCGAACAAAAACAAACGACGGGGGTGATTCAGCTCCGGTTGTGGCGCAATGGCGCCGATGCCTACTGCGAAATCGAAAATCCCGGGTATGCGGATGTAGAAGCGATGAACGCCTTGTTGCACGACGGCTCTGAGCCCAAAAAACACGGCATTCGCAACGTGCACCAGCGTTTGCGCATGCTCTTCGGCTCCGAGTCCGGCTTGCACTTTTATCGTACAGCGACGAACGCCACCGTGGCTGTGCTCACCATTCGTAGCGGGTCATGAAGGAGTGCTTCCCCCTCCGCGCTCACAATTCCGCGACCAACCCCATCGTTTGCACCGACACGTGGGTGACGCGCTCGATCAAGTTGACGATGTACATGGGGTCGGCGCTGTAGGCGTTGGGGTCGCTGTCGCCGCTCACCTGGTACTGGTCAATCAGCCACTCGAGCGCACTGCGGTTGCCCAACTTGTAACTCCAGGCCGTCGCCGGGATGCCCGCCAACGTCAGCGTTTCGTTGACGATGATGCGATCGCCGGCGCGCTTCATTTTCGCCACGCGAAAGTGCACCGGGTGCGCCGTCTCGATCCACTCCAGATTGGCGCGCGACCCCTGCTCGTAATTGAGGTGCAACTCGGCGAGTTGCCGGCCAAGCGCCACCCAGCGCGCCACCGGGATGCCGGCGTCTGGCCAGGGGATGCGTGGCAGCTCCTTTTTCAGGTTGAGCGCAAAATCACTGCGCCACACCGGGTGGTGCAACGCGGCGTAGACATAATGGAAAATATCCGCTTTGCTCAGCTCCGCTAACCCGCTCCGCGTGCGGAACTCCTGCAACGCCCAATCCGTGATGTTGTCGCGCCGTGTGCCGTCTGCCTCGTACGTGTAGAGGGGGAAGCATTGATGTGCATCGATACTCGCACACAAATGTAAATCGACGATGGTGTTTGAGATAAGAGCACTAAAAGCAGATGCACGATAGCCAATATCACTGATTATAATCACCCGATTCTCTTGCTCCGTGGCCGGAGTGGGGAAGAAGTATGGTTGTAGGTAGACTGCTCCATTGAGAATGGTATCGAAATATAAATGACGCTTGCTGAATGGACGGTAGAGCGCAGTGCGCACTCGTGCTGGGGTGTATTCGGCCCGCAATCCTCGTTGCAACGTGTTTTTGAGACTGACATCCCATTTGACGGTGCTCGTGTCCACGAACCCATCCACATCTTTGGGTTGCCCGTTCGCACGGTACCGATCAACCTCAGCATTGTATGCGTGAACGAGTTGATTGATGCGTTGTATAAGTTTGGTGCTTTCATAGTCATATACGACAGAATCACGATGACTTTTCAAGCCACCACTATACTGCCAAAACACCGTTTCGGGCTCGAGGTTACTCGCCTTGGCCTCTTTCGAGCCAATCGAGAGCATGGCATCCCAATCAGCAGCGTTGTCGGGCACCAGCCAAGTGTGCTTGTTGTCGGGCGTCAGCTCCGTCCACTCAATCGTGTTGAGCGCATTTTTGACGCCGTCTTCTTTGACGTGATGGCGCAAAAACTCCCACTTTTCCACGGCGGTGGCGAATTCGGGCGCCCGGTGATAGAAGAGCCTGGTGTCGGTGTGGGCTTTTGAACGCACCGCAATCGTAATCCCTACCCCCACTTGGATGCCGAACACGTTGTGCGTCGTGCCCGACAATTTGGGGTTTTGGCGTACATTGCCGTGCAAATCGAGGTGGTAGACGCGACTAAAGTCTTGGAGCAGGTGCTTGCGAAAGCCGTCAAACGTTAATTGGTCGACGAAGCTGTTGTTGGTCACAAACACCAACACGCCGTCTTGACCGTTGAGCCGATCAATCGACCAGCGGAAGAAGCGCACGTACATGTCGTAGAGTGCGATTTTGTTTGTTGCTTTGCTGTCTTTGACGTATGTTTGTTGAATCCGCCCATCGACATGCGGATATTTGCGGTTTTTGTTGTTGTCGTTTTCGTTGACTTGGCCGACGTTGTAGGGCGGGTTGCCGATAATCACGGTCACGGGAGCGTTGAGTTGGCGTTGCACGCGCGCGCTGTTTTCTTGGCCAAACATGTGGGTTTGCTGGCCCACATCGAGGTCGAGGGTGTCGACGAAGCACAGGCCTTCGAACGACAGGCGTTGGCCGCGCTTTTGGAAATACGTGGCTTCGATGTTGAGCGATGCGATGTAGTAGGGCATCAGCATCACTTCGTTGGCAAACAGCTGTTCACGGTAGAACTGGTCGATGTGCTTGGCACTAACGCGCCCCAGCAGGTTGACCACAAAGTTGCCCGTGCCCGTACACGGGTCAAGGATGGTGACACCGGGAGCGCCGAGTTCAAGGTCAAACTCGTTTTTGAGCACTTCTTCGACGCTGGCGCACATGAAATCAACGATGGGTTGCGGTGTGTAGACGATGCCGTGGGTATCGGCGGTTTTGACGCTGTAGCCTTGAAAGAAGCGTTCATACACCGTGTTGATGAAGCTCTGGCGTTCGCTGAAGTTGGCCAGCGCTTGGGCGGCTTCTTCGATGACCGTATAAAAGCGATCCAGCGCGCCGAGGAACTCGCGCCGATTGAAGCTGGCGCTCGTCAAGGCGGCAATGACGCGCTCGACCTCGCGAGCAATCACGTTGTGTTGCACGAAATCCTCGTCGAAGAGTTTGCGCATCAGGCGTTCAGTGAGCATATGCTGGATGAGCATTTCGTCGACGGCGGCCTGACTAATGTTGGGGTTGAGCGCTTGGCGGCAAATCTCCATGAAATCGGCGTGAGCGCGTTGGAACGTCGGATTTTGGGCGTGGGCATGCGCAATGCGGCTGGCGAGGCCATTGGCGAGCGTGGGGATTTCTTGGCCGAAGTAGGCGATGGCTTCTTCGAAGCGCGTAAAGGGCGCCACTTCGTAGTTGATGAACGACTCGAGCAAGCGGGCGGCGGCGCTGGTATCTGTGAAGCGCGCCCGCCCCACTTCGAGGCCATTCTGAAAGAGCACGAGGGTCTGGGTGTCTTCGAAGAGCATATTACCAAACGAGTAGCCACGTTGGCGTTTGAGCTGGATTTCTTTGTCGAGGTCGTCGTGGCTGTCCTTTGCCTCCCAGTAGGCGTGGGGCAGACGGAACTGGTCACAGAGCACGCCGTCGTAGTAGATGGTGTGGCTACTGAGTTTTTGGCTGTATTCTTCGATGAGGGTCCACTTTTTGGCTTTGCCGAGCTCGTTCAGCAGGCCCGCAAAGGCGCGCCGGAGAGCACTCTCGGTGCGGGCGCCTTGGACCCGTAATTGGCTCATGGTGACGGTATATGTGGTCAGCGCCTGCTCAATCTGCGCGCGTGTGAGAGTCGACATGTGGGGCACTTTTCCTCTACAAAAACATGATAACGTCAGTATACCATTGTAGTGGCTATCATCAGCTGCCCCAAAAAAGCGCCACGCACGGATTCCGTGCGTGGCGCTGATGTGACGTGAGCTTCGCCTCTAGCCAACGCGGTGGCCGGGCTCGGCGTAGAAGGCGGCGAAGGCCTCGCGGTCGTAGCGCAGGATGGGATTGCGGGCAGCACGGACTTCGTCGACGCGGCGTACCACCGATTGCGTGGGCGCATGGTGCAAGATGTCGGCATCTTGTACGGCTTCGCCGGCGATTTGGCGCATGACGGCGATGAAGTGGTCCATGTTTTGTTTGCTTTCGGTCTCGGTGGGCTCGATCATCAGGGCCTCGGGCACGATGAGCGGGAAGTAGACTGTGGGCGGGTGGAACCCGTAGTCGATGAGGCGTTTGGCGATGTCGAGGGTGCGCACATCGGGAGCGCCAACGATCTGGCCTTTGAGGACGGTTTCGTGCATGCAGAAGCGGTCTACGGCCAGCGGATACACGTCACGCAATTGCACTTGAATGTAGTTGGCGTTGAGCACGGCGGTCTCGCTGACCAGCCGGAGCCCGGCAGCGCCCATCATGCGGATGTAAGTCCAGGCGCGGATGAGCATGCCGAAGTTGCCCCAAAACGCCTTGACTTGGCCGATGCTCTTGGTGGGGGTGTGCCACGTGTAGGCGTTGCCGTGTTTGGCAGCCCGTGGGCCCGGCAAAAAGGGCTCGAGCACTGCGGTGCACCCGACGGCACCTGAGCCGGGACCACCACCGCCGTGCGGAGTGGTGAAGGTCTTGTGCAGGTTGTAGTGCATGAAATCGAAGCCCACGGCGCCGGGCTGTACGATGCCGAGAATGGCGTTGAAGTTGGCGCCGTCGCCGTACATCAGGCCACCCGCAGCGTGAACGAGGTCACAGACCTCGCGGATGTGCTCTTCGAAGAGCCCGACCGTGTTGGGGTTGGTGAGCATCATGCCGGCGGTGCGGTGCGACAATTTGCTCTTGAGGTCGGCAATGTCCACGTTGCCACGCGCGTCGCTTTTGACTTCGACCACTTTGTAGCCCACCATGGCAGCGGTGGCCGGGTTGGTGCCGTGGGCCGCGTCGGGCACGAGGATTTCGGTGCGCTCGTGGTCGCCACGATCGGCGTGATAGGCCTTGAAGACCAAAATCCCGGTCAACTCACCTTGGGCGCCGGCGGCTGGTTGCAGGGAAACCGCGGAGAAGCCCGAGATTTCGCCGAGCATGAGTTGGAGCTCGTACATCAGGCGTAGTGCGCCTTGGCTGAGCTCGACGGGTTGGAGCGGATGTGCCATGGCGAGGCCGGGGATGCGGGCCGCTTCTTCGTTGATTTTGGGGTTGTACTTCATGGTGCACGACCCGAGCGGGTACATGGTGGTGTCGATGCACATGTTGCGTTGCGAAATGCGCGTGAAATGGCGGATGACCTCGGTTTCGCTCAGTTCGGGCAATTCACGGAGCTCGTCTTTGCGGAGCAAGTGGGTTGGGAGCGGTGTCTCGGGGACATCGCAGTTGGGCAGACTTGCACCCATACGACCGGGTGCTGCCAGCTCAAATATGGGCGGTTCAAAGGTGTTCATGGCGCGTTTTTATCCTTCGTGATGCGGATCGTCATTGAATGAATCGACGGGCTCCTGCGCGCGCAGGGCTTGACTCCAGCGCAGGACCATCTGGTACAGGGTGTGTGCGCGCGTGCGATCGCTCCGTTGGCTGGCGTTGGATGCTTGACGTAACTGCCAGAGCATGCGTTCGGGGAGCAACACGGCTTCGCGGAGTTGATCGGCGGGGCGGTTGCTCAGGGCGTCGTAGCTCTCACCATAGCCGACCCGAAGTGAAAACCAATCCGGGTGGTGAAAGCGGTCGAGCAGGCGCACGTGTTCGGCGACCGGGCGACTGCCACTGGCACTGCTCCACGCACTGAGCGCGGTAATGCGCACCGTGGTGCCGCTCCGCTCTACCCACACACTGGCGGGGTCGACATCCCCACACATCAGCACGGCGGTGCTGGTGTCGTCGTGCGCAAACGCGGCGGTGATGACCTGGATCATCGCGGCACTCTCGGCAGCGGTGGCGATGCCGTCCGCCTGCAGGGTGGCCATGCTCGCTACGAGCGCCTGTTGGCGGTACTGCAACCAGCTCGGTGCTTCATCGTGGTGCCCGAGGCGACCAAAGCCGGGGAGTTGGTGCAGGTGGACACGCCCGAGGATTTCGCCGAGCTGCACGCCGAGGGCGTGGAGCTGGCCTTGCCCGAGTTGGCCCTGGTAATTGGCGAGCGGGGCGCCACGTGGTGCGCTGACCACGACTGCCGGGTGCCCGAGGATGCGCCCCTCACCAACGGCTCCCCAGAGGTGG
>Ga0172373_10007437_pt1 | contig 14214 bp, 13 predicted proteins | sample Lak10m_2_FD_114546 | JGI IMG/M metagenome (GOLD analysis project Ga0172373, IMG submission 114546) | Freshwater microbial communities from Kabuno Bay, South-Kivu, Congo - kab_092012_10m | ecosystem: Environmental > Aquatic > Freshwater > Lake | place: Democratic Republic of the Congo... | reverse complement strand
CACCATTGAATCAGAACCCTTCATCGTGCCGCTGGCGATCCCGTCGATTGCCGGCCCCTCGGCCATCGCAACCATCGTGCTGGTCGTGTCGCGCTCGCCAGAACGCATCACCGACTGGATCATTGCCCTGGCCATCGCCAGCACCATCACCCTGCTGTTGCTGCTGGCGGCAGACCGCATCGCCCGCCACATCGGCCGACGTGGCCTGAGCGCGCTGGACCGGATGATGGGGCTGATTCTGACCGCCATCGCCGTGGAAATGCTGCTCAAGGGCATCGAGAGCTTCGTCCGCGGACTCTAAGTACCTGAAAACAACGGCATCAAAAGCCTTGACAGGTTCAAATCAGCACATGTTGATATCTCAAGTACTGCGCGCCGCGCAAACGGCTACAAAACTCTGTTGCCAGTGTCAATAACTGACCTCGCCACCAAAACATACAAGGGGCAAACATGCGCTAAGTCTTTGACCCACCTAGGCTTTTGCGACAGTTTTTTGACGTCACGTAACCTGTTGATTTTAATAATAAAAACGGCTTCATCCTAGGGCGATTTTTGGCGGGAAATATTTTTTGTGACGATCCGCTTTGACGCAGCGCCGCGATCACGGCCCCAGCATTCCCCGTTCCGGTGCATGGCCCAAAAAAGCATGCACATTTTCTGTGGATATCTCTGTGAACAACCTTAAAAATGCGGGGCTGGGACTGCGCCAGACCTGGGCACAACTTAGGTTGCCTAAATTTTGATCAAACCCGCCACCATTTGCACAATGACCCTGGAAAAAGTATTGCGGCACGCCCTGCTGTTTGCCGCGATTGCGTTTGTATCGACAGTCAGCGCGAACGAAGCACTACGGCTCCGTTTAGAGCAACGCACAAGCATCAACGACTTGACAGCGCCCGCGACTACAACGCACACGCTGGAATTGCGCGCCATCAATCTCGATGACTGGTCAGAACCGGAAATGCGGTCGGCACTGCGCATCGCCGCGAACATCATCTCGCAATGCGGCATCCACACCACCCGCATTGATGTGCTGCATGTCACCGCACCCGAAACACACCGCCACTTCGATACGCCGCGCTCGCGCGAGCTGGCCCGTGTGCTTGATTTGCCGCGGCCAGCGGTATTCTTCACCGCAGGCACGCGCCAGGTGCCGGCCTTTGATGCGGAAGCCATCGGCCGCGGCAACAGCCGCAGCCGCCCTGAATTGACGGACACAGTTTGGGTAGCGCGTGGTGCGCGTGACCTCGGCATTGTCATCGCGCATGAACTGGCCCATGTATTGATGGACAGCGGCGCACACGACAATACGCCGCACAACCTGATGGCGGAATCCACCACCCCCGACAACACCCGACTGACCGCTGCGCAGTGCGCTCGCCTCACCACAACCGGTCAACGACACGGCCTGCTGCGCAGCGTAGACTGAGCGCGGGAGGCCCCATGCACGAACCCCAGCAACACCTGCATTCCGCGACGCTGCCGGAAGGCCCGTGGAATCCGGGACTGCAATCGCAGATCCCCGCCGATCTGTTGCCGCTGGCCACGATCTACCGGCCCGAATACGTACGCACCACGCTGCAGGAGGTACGCGAACTCGCCGACCTCACCGGACTGCCAATGGAAGAACTGGTGGCCTTCCGGCCCGAGCGCCTCGTGGTGCACGAACTGCTTGCCCGCGTCACCGCCGATTTCAGTGTCGAGGACGGCCAGAAAACCGAAGACCTCGGCATCAACTTCCGGCGCATGACCGATACCCTGCTCACGCGCCACATCGCGCCGCACATGGCGGAGATCACTGCTGCATACGAGCTGCTGCGCATGCGTCTGCATGACGCCGTCATCGCCGAACTCGAACGCGGCCTCGATGCGGAAACCCCAACACCGAAACCCGCACGCGGCTTCTGGGCGCAACTGCTGGGCAGTCCCAAGACCGCGCCGCCGACCGATGACGGCGAAAGCAGCGATGTGCGCGCCATTCGCCGCTGGGAAACCCAGGCCCATGCACACACCGACCCGCTGGTCTGCGCCGCGGCCGCCGCACTGGCCCGCGTCGCCACCGCGATGCTCAACCGCCACGGCCGGCTGTGGCGCGATCGCGCACTGATCGCCACGGTGGCCGCCGATATTGCCAGCAACGAATACGGCAGCGAAGAAATCGGCCGCATGATCGAGCCCCTGATCCAGCGCGGCGCCGAGGCTGAAGGCTTCCGCCGCCTTCCGGTCCAAGCCCAACCAGTGGTGATGAACACCAAGGGCGCTTCTGCTGCCGGCAAAAGCACGCTGCGCCCGCTGCAGCGCGCGCTGGCCGCACGCATCGGCGTGAGCTGGGAGGATTTCGCACTGATCAGCCCGGACATTTTCCGCAAGTTCCTGCTCGACTACGGCTCACTCGGTGACGCGTACAAATATGCGGGCTCATTCAGCGGCCATGAACTGCAAATCGTCGACCACAAGCTCGACCGCACGATGGCACGCAAGGCCGAACAGGGCTTGATGTCGCATCTGCTGATCGACCGCTTCCGCTTCGACACCTTCGCGCCGGCCTCGGATGTTGCCGGCAGCAATCTGCTGACGCGTTTCGGCAGTCTTGTGTATTTGTTCTTCGTGATCACGCCGCCGGACGCCACCGTCGAGCGTGCCTGGTATCGCGGCCTTGAAGTCGGCCGCTACAAGGCCGTAGATGATCTTCTCGCACACAACGTCGAAGCCTTCTCCGGTGTGCCCGAGGTGTTTTTTACCTGGGCGCTGGCCGCTGACAAGAAGGTTCATTACGAATTTCTCGACAACAGCATTCCGCTGGGCCAGACGCCGCGCACTGTCGCCTTTGGCTGGAACGGCGAGATGCATGTGCTGGATGTCGGCGGCATGCTCGACATCGAGCGTTACCGCAAGATCCACGTCGAAGCGTCCAATCCGCGCGAAGTCTATCCCGGCGCCGCCGAAATGACTCCAGAGAACAACACGCAGTTTCTTGCGCAATGCATCCGCCGCCTGCCGGTCGTCAATTTCGCCGACCGCAGCAGCCAGCGCATCTGGCTGCGCATGGAACACGGCCGGCCGGCGTGGTGTGATCCGGAGGCCCTTGCCGTGGCGATCAGCGACCCCGAAACCCGCGCCGGCATCTCCGCAATTGCCCCGGAAGCGTTCGGCCGTAACGGCCTGCCGCAGGCCACCGGGCGCATCCTCGACAGCGAACGCATGCACACGCTGGGCAACTGGGGCCATGCATGCGAAGATGTCACAAGAATTCCTGAATAAAAACATTGCATTATGAATATCCAGTTGCCTGACACCAGCGGCGCGCTGAAGCCTTATGCGCTGCGCGGTCCCGGTGATTTCGCCGTCACCCGAACACCCTTCAACCGCGTCGCCTACGCCGCTGCCCACGTCGTCGCCGATCCGCGCGCCGCGATCAACCTCTGGCAGCAAACCGCCATCGACTGGGACGCCACCCTTGCCTACCGCCGTTACCTGTGGAGCCTCGGTTTCGGTGTCGCCGAAGCGATGGACACCGCGCAGCGCGGCATGGGCATGGACTGGCCGGCCTCACTGGAACTGATCCAACGCTCAGCGGCAGCAGCACGGGATGTACCCGGCGCGCTGCTCGCCTCGGGATGTGGCACCGACCAGCTCGCCGTTGAAGACGCAAAAACTCTTGACGATGTCATCCGCGCCTATGAAGAACAGATGGCCGCCATCGAACGCGCGGGTGGAAGGCTGATCCTGATGGCCAGCCGCGCGCTGGTGCGTGTTGCACACAGCCCCGCCGATTACGAAAAGGTTTACGACCGTCTGCTGCGCCAGGCGCGCGAACCGGTGATCCTGCACTGGCTGGGCGGCATGTTTGATCCGGCGCTGGAAGGTTACTGGGGCAGTCTTGAACTGCCCGGCGCGATCAACACCGCGCTGGGGGTGATCAAGGCCAATGCGGCCAAGGTCGACGGCATCAAGATGTCCCTGCTCGACAAGGACATCGAAATCATGATGCGCCGCCGCCTGCCAGCCGGTGTGCGCATGTACACCGGCGACGACTTCAACTACGCGGAGCTGATTGCCGGCGACGGCGCTGGAACGCTGCCCAACCACGGCCACAGCGATGCGCTGCTCGGTATTTTCGACACCATCGCCCCTGCCGCCAGCGCCGCCCTTGGAAAACTCGCACAAGGCGATAGCGCCGGCTTCCACCGCATTCTTGAACCGACGGTGCCGCTGTCACGCCACATGTTCCAGACGCCGACCTGGCATTACAAGACCGGTGTGGTGTTCATGGCCTGGTTGAACGGACATCAACAGCACTTCACGATGGTCGGCGGCCAGCAGAGCGCGCGGTCGCTGATGCACTTCGTGGAATTATTCAGGCTGGCGGATGCGGCGGGGTTGTTGCTGAAGCCGGAGCTGGCGGTGGCGCGGATGAAAACGTTATTGGCGGTGCACGGCGTCGCGACTAGCTAGGTTTGCACCACAGCTTTAGGCGACATCACAAAATCCAAACCGACAACCCGGTTGCGCCCCTCATTCTTGGCACGATAAAGGGCCTCGTCGGCACGGGCGATTGCGGCATCCAGTGATACCTCATCCCCAGCGCTGCAAACCGCCACGCCAATACTGACCGTAGTGATGCGCGGCAAGTTACCAAGGGGACGCATGGCTACCTCGCTCCGGACCCGCTCCGCAATTGCCAATGCCGACGGCAGGGCAGCACCTGGAAGCAGTATGCAAAATTCCTCGCCACCATAACGGCCCACCAGATCCTCGACCCGGACACTGTGGGTGGCCACCGTGGCAAACGCAGCGAGCACCTGATCGCCGGCCTGATGGCCGAACTCGTCGTTGACATGCTTGAAAAAATCGAGATCCATCATCAACACTGCAAATGGCGATTTTAGCCGCCGTACGCGCGCGATTTCGCGGTCGGCCAGGTCGATGAACGCGCGCCGGTTATACAGACCCGTCAGCACATCAATGGTCGCCAGCTTGTACAGCGCGACCTCATCGCGTTCGCGATGCAGCAGCAGAAAACCCACAGGCACGACAACCGTGCTGGCCAGCAAGGCAATAAAGGTCATTTCCTGCAGTGGACTGCCCACGTACACACTCGTATAGAGCTCCGCGCCCAACCCGACCTCGATTGCCCGTGCCGTGATCATCAATACACTGGCAAAACAGGGAGTAGCGATGATCCAGCGCCCGCGTCCGGCCTGCGGTCCGAGTCGAAGCGCCGCCACGGCGATCAGACAAAAAATCACGTCCAGCGCCGCGGTCATCACGAGGGTCGTGAGCGCGTAATTCCCGGTGACCGGAATCAGCAGCGCCAATACCAGGAATCCGGGGGCAAACAGCCACAAACGGCGCACCGAACCGCCGCCGAACTCGATGATCCCTGCAAGCTCAAGGCACAGCCCGACTATGATCAGTCCATCCGCGAATGCGAGGGTCACGATATCCGGCAGCACGCCGCGACAGGCCACCAGGACCCAGCCCAAGGCAATCAGGCACAGCCCCATATTCCATTTTGCGAATCCCGCGCGGTGCCCGGTCTTGGTACCGACCGTCAACGTCGCCGCCATCAGCAGGGAGCTGACGACCAGCATCACCACCAGAGTGCGGATGTCGAGCATTAATGGACGGTGATCATGGCGATGACGGGACTCATCAGCACATTAGGCGCCATTAGCGGATGAATCGCAATGATTGCGCCCGCCAACCTTGCGGCAAGCCATCGGGACCTTGCGATCCTGTCCCCGATTACGGAAGGGATCGCCCCTTTACATTTCAAGACATTTACCTGCGGCACACGCCGCCGCGCTAATGCGCGCTGCGCGCCCTGAACCAGATTACCCAGAACGCCACCGTAAAACCGGCAGCGCCACCGACACAAAGCCAGGCCGTCGCATGGAGCAGCGGCATCACCAGTGCATCCGGCAACCGGTGCCCCCATCCGGCGAAGAACACAATAAAAAAACCGACCAGCCCGATGGCCGTCAGCGCGATCAGCGCATAAACATGCCACTTGCGGATCGCGTGTCGCTGCCACCACACCAGCAAGGCCATGATCGCCATCGGGATGCCGGCAGCAGGACCGAGAAAATCGAGGATCAGTTGTTCCATGGCGCAATGCCTGATTGTCGGATTTTCACCGCATTCAATAAAATCAGAAATCCCCGGGCAGGATACCCACCACCGGATTTTTCGAATCCAGCACCGGCGAATCGGTGATGGTCACGGCATGGGATTCACCGCCGTAACCCGCAACAGTGATCGGCTGCGAGCGACCGCCAACGGTCGGGCGGTCAATCGGCAGATAACGCACTTCGTAATCGCCAGGCGGAAGGTCACGGAACTCAAAGCGGCTGTGTTTCTGGAGGAAGACATGACGCAAGCCCGGGCAGGCCACCTGCTTCGACACGCAGAGCTTGACGTAATGGCGCCGGAAGCTGGCGCTGCCCGACACCACAATCGTCCCGCGCCCGCCCTGCGCGCCCTGCGGCAGTTCAAGATAGCCGGTGTTTTGCGGCCACGATTTCCCCACCGGCGGCTTCAGCGGATCAACCTTGCGATCCTTGACCGTGGTCGGACGATAGGACTTTGCGGGATCCGTGGATTGCGGCGCGAATTGCCAGAAGATGAACGCGGGCACGGCGGTCAGTGCGGCCAGCAACGCGAACACGGGCGCGCCCGGCAAGCGACCAGCCACTCCGCCGCCCCAGCGACCCAGCGCCCAGGACACGAGGGCCAGCAGCAGGAACAGCGGCGCAACAAACAGCGCGAATTCGCCGATGGCAAACAGCAGCAGCTTCGGAAAAGCCAGCAGCAGCTTCAGCCAGTCGGGGCCGATCATGTCGTTCTGGGCCCAGGCGCGGGGAACGACAGCCCAGCTGAACAGCCAGAAATACAACTTGTATCGAGGATGCATTACGCGGGGATTGGCAGAAAGCGTAATTTTAGGAGCGGGCAATGGAAGTTGCGTGACTTTTCGGTCCGAAAATGCTCACCGCCCTCATTTACTCTTTTTTGAGACTGAAAATGAAGTTTTAAGAAGGAAAAAAGTCATTAAATCCGGAATAAAAGCTTTTACCACTTGAGGTTAGCGTGGTCCGACCCCTTAATGGGTCCGACCCGGAATTAATACGTTGTATTTCTCTTCAGGATGCAAAACTTCATCACTAGATCCGCCCCTTTTAATTGCCCTCCTCAGAGTCAACTTTGTTCTTAGCCACTGTTTGGAGCATTGACTCCAGACTCTTTTGATAATAATTCGTATCGTTTGAATTCAAACCGAGCACAGCGAGAACATGCCCGACAGGTATTGCGAAGACAATCTTAAAGTTTACAGGCAATCGATAAGAGTCATCCGCTGTTGCCGGAGGATAGGATCCCTCTAAAGCTGGCCCCGCAATTCCGCACAGATGCACATCGAGATTTTCGGTATCCAATCGAAACGTAAAATTGGCCTCTTGAATTAGTCGCGACAGGATAAGTTCATTCATAGCATCAGCCCCAGAATTATTGCTGATCTGCCCGATCGTTGGGCCTCGAAAACTGTAACGAGCAGGAAACTTCACGTCTCTCAAAAATAGCGAACTAGTAAGCCAAGGACCGACACACTGAAGATCGAAGTGTGGGCCGCGGCTTCCTCCAGAAAACCCGAATTCGTTTTCTGGATCAGCTTCCGGCAAGTGAATCAACCCTTCCCGTTTAGGTTTAACAACCTTGACTGTCCGCCCAATTGGCGAGACGTGAAAACCTCGGCTATCGAACCTCACGGTAAAATAGTCGGTCACCCGCTTTTCATTGAGTTCGAAATTACCCTCGAAGATAAATCTCGCCCCCGCACCTGCAATAAACTCATGAATATGCATATCTGCAATCGACCAAAGTTAGGCAAAGAAAGCGCTCTCTAGCGCGCACGCCGTTCATCACTTTGGCATTGAAAAAAAGCAAAGTGAACGATCCAACATCCGAAGAATTCATGAAAGCTTCGCCGCCTTCTTGATCGCCGCCACCCTCACCATCTCCGGCGATTTCTTGTAATGCGCATCCAGCGGATAACAGCCTGATATCACGCCATGGCGCGGCGCGGTGGTGCAGTCGCTGAAGGTGCGGCACAGGCGCTTCCTTTGCAGCGGCCGCCCTGCCAGCACGTCGGCGGGCAGATCGGGATAGGACAGCATCATGCGGCCGAGGCCGACGCTGTCGGTCCAGCCGGCGCGCACTGCAGCCTGCGCGACGTGGGGCAGGAATTCCTGCAGATAGGTGTAGCCGCTGCCGACAAACACCGCGCCGGGGAAAGCCTGCTTCAGTTCACGCACCACGCTCAGGTGCCGCATCACACCGATCAGCGGGTCTTCCGGCGGGTGATAGCCGTCGGAGGGCGGATACAGCGCAGGACGCGTCAGGTGCGGGTTGTAATACGGGCTGCCCAAGGTGATATTGAACAGCTGGATGCCCAGTTCGCGGGCGATGGCAATCACCGCCTTGGTTTCGCTGAGGTCCATCACCAGCGGATCAGATTCCTTCAAACCGAAACCGTAGCGATAAGGCAGCAGATTCGCGAAATCCTCCGGTGCGCCCGGCCCCATCGCTTCCGCCGTGGTCAGCGCGGGGTCGGGACGGAAAGGCACAAGGTCGGCAGCGGAGATGCGCATACCGAACTTCATGCCCGGCGCTTCGGCCTTGATGCCGGCGACGATTTCCCGCAGGAAACGCGTGCGGTTTTCCAGTGAGCCGCCGAATTCGCCGTCGCGGGTTTTCGCCGACAGGAATTCGTGGCCGAGATAACCATGGCAGGCCTTCACATCGACAAATTCAAATCCCAGCTTCTCCGCGCGTTTGGCGGTCTGCACATAGTCATCGATCAGGCGGCGGATCTCGCCATCACTGATCAGCGGATAATCCGGGCCGAGTTTCTGCCGGCGGTCGAGCAGCGGATGCCGGTAGAGGATCATCGGCTCCATCTTTTGATGATCATTGGGTTTGCAGAAACGCCCGGAGTGCGTCAGTTGCAGGCCGACCACCAGACCTTTGTCATCACCCATCGCCGTACGGTGCGCGGCGACCAGCGATTCGCGCATCGCACCGATGGCGGCTTCGGTCTGCGCGTTCAACATTAACTGGTTCGGATTGGCGCGGCCGTCAGGTCGCACCGCGATCGCTTCACAGCCCCAGATCAGCTTGGCGCCCGAGGCGCCGAAACGCTCCCAGCGCCGCCGCGTGTTGTCGGAAGGACTGCCGTCGCTCAGCGCATCCCAGCCTTCCATCGGATGCACGGTATAACGATTGCCGATGGTCAGGCCATCGACTTCGAGCGGGGCCGCCATCGGCGAAGCCGCACCCGCTTCGAGCGTATCGTCGCAGGGCATGTCGAGCCCGAGGCGTTGCAGGTTTTCACGGAACCCCGCTGCGGTCTGCAGCGATTTCACTTTGACGTAATCACCGAACTTCATCGTTCTCCCCGATCTGCTGCGCCAGTGCCCGACCCTTGTTGTCGGGCAGCGGCAGCCACCCGCGAAGATTGTCGCCGCAAGCCGACACCGTGGCAAGAAATGACTTTTAAATCAGTGCCTTTAAAGCGGTTTATTGGATACGCCGCCGTAACATTCGTTTACACATTGATACAGCATTTATCAGCCACCGCCGCTAATCTGCAGCCGTGGTCTGAAGCGAAGGCCACGCATAACAACACCACATGATGCAGGGGCTACCGGACACGCAGATCGTGGCCGCATAAAGGAGACCAAAATGAAGCTGATGACAGGTGCAGTGTTGGCGGCGGTGATGCTGGCAGCAGCGCCCGCCTGGGCGGATCGCGGTGGTGACCACGGCCGCGGCCATGGTTACGGACACGGGCAAAAACACTGGAAGGAAGCGCGGCATTATCACCCGCACTATGCACCGCCGCGCGTGGTTTACCGGGAAGTGGTGCGGCACCACAGCTACTACGCACCGGCGCCGGTGTATTACGCGCCGCGGCCGGCCGCGGGGATACATGTCGTTCTCCCCAATCTTTACATCCCCCTCCGTTAACAGACCGGTGGCGCAATAAAAAACGGCAGGGCATCATGCCCTGCCGTTTTCATTTTTTTACAAACCGCTTATTTCTTGATCAGCGACTTCAGCCCGGTCAGCGCGAACTTGTAGCTTTCAATGCCGAAACCGTAAACACAGGCCTTGCACACCGGCAGCATCACCGAAGTGGTGCCGCGTGCCGTCGGGTTGCTGAGGTGGACTTCGATCACCGGGAACTTCATCTGCGCCACCGCTGCACGCAGCGGGCCGGTCACCATGGTGAAGCCACCCGGGTTCATCACCACACCGGCGATGTCGCTGTCGAAAGCCTGGTACAGCTTGTTGACCACTTCACCTTCGATATTGGAGTGGAAAAACGAGACTTCGATGCCCAACTCCTTGGCATAACCGCGGATATGTTCTTCGTATTGCGGCAGCGTCATCGGGCCGAAGACGTCCAGCTGCACCTTGCCGCGCATATCCAGCCCTGCGCCGTGGATGACCAGTACTTTCATCGCATTTCCCTCATGGTTATTCTTCCTTGATGTTGGCGGCGCGCACGACTTTGCGCCATTTTTCGATTTCAGCCTTGATGAAGGCCTGGCTGGCTGCAGGCGTAGTGCCGATCATCTCCGCGCTGTACTTGGCGAAGTTCTGCTGCACCTGCGGGGTTTTCATCACCTTGTTCATCTCCTCATTAAGGCGGGTGACAATGGCCTTGGGCGTTTTTGCCGGCGCCAGCATTGCGGTGAAGGTGCCCGCCTCGACGCCGGCGACGCCGGCCTCCTTCATCGTCGGCACTTCCGGAAGCTCGGTCGAACGGTTGACGGCATTCACCGCCAGCGCCCTGACCTTGCCGCCCTTGACGTGACCGATCGCCGAGGAGATCTGGTCGAACATCACGTCGATGCGGCCACCGATCAGGTCGAGCATCGCCGGATTGCCGCCCTTGTACGGCACATGCGTGAATTTTGTGCCGGTAATGCCCTGGAACAGTTCGCCCGCCAGACGACCCGTCGCAAAATTGCCCGACGAACCCATGATCAGTTCGCCGCGCGACTTGGCGTAGGGAATGAAATCCTTCACCGTTTTCGCCGGTGAAGCCAGCGGCACCAGCATGATCACCGGCACGTTGGACGCAAGATTGATGGTTTCGAAATCCTTGATCGGGTCGTAACGCAGCTTGGTCGACACCACCGGCGCGATGGTCAGCGAACCCGTCGAGGAGAACAGCAGCGTATAACCGTCAGGCACCGATTTGGCGGCGATCTCGGAACCCACGGCACCACCCGCACCGGCACGGTTGTCGATGATGATATTGCGGCCGAGCAAATCTCCCATGCCTGGGGTGATCGCACGCGCTGTGAGATCGACGTTGCCGCCCGGGGCGAAGGGCACGATCAAACGGATCGGCCGTTCGGGCCAGGCTGCGATTGCGGATGAAAAAACACCGCCCAGCAATGAAGCAAACAGCAAACGGGCGAACCCGTGTTTCACATCAAAACCGCAATTCATGCATTTATCCTGACCTTCCTGTCCATCCTGTTAATTGGCATTTCGCCCTCAGGCGCTCAACGCCGCAACAATGCGGTCACGCGTAAAGGGCATGTCGCGCAGACGCGCACCGATGGCATTGTAGATGGCATTGCCGATGGCTCCCGACACAGGTCCCTGCGTACCTTCGCCCGCGCCGACCGGCGGCGCTTCCGGGCGATTGATCAGCGCGACCTCGATCTCCGGCACTTCAACAAAACTGAGGATCGGGTAATCCAGCCAGTTGCGCGTGGTGACGCCGACCTTGTCGAAATCGACCCGCTCCTTCAGCGTCCAGCTCGCGCTCTGGATCATGCCGCCTTCGATCTGGTTGATCACACCATCGGGATTGATCGCCTGGCCGACGTCGACGGCACCCCACATCTTAGTGACACGCACGTCTTCAGCGATATGCACTTCGGCAATCACCGCGATGTACGCGGCGAGGTTCTTGTAGCGGGCAAAGGCAATGCCGCGACCGCGTTCGCCGTCGCCTTTTTCGTTAGGCTGCCACTTTGCCATCTGCGCGACTTTTTCGATGACGGCTTTGGCTCGCGCGTCCTTCAGGTGACGCATGCGGAATTCCACCGGATCGGCGCCCGCTGCTTCCGCCAGTTCATCGATGAAACACTCGATGGCAAAGGCGTTGGCATGACCGCCCAGCGCGCGCAATGCCGAAGTACGCAGCGGCGACTGGCGGATCAGGTGGTTGGTGACTTTCTGGTTGGGGAAGTCATACAGCGGCACGGCATTGCGATGGCTGCCGCCGCCGGGCAGCGGCGGATTGCCGGGTTTGGCTGCGGGGAGCGGTTTTTCCAGATGCCAGGCCGCGAGCAGGTTGACGCCGCCCTTGCCGCCGGGCCGCGTACTATGCGCGTGGCTCCACAGTTCATGGCCCCAGTTGATGATATTGCCCTTGTCGTCGAGCGCGGCGTTCAGCTTCACCACCATCGGCGAGCTGAAGGGCTCCCAAGCGAATTCATCTTCGCGCATCCACTGCACGCGCACCGGTTTGCCCGGCACCGCTCGTGCCAGCAGCACGGCGTCGAGCGTGACGTCGTCGGCGGCATTGTGGCCGTAACAACCCGCGCCTTCAGCATGGGTAATGATGATGTCGCTCTCCGGCATTCCCAGCGTCTGTGCCATGTCGCCGCGCAGCGGATAAATGCCCTGGCTGTGCGTCCAGATCCACACCTTGCCGGACTCAGCGCCCTCGCCCCACTGCGCCAGCGCGCAGGACGGCGCCAGTGAAGCGTGTGCGAGATAGGGTTTAGTGTATTCGGCACTGAACTGCTTTGCGCCGGCGGTAGCGGGATCGCCTTTGGTACTGATGACTTCACTTTCAGCCTGCGCCTGCAGCGTCAGCAGATGGCGCGGATCATTGGCCGGCAGATCAGGACCGGGTTTCCATTGCGCGATACGCGCGAGACGACGTTCGGCACGAATCGCCTGCTCTTCACGCTGCGCCACGACACCGAGGAAATTGCCGTCGCGCACCACGGCGACCACGCCGGGCATCTGTTCGACTTCCTTGAGATCAATCGACTTCAGCGTCGCTTTCGGTCCCGGCGGACGGCTGATGCGCCCGTGCAGCATTACCGGCGGCTGCATGTCCTGCACGAAAGACGGTTTGCCCGTCACCTTGTTCGGTATGTCGACGCGCTCCAACGAAGTGCCGACAACCACATGCTCCTGCGGCAGCTTTGCGGTGACATCAAAAGTCGCTTCGCGCGCGAGCAGATCCGGGGTGGCGATTTCCCAGTAAGTCACCGAGCCGCCGCCGCGCGCGGAGACCACGCCGTCAGCAACCGTCAGACTTTCAAGAGTCACACCGAGTTTCTGCGCGGCACGCGTCAGCAGCAAATCGCGCACTTCGGCGGCGACATGGCGCAGCGCGAGTCCACTTTCCTGGATCGAGCGGCTGCCCGAGGTGATGCCTTCATCGGGACTGAATGCGGTGCTTGCGGCCTTGAGTCGGATGCGCGAGACATCAATGTCGAGTTCTTCCGCGGTCATCTGCATCACTGCAGTAAGAATGCCCTGGCCGATTTCGACCTTGCCGGTGTACAACGTGACGGTACCGTCGGCATTGATGCTGAGCCAGCGGTCGAGGCGACGGTTGGTGTCGAGGCTGCCTGGCAGTTTGCGTGCGGGGGCTGTGGTGTTTGCTTGCGCCATTATTGTTCTCCCCGGAGCTCTTTGGCCGCGCGCTTGATCGCGCGCAGGATGCGGCTGTGCGTTCCGCAGCGGCAGAGGTTGCCTTCCAGCGCTTTGCGGATCTCGGCGTCCGACGGATTGTTATTGACGTCGAGCAAGGCTTTCGCCGACATCAGGATACCGCTGGAACAGTAACCGCACTGCGCAGCCTGTTCGGTGATGAAGGCTTTTTGCAGCGGATGCATGGCGTCATCAGAGCCGAGCGCTTCAACAGTGGTGATCTGTTTGCCGACGACCGCGGATACGGGCACGTCGCAGGACTGTACGGGCTTGCCATCGATGATTACGGTGCATGCACCGCACTGACCGAGACCGCAGCCGTAACGTGAGCCAATCAGTCCGAGGTCGTTGCGCAGGGCGTAGAGCAGCGGCGTTTCCGCGTCGGCCTGCACTTCGCGCGGTTTGCCGTTTACCTGTATCGTCAGAGCCATATAATTTTATCAATAAAAACAATTG
>Ga0172373_10007435_pt1 | contig 14215 bp, 11 predicted proteins | sample Lak10m_2_FD_114546 | JGI IMG/M metagenome (GOLD analysis project Ga0172373, IMG submission 114546) | Freshwater microbial communities from Kabuno Bay, South-Kivu, Congo - kab_092012_10m | ecosystem: Environmental > Aquatic > Freshwater > Lake | place: Democratic Republic of the Congo... | reverse complement strand
GACAGGAAATTCCGTGCTCCTCGCTTCCACAGCAGAATTCTACGGTGAAGAAATTGTCTTCGAACAGCCATTTCAGAACGCCGGCTTCTGGCACGGCCCCACTGACCACCTCCGCTGGCAACTGCAAAACACAAATGCACAGGAATTCACACTCTGGGCAGAATGGGCCTGCCACCCCGATTCCGCCGGAAATCCCTTTCGCATCGAAACCACTGCAAATACGCTCCGCGGAAAAGTGCAGTCCACAGGAGGCTGGGATCGCTACCAGTTGCAGAGAATCGGACCCGTACTGATCCCCATGGGAATCAGCGAACTTGTTATCCGCCCGGAATCAGACCCCCATCACGCACTCGCCGACCTGCGAGCGATTCACCTTGTTGCGGGCGATGGAGTACCGCTCGCTCGCGGTATGACCACAACCAAAACCCCGCTCCCGGAAACACCCAAAGAACTCGCCAGCTGGCTCCTGAATGACAGCCTGCCCGCTGACGACCGCGAGGCAGCAATCGCTGCTGCCCTGCCCAGGGCAGAACAAATCCTGCCACTCCTGATCGCAGGGCTGCCAGACGATGCAGGTTCCGCCGAGGAATATCGACGAATCCCATGGATCTGGAGATTGTCTGTCGCCACCGCAAAAAGCGGCAACAAAAGCCAAATCCAGTCCCTCCTGCTTCTCGCTGTGCCCGCTCCCGATAGTCCGCTGCAACACTGGCAGGCCGTCGTGATCGGAGGCGGACTGATCAATGGAGCCACACAAAGCGGACTCTGGCCACACGAGCTCTTCGCCGCCAGTCAGTTCAACACCCCCGAAACACTCAACCGCTGGAACCGCACTCTGCAACTTGCAAAAACAATGGCACTGGACAAGCAGGTCCCCGCAGGCACACGCTACGACGCACTGCGAATACTCGCGCTGCTGCCCACGGAACAGGCACTCTCCTCGCTGCTGCCGCAGCTGAAACACAACACCCACCCGGAACTCCAAATGGGTGCCATCAGCGCACTTGGAGATATCCCGGCACCGGAAGCAGCCGCTGAACTCGTTAACCACCTGCCAGGCTTCACCGCCGAAAATCAACAACTGGCCATCACTGCACTTACCCGCACTCCGGAACGCTGCCTGCTGCTGCTGAAAGCCCTCGAAAACAACTCGATACCCGCAAACATACTGAGCCTCAATGATGCTCACAGCCTGCAACAACACCCAGATGAAAACGTTCGCAAAGCTGCCGTACACGTGCTCGCAAAAGACAAGAACTAAAGCGAATCACAACTCTGCCCCACAAAAAAAGGTCCATCCGGGAATCTTGTGGGTCGAGGCGCTGAGGAGCAGGCAGATGAGGCTCAGCATGCGAGTGAGAAAAACGCCTCGGCGGACCATCGCGTTCCACGATTCTTGGTGATGTCAATTTGTTCAAAGCCCGGGGTTTTCTGCCTTCGTCGGTGGAGCTGCAGAAAGCCGCCTGCCCACACAAATACCCGAAGAACCAAAAAAACCGCCAGAGAACACCCTGGCGGTCTTTTACATCAACGGCCAAACGCAAACTGCTTCAGATCTGAGTAACCTCGCGACCCGCAGAGTCCTCAGGCCGAAAAGTCATGTGCTCAAACGACACGTCTGACTTCGTGACAATCACAATCTCCACCTCATTCTCGTCCTCAATCCGGATCAAATCCTTCCGCTTGCGGTTGTTGAGGTAGTTGCCGACACGATCATGCACTTCAATCATGATCCTGGAAACCTGCTCGTGAGCAGCTGCAGACATCACCAGTCGCATCACCTCAATTGACAGGCTTTCCGCAGTCTTCACTTGCCCGACTCCATTACAGGACGGACAGTTCTCATACACAGATCGTCGCAAAGAAGGTCGGATTCTTTGACGAGTCATTTCAATCAGACCAAATGGGCTGATTCTAAGAACCCTCGTACGAGCCCTGTCACGTTCGACCGCATCTCGCAGTGCTCGCTCAACACCACGTCGATGACGCTCGTCACGCATGTCAATAAAGTCATTAACAATGACGCCGCCAAGGTCCCGCAAACGAATCTGTCGTGCAATTGCATCAGCAGCTTTCAGATTCATCTGATAGGCACTTTTCTCCGGATCATTGTCTGCACGGAAACTTCCGCTGTTCACATCAATCGCCACCAGCGCTTCCGTCTGATCAATCACCAAAGATCCCCCGCCCGGAAGCGGCACGTGCCGATCATGGATCCGCGCAATCTCACTCTCAATTCCATACTTGTTGAACAGCGGCTCCGAACCAGCATACCGCTGAATGCGATTGACATGCGAAGGCATGACAATCTTCATGAACTCACGAGCTCGCTCAAAGGCACCGTCCTCGTCAATCAAAACCGTATCAATCTCATTCGTATAGATATCTCGGATCGTACGAATGATCATGTCACTTTCTTCATAGATGCCCGCAGGAGACGGCGTCTTTTTCAGACGAGTCACAATCGTTTCCCACAACCGCAGCAAATAACTGAGGTCCCGCTTCAGATCAGACTCCTCACGGTCAATCCCCGCCGTGCGGATGATAAAACCCAGACCTTCAGGCGGCTGAATGGACTTCATCGTCTGCCGCAGACGACGCCGAGTCTTCTCGTCGTCAATCTTGCGGCTGACACCCACTCGCTGCAAACCCGGCATCAGCACCAAATAACGACCCGGAATCGAAATATAGGTCGAAAGAGTCGGGCCCTTGTTGCCAATGCCCTCCTTGATGACCTGGACCAGCACTTCACTGCCACGCTGAAAAATCTTCTGAATCGGCGGCTTGTTGCGAGCATTTCTCTCGTTCAGATGTTTCGGCGGAGGACCTCCTCGAGACAACTCACGCTGCTCGCGATCGTCCTCACCGCCCTCCTTCACCAAATGACGGTAATACTGAAACTCCACGTCACTCACATGCAGAAAGCCATTGCGACCCACGCCAAAGTCCACGAAAGCCGCCTGAATGCTGGGCTCAATGTTGACCACTCGCCCCTTGTAAATGTTGCCAACATAGTTCTCAGCACTGCTGCGCTCCACATACAACTCCTCCAGCACACCATCCTCAACGATGGCAATCCGGCTCTCCTCCGGCTGGAGCACATTAATCAGCATTTCCTTCTTCATGACACTCTTTCAGTCTGCGCGGATCACACAGCCTAATTCTGTGCACCCCGCCAATTCAGCGGCACGCATTTACGTGACACCAGATATGTTCTCAGCACGACAGGCGAACGTCACCTGCCGCCGCATTCGTGACAACATAGACCTGACAATCACTGAGCACTCAGCCAAAACTGAAATACTCGAAAATCACCAGGATCCCTTTGACACTGTATTTCAAAACAACAGCAATCCCGAAAACCACCCGTAAAGCCGGTCTTCAGAAGTCATTGCCGTTGATAAGATCAGGACATAACCTCGACAACTCTCCCTGCAGATAATGTTCCACATCCCGCGCCAGATCCAGCTGACAGGCATGCTGAGCTATCCGCTCCGCCTCAGAAATCGGCAGACTTCTGATGATTTCCTTCAGCAGAGGAATCGACTGCGGAGTCACACTGAGACTGCGAAGCCCCATGCCCAGCAACAACGGCACAAATCGCGGTTCAGAACTCATCTGACCACAGACTGTTACCGGTTTACCATGCCGGTCCGCTGCCTTTAGCACCATCCGTATGAGCCTCAGAATCGATGGATCACCAGCCCGATACAGGCCAGCCACCGTCGGATCTGAACGGTCACAGGCCAAAGTGTATTGAATCAGGTCGTTTGTACCAATCGAAAAGAAGTCCACTTCCCTCGCAAATTCCTCAGCAAGAATCACCGCCGATGGTACCTCAACCATCATCCCCACCGGCAGGTTACGCTGAAACGGTACACCCTCCTCCTCAAGATCCTCCATCACATCCATCAGAATCATCTTCGCCTGACGAAACTCCAGCAATGATGACACAAGCGGAAACATAATCCGCACGTTGCCTCGCACAGAAGACCGCAAAATCGCTCGCAACTGCCGCTTGAACATCGGAGTACTCTGAAGACTCAGACGGATACTCCGCAAACCCAGCATGGGGTTCGATGACTCCTCAAACTGGCTCTGCAGCAACTGCGGAACCTTGTCGGCACCAAGGTCCAGTGTCCGAATCACTACCGGTCGCTCACCACAGGCGTCCAGCACCCGACAATAAGCCTCATAATGATCCTGCTCCGATGGCTCACGATTGCCACTCAAAAACAAAAATTCCGTTCGATACAGCCCAATCCCGTCAGCCCCGCGCTGCATGCAGGAACCAACCTCCTCAGGAAACTCAATGTTTCCACTCAACTGCACTCGCTGACCATCCTGAGTCTCCGCCGGAAGATTGTTGATCCGCCCCAGACGCTCCCGGACCAAATGCCGCCGCGCACGCGAACGCTCAACTCGACTCAGAGATTCTAAGTCCGGTTCCACAATAACCTGACCACGATCCCCGTCCAGTATCGCTGTCTCACCACCAGAAACCTGAGCCAGACAGCGACCCAAACCTACCACCGCGGGAATTTCCAGCGCCCCCGCCAAAATGGCCGTGTGACTCGTGCGACCACCCACCTCCGTAGCAAAACCCAGCACAAAACGAGTATCCAGCGACGCCGTCTCACCCGGCGTCAGGTCGTGAGCCAGGAGAATCACAGGAGCCGACAGATTCCGCAGCTCTTCGCGACTGGCACCCAACAGCTTGCCAAGCAGCCGCTTCTCCAGATCAAAAATGTCCAGCGCACGCTCCGAAAGGTACTGATTCCCCATCTTCTGCAGCTGACTCGCATACCCCCGCAACACTCGGCTGACAGCAAATTCCGGTGATCGGCACTGATCCCGAATCAATCCCTCAACCTCACGGATCAGACGCGGATCACCCGCCATCTGCAAATGAGCAGAAAAGATCGCTCCATACTGCTCACCCAGCTGGGAAGAAACCAGCTGCTCGTTCTCGCGGATGTCCGCACACACATGCTCCAATGCCTGGTGAAACCTGTTCAGCTCAGTGTCCACGGCATCGCGCGTGAGATATACACGAGGAATTCGGAAGTTCTCCGATCCCAATACCAGCACCGGACCCGCCTCAATCCCCGGCGAAACCGCTATTCCTGTAAAGACCTTCATGCCTTAATTCTAGCGGGATTTCCAGGAAACGGAACACTCCAGAGACCTCCAACCCAACGTTTCACACTGCCATCAGAGTCTTTGCAAACTTCCGACACCGCAAGGCCACCAACAAACTCCCCCCAGATCCCAAAACGCCGATTCCAGCCTCGCAAACCCGCTCCAGGCACTTTTTGCTGCACTATCCACTCCCGAAAAAATGGCGAAACTTGAATCGTTTCAGACAGATTCAGCCCTTTTCCCGGCGAAATCCGCACTGCTTACCCAATCGGAAATTTTGATGAAGCCCCCGCGCCACACCGCCCGATAACACTGGCAGAAATCAGCCGCAACCCCGGGGGGAATCAGACAGCCTCTGCTGACTGAACGGGTACCGGCAACCAGGAAAACAGGGAAACACGGATGCGTCCCAGACTCAGACTTTTCACAGGCTCCGATGAATCGGACGCCGCGGTGCTCCACGAGCCCGAAACTACCATCAAGCTCGGTGAACTCACTCGCATCCTCTCTGACGCCATCATCTGGGATCGCACCTGGGTCGCCGACTTCGCAGATGATGACGTGCGAGTCTCAGCGGACCTGTACGAAATCCTGTCGCTCTACTCCCGCATGAAACCCAGTGCCTGAATCACCAGCCAAAATCAGGACTCGGTCGCAGATGCCAGCAGAGTCGCCACGCGGCAGCCCTGCAGATACTCCGGAATACTGAGTCGCTCACGCACTGTATGAATGTTGTGCTGTCCACATCCCAGCGTAACAGCAGGAAAGCCGTGTACAGCCAGCCAGTTTGCATCCAGTCCGCCGTCACAGATCTGCGTCGCCGGTTTCAGCCCCACTGCCCGCACTGCCGCACCAGCCGACACAACACAGGCCGTCTCAGGAGACATCCGGAAAGGCTCATATCTGAGCTCCTCTGTAAACCGTAACACCCCACACTGACCGCCCGCATTACTCAGTGCAGCCGTCGCCGACTCAAAGGCAGAACGCCAGGCCGTCACAATCTGAGCCCGAAACTCCGAATCGTGGCTCCGCGCCTCTGCCTCAATTTGCACCAGCGGCATCACAACATTCGTAGCATCACCGCCGCGAATGACTCCCAGATTACTGGTGCCCCGCTGCCGTCCTCGACGAATCTGACCGTGCCAGCCAGACTTCTGCAGCTGCCCAATGGCCAGCGCTGCCGCCACGGCCGCATTCACCCCATCCTCCGGATGTGCTCCCGCATGACTGGCTATCCCCTCAATCTCAATCGACAGATTGCTGGCACCAACCGCCCCCACTATCAATGCTGCAGGATCTCGACCATCCCAGTTAAAACACAACGCCGGACGCCCCAGTTTTGACGCCGTCAACCACCGCGCACCACGCAGTCCAGTCTCCTCCTGAACCGTAAACAATAAAGTCAGCGGCGGATAATCCAGCCCACGCGACAATACCTCCAGCAGCGCCGTGAGTACCACAGCGCAGCCAGCACGATTGTCGCCACCCAGAGCAGTTGATGCTGATGCCGGTCGAATCCAGTCCCCCTCACGAACAGGCTTCGCCCCCACCGCCAGAGGCACTGTGTCCATGTGCGCCATCAGCAAACGGCGAGCCCCGCGACGCGTACCACGCAACCGCACAATCAGATTGCCCGTGTCCCCCCCCACCGGAATTCGCTTGTGAGCACGATCAATCTCAATTGCCGACTCTGGTACACCGGCCGCACGCAACTGATCGGAAATCCACTTCGAGACTCCCGACTCCGCACCACTGCCGCCCGGAATCGCAATCAGATCCATCACTCGGTCAATTGCACGCTGCTCATCAATCTGTACCACAAATCACCTCTCAGCATTCAGCTCAGTGAAATCGAGCGTGGCAAAATAGTCCTCTGCCGTCTCGGCCCGACGAATCTGACGAACACTGCCGTCGGAACGCAGCAGCAACTCAGCACAACGCAGCTTCCCGTTGTACTGAAACCCCATGGCATGTCCATGAGCACCCGAGTCATGAATGACCAGAAGATCGCCACGATCCACCGCCGGCAAAGATCGCTGTACCGCAAACTTGTCGTTGTTCTCACACAATGACCCCACCACATCCACGACATGATCATGCGGCGCCTGCTCCTTGCCCAGCACTGTTATGTGGTGATAAGCACCATACATCCCCGGCCGCATCAAATTCGCCATGCACGCATCAACTCCGACGTAATCGCGATAAATGCTCTTGTGATGCACAGCTGTCGTCACCAAATATCCATGCGGACCAGTAATCATCCGGCCATTCTCCATCAGCAGCTTCAGAGGATGCAGCGCCGTCCCGGCAATCATCCGCTCATAAAGCTCACGAATCCATTCCCCAACCTGAGCAAGATTCACGGCACGCTGCTCCGGACGATACGGAATTCCAATTCCGCCACCCAGATTCACAAACTCAATTCGAATCCCCAGCTCCGAGTGCAGTCGCAGCGCCAAATCAAAAAGCATGCGAGCTGTCTCGACAAAAAACTCGCCATTCAGTTCGTTCGAGGCCACCATTGTGTGCAAACCAAACTGCCGAACCCCGGCATCCCTCAGTTTGCGATAACCCTCAAACAACTGCTGCTCGGTAAAACCATACTTGGCCTCTTCCGGCTTCCCGATAATCACGTTGCCCTCGCGAGCCGAACCGGGGTTGTACCGAAAACACAGCAACTCCGGCAGACCCACATGCTCCCGCAGGTAATCAATGTGAGTCAGATCATCCAGATTCACAATCGCGCCAAGCTGCACCGCCTTGCGGTACTCGTGAGCCAGCGTGTTGTTGGACGTGAACATAATGTCCTCGCCGCTCAGTCCCACTCGCTCAGACAAATACAACTCTGGCAGACTGGAACAGTCTGCACCCAGACCCTCTTCTTTGGCAATCCGCACAATCCAGGGATTCGGCAATGCCTTCACAGCAAAGTACTCGCGAAATCCCGGTGACCACGCAAATGCAGCATTCAGCTCACGGCACGTGCGACGGATACCCGCCTCGTCGTAAACGTAAAAAGGAGTCGGCCAGGTCTCTGTCAGCCGGCGAATAAACTGCTCGTCAAATGGCAACGTCTTCTGCATGGAATTTCCTGAACAAACTGGTCTTCAAATGCCGCGACAAAACCTGCTACACGACACAGCGAGTGCCACAGTCTCTTCGTCAATTTCAGAGATTGCAACCATCCCCGCCACACGTTCCCGACAACCGCGAGACACACGCCAGAATCAAGCCTGCAACAACTTTGAATTCGTTCATTTTTGCTGATTCAGCCATAACCGGGCATCCGCCAGATCCAGCCAGTCGCAAATACTGCTGCCATCCCCAAAGTCCACCTCGACCTCCAGCGTTGACTTGCCAGAAACCGACAGACGCACAGGCAACGGCGGATCCTGCGCAGCAATCATACGATCAAACACGACAGCATCGTCTGCTCGAATCACCAGTCGAACCGCATGCCCCGCGCCCGCATTGAACGCCACCTCATCATCAACACCAGCCGTCAGCTCCAAAGTCTCGTAACGCCCGTCCAGTGCCCACGACAGCACCGAATGCGAATGCACACACAACCCCCGCAAATACTCCTGACCACGCAGACGCAGACGCCCACCACCCTGCAGAACACGATCGCGGCGAGGTGAAAACAAACGCCGCTGAGTCTCAGTATCCACCAAACCGTCCAGCAAACTGCCCTCCGGATCAGCAGACAGCAACGCCTCACGCAGCACCGGCAGCTCTGACAAATAAGACAATCGCTCACCACTCAGATCCGCCAGCCGCAACTTTCCAGCTTCACACTGCAAAGACTGCCCCCACGAGCCCTGTAACTGCAGTCGATCTTCCGCAAGACGCAGCTCTCTGCCACGCAGCACATCACCATTCGCCAGCAACACCCGAACTCCCCCGGCAGGCACTGCACCGGAATTCTCCGAACGTCCAAAAACCACCCCGTATACCCGAGCAGCCGGAACCGGAACCTTCTCGCCATCCAGCAGGAATTCAACAGCCTCAGAACCAATCGCACTCACTATTCCACTCAAAAAATCCAGACCACTGCCATCCCGCTTGACCACGATCAGCAAGTCCTTCTCCGACTTACGCTGCTGAAACGTACCCCACTGCTCGGCAAACGCCGGCATTTGCGCCTGCAAACGCACCGCAGACACTGAGTTCACAGGAATCCGCAAATCACCCCACACCTCAGACCGCAACAGCACCTCCGCAGCCGCACGCTGCAGCCCCTCACCGGAAAACTCAGATCCATCCCTCAGATAGACTCGCTGCACCGGCACCGCCGCAGAATCATTTGAGGATTCCTCCGAGCTCGCCTGGCGAAACTCCAGCTGCAACACCTCTGCCGCCGGGACCTCCACCTGCTGGCCGTCCGACTGCAACACCAGCCGCTGACCGTCGAACAACTTCAAATCACCGGAACGCCCGGTCCCGTCTGCCAGCGACAGTCGCACTTCCCCCGGAAATGCCGGCAGCAAACAACACAGCAATACCAGCAGATTCATCCCGCTGCCCCCCCCCATTACACGACCGCCCGTCAGCGTCCACAAAATTCACTTTTTTTGCTCGGCAATCTTTCGAGTATACCGGCTGATGGCGTCCAGGAAATTCGGTGGAAACTGCTGACGAATTAACTCCTTCGCCTGCGCCTCCCGCTCCTTATCCAGCATTCCCCACGCCCCATTCTCACTCAGTTCCTTCCGCTCAGCCTCGCCCGCACCAGCCGCACCACGCACCTGTGCCTGCCCGCCAGCCTGTTGCGGCTGCGGTGAATTGCCCCCCTGCCCCTGACCCTGCTGTTGCTGCTGCTGTTGTTTCTGCTGATCCTCCAGTTCCTTCAACAGCTTGTCCAAAGCTGCCACAACCTCGTCCTCACGCTTCTGCACCGGCTCGTCTGCTACACCCAAATCCAGCCTGCGCTGCACGTCCGACATCAGTTGAGCCACCTCACCCAGCGGACCCGCCGGCTTTGACGACTCCTCTCGCAGCTGCTCGGCCACAGCACGAAAACGCACCGGCACATCCGCTGTGTTGCTCAACAACAAGGCCAGATCGTCCGCAGCCACAGACTTCTGCATCAGCTTCAGTCGACTGATACCCCGGTAAAACAGCAACGCCGCCGGATCCACCAAACCCTGCACCGAAATGTCCGACAGCAAGGCACACACTTCATCATAGTAACGCTGCTGTGCCAGCGCACGAGCATGCCAGATACGCACATTGTCTCGGTAAAAGGGAGCTGCCTTCACCCCCTCATACTGCTGCGGTGCCGGAGGCTGCCCGGCATGGCAGGCCTGCACCAGCCCAGCCGTCTCGTCATCCGCCGCCGCCAGACTTGACAGCAACAAATCCAGCGTCTCTTCAGCAGTTGCCGCTGATCCCGCAATACCCTGCCGCCACACTGCCATTCCAGCATCAATTTTCGCCGCATCAGCACCAGACTGCTGCAGCCACGCCTGCAACTGCTCACCCACACGCTCAGCTGACAGCCGCACTACTGCAGTCGCCATCGGACGCACTTCGTCCGCAGCGGCACAGCACCCCAAACCGGAACGCAGCCACACCACCAGGAACACCAAAAGTACCAACGCACGGCTCATGCGTCTTCCTCATGCTCGTCTTCATCAGAAAAACTGACTATCCCCGCCAGATCATAACCGTCACGCTCCAGAATCTCGACCGGAACCATATCACCCGGCTCCAGCTCGGCTCCAGTGACGATCACCGTGGAATCAATCTCCGGTGCGTCCGCAAACGTACGCCCGGCATAAACTCCGTCGCCAATCTCCTCGTCAATCAACACGTCCAGCTCGTATCCCACCAGCCGCTCCGCATGCTCAAATGCAATCTCTTGCTGCAAAGCCATCAGTTCGTCACGCCGAGCCTCCTTCACGTCCTCAGGAAGATGGCCATCCAAACGCACCGCAGGTGTCCCGGGTTCAAGCGAATAAGTGAAAACTCCCAGACGCTCAAAACGAACCTCCTCAACAAACTTGCGCAACTCCTCAAACTGCTCGTCTGTCTCCCCCGGAAATCCAGTGATAAAGGTTGTTCGCAATACCACATTCGGAATCCGCTCACGCAGACGACCAATCAGATCACGAGTCTGCTCGCCGTTCACACGCCGCTGCATCCGCTTCAGCACAGCAGAATTGATGTGCTGCAAAGGCATGTCCAGATATGGCAGAATCACAGATGAATCCGCAATCACACTGATCAGTTCATCCGTGAAATTGATCGGATAAAGATACATCAGGCGAATCCAGTCCAGCCCCTCAACCTGCTCCAGTTCACGCAATAACTTCGCCAGACGAACCTCGCCGTACAGGTCCATCCCGTAATAAGTTGTGTCCTGAGCAACCAGGATCAGCTCGCGGACACCGTCCGACACCAGCTCACGCGCCTCTGATAACACCATCTCAACCGGCTTAGTGACGTGCTTGCCACGCATCGATGGAATGGAACAGAACGTACACGTCCTGTCACAACCTTCCGAAATCTTGAGATAAGCGTAGTGCTGCGGGGTAATTCGCAGACGAGACTGATCGTTCATCGCTCGAATCGGCGCCGGACGGAACAACTCACGCTGCTCACGAGCTCCCCCAACCAGACGATCAGCCACCTTCGTTATCTCGTCGCGACCAAATACACCCACCACATGGTCAATCTCAGGCATCTGCTTCAGCAATCCCCCATCCTGCTCCAGCCGCTCAGGAAGACAGCCCGCCACTATCACCCCACGAGTCCCGCCAGCCTTCTTCAGGTCCAGCATCTCCTGAATCACAGAACGAGATTCCGCTCGAGAACTCTCGATGAATCCACAGGTGTTGATCACAACAAAGTCAGATCCCTCCGGTTCAGAAACCAGCTCGTAACCCTCGCGAGACAACGAACCCAGCATCGTCTCGCTGTCCACCAGATTCTTGGGACATCCCAGTGTAATAAACGCGTAACGCCCCTTCACCTGACCGGAAACCGCCGGCGCCGCAAGAGACTGAGCACTACTGGAGGACGGATCGATAATTGGAAGAATTGCCATGCGCTGCTTTTCGGAAATTGCTCGGTCGATTCAAAGGAGCAGAAATCTGCCCGCCATGAGTCTATCGGCAATCCGACTCAACGCCAAAGTCTCAGGAGTAAAATGGGGCGAATTCCTGACGGACTGGAGGCAATTCCAACGATTTACCGAACCTGCGAACGAGATTTCAGACAGCGATGTCCACTGGAAACCCCTCTCAACACCTGCCACCAGCCCCCGGCAACACCCATCAGGCCGCCCAGCCCCGCTGCAATCGCTGCTCCAGCTCGCCGTAGATCAGCCCCCCGCGCAGGACCGCCGTATCAGGCGCAGTCGCTCGCTGCACCAAAAATCGCTGCACACCGCCAGCCGCAGCCGACAACTGCTCCGCCAGCAACTCCGGCACCCCAGATACAGCCCCAAAGCCACCCGCCAGCACGACCTGCACCGGACGCAAAGACTGTACCAGCCCCTCCGATTGCTCCAGATGCTGCAGTACAGCCATGGCCAGCTGCTGCAGCACAGACCGTACCAGACGACTCAGCAGCTGCTCCTGCTCGTCACGCGGCTGACGCACATCCACAGACTGCTGCCGACGCCAGCTGCTCACCCGCGGCGTGTCCAGATACGCTGCACCGTCCGCATCCCACACATGCAGACGCAACTGCTTCGCCAGCTCCGCATCAACCCAGTTACCGCCAGCCGGCAACCAGCCCGCAAACTGCACCAGTCCACGCCGCGCCAAACACCAGCTGCTCGATTCCGCGCCCAGCACAATACTGATACCAGTGTACTGACTGTCAGGCCACGCCGACAGCAAAGCAGCCTCAGCCGCACCTAACTCAACCGCTCGAAATCCCAACATCTCAACCAGACGACGCAAAAATGCCACTCCGCCCGCAGACTCAGCCCGCAATAACTCGTCCTCTGCACCGCTGGCGTCCGCCGCAGGAGCAATCAGCACACACAAATCCTCCCCTCGTCCCGCCGACGGCAACAAACACCCGGTCAGTATGTGCAGCAATTGCCTCGCAGGAGCATCTGTGCGGGGGACCCGACCACCCGGAAACAAAGGAGTCGCCGGGATTCGGGTCAGCCAGCGAGTCCGCTCAACATCGTTCCCGACAATTAACAACACCCCCTCACCCAGTGCATACGGCACACCCTGATCGCTCAACGCTCGCCGATGCAGCGCAGTATCCGGTACCGCCGCATACTCAGATCGCATCTCCAGACGCTGCAGACGCGAACCCGGACCACCCGAACGACACAGACTCCGCAGAGTACCGCAGCCAAAATCAAGCGAACAGATCATGGTTTTGTTCCGGTTTTCATCTGCCAAACACAACTCAGTCGAAACTCACCAAACCACGCACTGCCCTAACCCCGCAAATTCCCGCTGGTGCCGCGAAGAGGACGAGCCAGACGGGACAGACGCTGCTCTGCCGCCGTCTCACCAGATGCCGCCTCCTGCACAACGTCGCCACGCCCCTGCCGCACGCCCGCCATAAAATGAGGCCCTGCCGCTGCTGCCTGAGGAGGATCCAGTCGCAGCACCTGCGGCCTGTTCGGACGACCATAAATCTGCACTCCCGGGGGCAGTCGCAATGCACTCGCTTCCACCGGAACCTGATTCCGCAGCAAATCCTCCAGACCATCCGGAACCGCGGCCGCAACCACCGACGAAATCCCCGACGAACCAGCCACCCCAGACACACCCGACTGCAATGGCTCCGTACGTAATATCGAAAAAGCACCCGCCGACATCGTCGGACCAGCGGCAACGGGAGGTTCACAAACAGGAGCCATAACAACAGGCTGAGACATCACAGGCTGAGACACCACAGGCTGAGACATCACAGGCTGAGACATCACAGGCTGAGACACCACGGGCTGAGACACCACAGGCTGAGACACCACAGGCTGAGACACCACAGGCTGAGACATCACAGGCTGAGACACCACAGGCTGAGACACCACAGGCTGAGACACCACAGGCTGAGACACCACAGGCTGAGACACCACAGGCTGAGACACCACAGG
>Ga0172373_10007434_pt1 | contig 14216 bp, 1 predicted proteins | sample Lak10m_2_FD_114546 | JGI IMG/M metagenome (GOLD analysis project Ga0172373, IMG submission 114546) | Freshwater microbial communities from Kabuno Bay, South-Kivu, Congo - kab_092012_10m | ecosystem: Environmental > Aquatic > Freshwater > Lake | place: Democratic Republic of the Congo: South-Kivu... | reverse complement strand
ATTCCATTTTTGACCCAAATATTGGTCTATAATATACCGATCTTGAGTAGATAATGCTGAAGAAAAAACCATTACTTCACCCAAATAAGCATCTGCATACTGTTGCGTGCTGTTACTCACCCATCTAGATCCAATATAAAAATTATTGATTCCAAAGTACCCTGAGCTGGATGCCTGAGAGTAAGGTTTCCCATTCAGATAAGATGTGTTAAAAGCCCCATCAAAAATACTGGCCGCAACGTAAGGGGTATTGTTACCAGGATGAGGGGTAAGTCTAGATAAGGAGGTGCTGGACCTGTATGCCTCTAGATAATGAGATTCACCTTCATGAAATCCAATAAAAGAACTGGAATTGTCATAATCATGTTGGGATGATGTATTAACCCCTGACAACAATGTACTACCTGACTGAAAGGAGTTTCGTTTTGAAACCACATAATACGTTAACTGTGTTCCTTTTATACTAAAATTAGATGCTTTAAATGATTTTCCTGAAAAATATAATGCCGGTTTACTATTGATGCCATCTTGAACATATGAAGGAAAAGAGGTTACAGCGATGGCAGGCGAATTTAAATTAATCACATTATTCCATGTGCCCACTGTCGCTTTCCCAGATTCCAACAATACTCCTGATTGCGCATTTAGCCATAGTTGAAATGTATTTTTTGCACCATCAGACAATTGATTTAAAATATCTGGATACGCATTTTTTGTTACAGTGGCATCAGCTGCAGAACTGTCATAACTATTTGAAATACCATCTCCATCTGTATCCACGCTAATACCCCATTTATTACCCAGGTAACTGTCTACAACAACCCTATCTTGAGTACTTAAAGCGGTATTAAACATGAGTACTTCTGCAATTTTTCCGCCATAAAAAGAAAGCGTTGCAGAATCATTTGAGCCAATTAAAATAGGACTTGCTGTATCTGTTAAATTTCCAGCATTTGCATTTGCTGAAATGGTTTGGCCGTTCATCATTAGTCTTGAATTAGATCCATCATGTATTGCTGCAGCTAGCATTGGCAAATTATTACTAAGCTTTGTAGCTTCTACTTTTACAGCGCCTTTATTGTCAAACTCTAAATTTTTACCTTGAGACTCTTTATAAAAATAGTAGCCAGTGCCATCTGATGTTTTAGAAATACTGGCATGAGAAAAATACACATAAATATTACCCGGACCACCCGTATTACTTGTTCTAATACGAATAGGATAATAGGTATTTGCATTGAGCTGAATGGTTCCTGAAGACTCTTGATTTCCATGGTTACCCCCATTATCAACCACCAAAGTTTCAACACCATCTTTGGTAATCCATAAGAAACTTTCATCGTCACTATCTGTATATAATGTAAATGTTCCTGAATAAGTTTTTGTATAAAAATATCCTTTGTATTCTGCTGAATAAGTTTGGCTACCTGTATCAAATTTTCTTGAAATATTGGTATCCGAACCTGTTTCACTTGGGTTGCTGTTATAATCATAATTTTGTCCACCATTGTTCCATTTTTGATAAAACAAGCCAGGTTTAAGCCCTAAACTGATATTATCAACCAAATGTAACCCATATTCTGTTGATAAGCCCCCTTTAGAAATTAAAGAAAAATAATTTTTTGAAGCAGAAGAACTTAACGAACTGTCTGGCTGTGTGACCACAAATAATGTGGTATTGGTCATGGATAAACTACCGCTATCTGGTATGCCAAAATATACAGGTTGAGATTGTGAAAAAGTTAACACTTTATTTCCATTTAAAGTATCTGAATACGAAATAGCATTTTTTGCATTGTATCTAATAATAACAATTCCAGAACCGCCAGATGCAGCCATGTTCCCCTCTTGTCGTTCAGACCCGCCACCGCCACCGCCAGTATTGGGAACACCGTCTGTTGGTCTTACAGGTCCTCCATTATAGCCCCTAGCACCACTTCCACCTCCACCTAAGCCCCCTAATCCTGGTGGCCCATCATAAGTAGATCCGCCTCCACCACCTGCATAATACGTTGCAACGCCTGTAATATTGTTTAATAACCCAATTCCCCCATTTCCTCCTGTAATAGTGGTACCTGCATTACCAGCACCACCAGCTCCTCCGCCACCGCCTGAACCATGAGCACCGCCTGAAACACCAGCTCCACCCGCATAACCCTGTCCTGAAGTACCTGCAGCACCTGACACTGTGTACCCAGATCCGCCACCAGAACCACCCGTATTACCACTGGTATTGTAACGGCCTCCCCCACCACCACCTATGGCTGTAAGATTTCCAAAAATTGAATTACCTCCATTCCCACCAGAGCCATTTCCTGTTGCAGCGTTCCCAGATCCCCCATCTCCTATTTGAATAGCCATTGTGATACCAGGTGTAACAGCCATTCCTGTTTGATAAATTACACCACCGCCGCCACCCCCAGCGCCATGCCACCAATTAGTACCTCCATATCCACCGCCACCCCCACCGGCAACAACCAATACATCCACAGTGACCACACCTGGTGGTACTATCCATGATGTAGAGCCTACATCTGTAAAAGAAACCACGTAATTAGATCCTACTCTTGTGACTTTACCTGAAGTTGGATTTAATTTGGCATTATTAGAATTATGGCTAAGGTCTTTCCAACCTATGACTTGATTGTTGGTGACCTGAACAGATTGAGAAACAGAGGCATCTAACCATACTTTTAATGATGCTTTTGCAGATGTAGACAGGTTCTTTAAATCTGTAAATTCAACTGTATTAGTACTGTCCGCAGGGAAAGGGTCTACATCATCTGTTAATCCATCTCCATCTGTATCTGTTAAAATCCCCCATTTTTTTGATAAATGCTGATTTACAATATAACGGTCATTTATTGAAAGAGGAGCATTAAAAATTAAAATTTCCCCAATATAGCCTGAAAAATAAGTACTTTGATATCCCCCACCTACTGCCAAAGCCATGTTGGTTAAGTTATCTGTACGGCTGTTATCCATGGATAAATTGGGCAACAATTTTGTTGTTGATGAGTCTTTTATTTTAAAAAAGCCATTTAAATAATAATTTCGTCCAGAATTTAAATCTAAAGATATGGTATGTATTCTTGGAATACCCGTTTTTGTGACTTCGTTGTTAGTGTACCACATGTCATTACCCCAATGGGCAACACCTATATTATTGCCTACAGCAGTATTGTACCCAAACAAAAATGAACGATTTGAATTACTAATTGTAGTACCTGATATAAAATAATGATCTGATCTGAAGTTGGTTGCTTTTTGATCTACAACAAATACTGTATAAGGAGTATCAACTAATATATTACCGTCAAAATACAAACAATCATCTTTTCCATCAAAAAAAAGTGCATTAAATCCATTAATACCGCCTTGTACATACGTGGGCGCATAAGATTGATTCATTTGTTTTGCAGAAAATTGATTCCCACTTAAATCATACAATTTATAAACCAAACCACTGTTAAGTACTACGTTATTTATATCTGAAGGATCCAACCATAATTTTAACGCTTTTCTTCCTATTGAAGACAATCCAGAAAGGATATAATTGTTAAAATTAACGCCTTTAGATCCGTCATTTATATCTTGATCAATTGCATCTGGAATATCATCTGAATCTTTATCTCTTGTACTTTCCACTTTGTATAACAAAGCAACCTCACTCTCTGTTAAGGCCCTGTAATAAATGCGCACGTCGTCAATTTGTCCATTAAATTTTGTAGTAAGAGATGTTGAATGTGCTCCTATTCTATAATTTTCACCATCTCTTATTCCCTGTACATAATCCAAATGCCCTGCATATTTACCATCTGCATACAAAATGGCTTTCCCGGGCTGATACACCACAGCAGCATGATGCCATATTTGATCTGGAGGCAAAGTCCAATTTGAATCAAACCAGCCATCATGATACATAAAATCCAAAGTATTATCGTTATCGTTATATCCTAAAATAAGATTCTCCCCAAAATACCCCCCTCTGTCACTATCAACCAGTGCACGCTGACCACTGGTTGTTGTGGTTTTAAACCAAACAGAAAGCGTTAAATAGGGTACAGAAGGGGGGGGAAGATTGGTTTGCATGTAAGCAGAACCATCAAAATTATAAGCCGAATTTTGATTTAGAAATCTATCGGATGTAAGAGAAGCGCTATAATTTGTAACACTATAATTGTATCCACTTTGGTCTGAAAAATTTCCAGAAAATGGTAAATATAACCTTAAAGATTTACTCAATGGATTAAAAGATAAAGGATCATTAATAGATGTTCCATCTGATAACTCTCTAGTATCTAAGACCCCATCTCCATCTGAATCTATAGAACTTTTTCCACTATCTGCGGGTGCAACATCTATTGCGTTTAAATCACCATCTCCGTCTGAATCCACATCAACTCCATAATATGTGGCCAAGTATTGATCCACCAAATATCTGTCTTGTGTAGATAAAATTTGATTAAAAATCATAATTTCAGAAATATTGCCTGTAAAATATTTAGATGTTGAAGAGACGCCGCCTATTCTTAGTTTTGTATCAGCATTTAATGTAACACCCTCATTATTTTTAATCGTATCTATTGCAGTTAGAACTCCATCTACATAAATACCCATTTGACCCGTTTGTTGGTCTCTAAACGTTGTGATTAATCTCGCCTTACTATTATTTACCAAATTATAGGCCGGAAGTGTAATATCAGGATTTCCTGTAAACATTTTAGGATATCCCCCCGTAATAGACAGACCAATAATATCGTTTACTATTCCATTGGATTCTGCACTTAAAATAGGGGCTCCATTACTCGCTGAGTCTCCTGTCCCACCCAAAGTAGAACCTGTATTCATTACTATAAACGCCGTGTAAGTTTGAGAAATAACATTAGATAAAACAAGATAATCTGAATTTCCGTCAAATTTTATCACTGGATTATTCAAACTATTTGTTCCATTCATTCCTGTTGATACATATAATGGCTTTAAACTATCTGTATTTGAATCAATCTGAGCATGATTTGATTTTCCACTAATGTCATACCAAGTTGAAACCAAATTAGATGAATCCATTTTCTGAAGTCCAGGCCCCGCTTTAAACCAAGCAGAAAGGCCATTTTTGACATTACTTGATAAAGTCTTAAGGTATTCAGAAGTATTTAAAGGATCAATCACTTTTTTTTCATCAAAAGGTAAAGAATCTAAATCATTTGGAACTGTATCACCATCAGAATCTACTGAAACACCCCACTTTGTGGCCAAATACTGGTCTACCAAATACCTATCCCGAGTAGATAACACCGTGTCAAATAATAAAAGCTCTGCTAATTGGCCATTGAAATTTTGACCTGTAGCTAAAAGATGTTTTTTAGACCATCCAAGAAAAATAGGGAGTGTAATACCCGATACATCTCCATAATATTGACTATCCGTAGCAATATCTACTACTTGTTTATTATTCAAATTGATTGTTCTTGCGCCAGAAGTGTCTTTTGTATTTTGATACAACCCTAAAAACCGATACCATTTTTCAGGATCTATCGCTACTCTGGGTGAATTTGAATTTTTCACATGCATGGCCATTTCTTGATTGGTACTATATTGTCTTGCCGCAAAATATTCATCATGACCTTGCGTAATTACTGCTGCCCAAGATATGCCTGAAAAAGTAGGATATTTAAATACTGCGAACAACGTGACATGGTTTGGCACAAACCATGGGATTGTCATTAAATGATCATTGGTAAGCGTACTAAAATCAACGACAGGCAATCCATTCAATAATTGTGTAGTGGTATTTCTAACAGGCAATTTGGTGTTTTCGGCTTGATAAAAATACCTGCTTTTTCCACTCCAATCATACCAACGCACCACACTGCTTCCGCTTAACTCAAAAGCATTAGGATCTGAGGCATTAATCCATAACATTAAATTATCTTTTGCAGAGACCTGGTTTAGGGTAACTGAAATACTGGCAATGTCCACAACTTTTTTAGGATCTAAAGGAAATTGATCTTTTGAATCAGGTACCCCGTCTTCGTCTGTGTCTAAATCTAAGTTCCATTTTTTACTTAAGTACTGATTCACAACATACCGATCTTGGGTTGAAATATCAGACGTAAAAACCAACATTTCTCCTATATTACCTTTGTAATCACTGCGTCCTAATGATGCTCCTACAAATGTAGAAGGCAATGTTTTTTTAGTGATATCAAACATGGTTAAGGTACCATTTAAATAATAGTAACGACCCTGTGTACTACTTAATCTTGCTGTATGAAGTCTCGGTGTGTAAGTTTGTAATATAAAATTTTGAAAATCCATTTGGGTATTATAGGTATCAAGAGTCATTTTTTGCGTATCTCTATACCCTAGAGAAATCTGAGAGTCTGTTGCACTAGAAGTTCCGCTTAATATCATGGCCATACTATCTTTTGCTTTTTGCTCAACAATAAAAATGGTTAATTCTTTTCCTGCCATCAACGAACCATCTAAGTTTAACTTATCATCTACACCGTCATAATAAATAGCTGCTTTATTGTTAATTCCTGTTAAGTTATAAGTAGGACAAGAACTTGTGACACTTTGAGAAGCAACTTTTGTTGAATTGACTAAATTGTATAAAGAAGAAACCACCATTTGACTATTTGAAGGCATTTTGAATCTCACAATCACAGTCCCAGATCCACCTGCACCACTAGTTTGATTATCAAGATTAGAGCCATTACCACCATGACCTGTATTGGCAGGACAAGCATCTTCACCTGTTTGAATTGTTTTTTTAACCGTGCCATTTTCTGTAAAAGGAACTGAAGAAGCATAAGCCTCGTATACCGACCACCCGCCTGCGCCACCTGCTGCATAAATGACTTGCGTTCCTGTAATGCTATTTCGAATGCCTAGCCCACCATCTCCCGCTAAACCTGTTTTTGCATTGCCCCCAGGCCCTCCAGCCCCACCACCTCCACCAGCAAATGCAGACACACTAGTTCCACCATTATTTCCTTGTCCAGATACAGCTGTTGCTGTTGCTGTTCCCGTTATACGATTACCAGTACCCGCCCCAACTGAATTGACAGCGGTACTAGATGCACTTTGGCCGGCGCCTGAACCGCCTGTATATACAGTAGAACCAGAAGGCAAGCTTGCATTAGTCCAACCCGTACCCCCAGACCCGCCATATGCCGTTAATACATCAAAAACAGAATTTCCTCCATTATTTCCCGGACCATCACTTGAAGAACCCGCCCTAGACGCACCGCCACCTCCTACTGTAATAGTAATAGCCGTATTAGGGGTTACGGTATAACTTGTCCTATAAATCACCCCACCACCACCGCCGCCACCGCCGGTATCAACCCCACCACTTCCACCCCCAGCCACAATTAAAACATCAGCCGTTGTGACTCCTGCAGGAGGTGTCCATGTTGTTGTGCCCACATTTGTAAATTGAAGTATCAAATCCCCTCCATCTGTACTAACTTGAACTCCTGTTGCATTTCCAAGGGTTCCTTGGGAAAGAGACCTTTTTTCAAAAACATTGGCCTCTACCCAAATTCCAAGCATTGACTTTGCGGTTAGCGATAGTTTATTTAAGTCCGGATGATTGTCCAAATTGGCAGCAATAATTTTGTTATTTAAAGGGTCTTTATCATACAAATTGGGAATGCCATCAAAGTCTGTGTCCACCATTTGACCTTCTGCTTGATCTTGCTGATCTATGGTATAAGCATCCTGCATGGAGATATAGGAAAAATCAATATTTAATAATCGATTACTTAAAAATCTTGATCGGTCATATCGATATCGATCTGCATTTGACAAGGATGATGAATTAATAGAAATATTCCATTTATTGGCCAAATATTGCTCTACAATAAGTTTATCCGTTTTTGAAAGCGCTGTATCAAAAATAATCAATTCTGCAATGTACCCATTGTAAAATGCGGTTGGCCCTTCCCAGTATCTAGAGCCCACAAAAAGATAATCCACGCTAAAGTTTCTAGAATCACCAACACCTCCTGCAGCAATTGTGTTCAAATAAGAAGTATTTGTTGAGCCATCAAAAATACTAGACGCAATATAGGATACATTATTGCCAGGATTGGTTAATGTTGATTTACCAACATTTGTATAAGGTTGCAAAATATCTCCACCTCCCTCATAAAAACCAATAAAACCACTATTGTAATGGTCATATGATGTTGTGGAATCTAATCCAATAAACGTTGCCTGTGAGCTAGAAAGACGCTTTGCAACAATAAAATATGACAACTTATTGCTTCTTAAATAAAGGTCTTCAGATGATAAATAATCATTCGAACCATCAAATTTAACTGCCGGAAAACCATTCACGCCCGTTGTATCGTAAAGAGGATAACTTGAACTAGTGGCTTGATATAAAAACCGCCCCTTACCACTTAAATCGTACCAACGGCTTACATTATTGCTACCATCTTTTTTCAAAGCATTTGCAGTAGATGCATCAACCCAAAATTTCATTTTAGATTTTGCTGCTTGAGACAATAAGTTTAAACCCGGCGCATACTTAACAACATCTATCACCTTCGTAGAATCATTTGGATATTGATCAACTTCATCAGGCACCCCATCTTCATCCTTGTCTATAGATGTAATACCCCATTTCGCCGATAAATATTGAGTAATAATAGACCTGTCACTTTGAGAAAGAGCATCTGTAAAAATTAAGACTTCACTAATATATCCATTATAGTACCCTGAGTTTGGCGCCCCAGAATAATACCGCGCACCTAAAACAAAATTTCCAAAATTAAAGGTATCTGTTGCACTTACAGCCCTAAAAGGACTTCCGTTTAAATAGCATCGATTTTGAGCACCATCAAACACACTCCCCATAATATAAGCAATATTATTTCCAGGATGGGGGATAAATCCTCTGTCCCCAGCATTATAGTTAATAGAAAAGACAGCCCCATCTCTGTCATGACCCGCAATAATTCCTCCTCCATCCGAATCATTTGCACCATATGCCGCAAATGAAAACAAAGTACTGCCAGCCACTAAACTTGTTCTTTTTGCCACAACAAAATATGTCATTTTTTGCGTATTAACAGACAAATTTGCCATTAAATACTGATTGCTTCCGTTAAAATATAACGCCGGATTTCCATTCATTGCAGTGGCATTGTAGCTGGGCGCCAAACTATCTGATTTTTGGCTTAAAAACATTCCTGGACCTTTTCCGATTAAATTATACAATCTTGTTACGAATCCTGATGAATTTTTAAGCATCGCATTTGAAGTACTTACATCAAACCAAAAGGTTAACGCTGATTTAGCCTGATCAGAAACAAGATTTAACGTTGGAGAATATGAAGACATTTGAAAAAGAGGCGTAGCACTGTCTGTGGGCCTTGCATCTACATTATTTGGGATACCATCTCCATCGGTATCCATTATGACACCCCATTTATTGCCCAAATATTGGTCTACCAAATATCGATCTTGCGTTGTTAATGTAGAAGTAAAGACTATAACCTCCCCAATATAGCCATTATAAGGGACCTGCGAAGAACCACTCCAATACCTACTTCCAATATAAAAGTCACTCAACTGCATCAACCCTGAGGAAGCCACAGGCGCATAAGCAGATCCATTTAAATACGATATGTTTTGAGACCCGTCAAAAATACTTGACGCAATAAAAGGGGAATTATCCCCTGGATGTGGCGAAATAGAGGACTGAATTCCAGCACGGTAAGGCGCCATATACGAACCGCTCCCCCCTTCATAAAACCCAATTAATGCATTGGCATCACCATCATTCGAAGATCCCGAAACCGCTGAAAACAAAGAAGTTTCACCTCGGACAGCGACACGTTTTGCCACTATAAAATACGTTAAATTTTTTGTTGAAATTAAAAAGCCAGAGGATCTTAAAAAGTCATTGGTTCCATCAAAATACAAACCAGGTTTTCCATTAATAGCTTGGGCATTAAATGTGGGCATATTATCCGGCGTTAACTGCTCTGCAAAATGAATATTACCACTGTAGTCATACCATCGTGTAATATTATTATTTGCATTTTTAGTAATGGCATTTGAAGTAGCATCTAACCATAACACCAAATTTGACTTTGCAGACAATGACAACAAATTCAATGTTGGCGCATAAGTTGACATGTTTACCACTTTGGTTGAATCCGAAGGAAAAGCATCTTGAGAATCTGGAACCCCATCAAAATCAGAATCTATCAACGCTATTCCCCATTGTGAACTTAAATACTGCATGACCTTTTGCTGATCGCTTAAACTTAGCGCTTGATCAAATACCAAAATTTCAGCAATAGAGCCTTTATAGTAAGTGGTTGTAACACTTGTATTGTAGTACCACCTTTGAACATATCCGGAACCCCACCACCACCAGTCAATCTGACTGGAAGAATAGTAAGATCCCCAACCGCTGTACCACCACCAGTCTACACCGTAAGCTGAGTAAGAGGTATCTGTAAAAGAACCTAAATTTGCATCCCTATATTGACTTAACGGCGTTATTTGACCTGCATTTGAAAATTGAGAAAATTTTCCAGATGAAAAAGTAGACATATAAAACTTTCCAGATGCCTGGCTAAACTTCATGCTGTGAATAACTGTGTTGCTCAAGCTGTAATCAGAATTATTGATGGCCCAATCATTTGATCCAAACTGGTTAAAACCTAAATTATTTGCATCCGTATAACCTAAATTTAAAGCCTTGTTAGAATGATCTGCTGAACCTGAAGAACCATAATCAGACGGGTTTCCTGTCATAAAAAAACCTTTATTGGTGTCTCCTCTTTTCTCCACAACGAAAATCGTGTAATCCTTTCCAATCAATATATTTCCATTGAAATTTAATTTGTTCCCCACACCATCAAATTGAAGAGCAGGCTTGCTGTTAATTCCCGTGGTATTATACGTTGGCATTAAACTAATTTGATCAGAAACAGCAGCAGACACATGGTTTTTATTTCCACTAAAATCATACCAAACAGACACTTTGTTACTGGCATTCATGCTGACCGCATTTGAACTTGCCATGACCCACATTTTTAAGCTTGTTTTTGCAGAAATTGAAAGCGTATTGAAGGTTGAAGAAACAGAATTCACGTCTATCACCTTTGTTCCATCTAAAGGATATTGGTCTTTCGCATCAGGAACACCATCATCATCAGAATCTCCAGGCGCTGCAAAAATAGGCGCCACCAAAAAACCCGACAAAACAATAAGCAAAAGTATTTTTTTCAATGTACTGCTGATGAAATTCATATTATTTTGTGAAAAACCTTTGATTTAAAAAAAACACCGAGAAAACCGTCACAAAATAAATAAACCCCATCTCAATAAAGCTTTTTTTTAAAATTTTCATGAAAAAAACGTGTGTAAGCCAGATTTATTGAGATTGAAATGAAAGGAAAAATTGTTTTTTCTAACCAAAGGTCTGTTCGAAGAGACAATAAAAAGAGAGGTAAATCCAAAAAGATAAAAATATATCTTGGATAAAAAAATTAAGTGAAGCCCCCCTAAAAAATAAAGTTTTAAAAAGATTTCAAAAAAAATCTTATTCAAGCTGGCCTCCCGTTGCCTATAAGATTGATGTATTTTTTAACTATAGCACAGATAGATTTTGAATTTCACCAAGTATTTATTAAACCCTTAATACCCTTTATTTAAAATTTTTAAACTATTTTTATAAAAAAAGCTTATCCTTAGTTTTATACAAATAAAAAAATTTCTTTTTAAAATTCATCGAAATAAATGCCATTATTTTTTGCATTTAATACAAAATTAATACCGTTAAAAAGCGTTAATTGAATATTTCGATCTATCGCAAAATAAATGCCCTATAAACGAATTCGCCCAAAAAAATAATTTCAGGCCCGACTTAAAATTATCTTTTTAAATAATGATAAGGAATAGCCATAAGAAAAAAAATAACGAGCGACCATCCCATCAAAACCCAAACCAATTTGTATTTTAAATCTAAACAAATAGCCAATGGCAAGGGACCCAACCCTGTCAATCCATTTCGAAACACCGCCACAACACCGCTAATCCCTGAAAAATGGTCGCGCCCATACAATGACACCCAGACATCTGACATCACTGGCGCAGAAATTCCCAATGACAATCCCATCAATCCAAAATAACCGTACAACACCCCTACTCCCCCACCCAATCCCGCCATGAAACTGGCCATCCCCATAAAAAACATCGACAATAAAAAGGGATATCGGTTTGTATAACGGTCAATTAAGTACCCCCCAACCAAGGCCCCAACAGCCTTCATAACCGCATAAACCACCATCGCATTTACAAGAAAAGAAATTGACCAAGAGTGACTTTCAAACAACACCGTATGATAAAAAAATAAACCCGTACAAAGTATGCTTGGCACAACATTTGCCAGAACCAACCCATAAAATCTGGCTTCATGAATTTTCGAAATAAAACTGAACCCCTCAAACCATGAGCCCCCTTTCTTCTTTTCGATCAGGCCCATGTCGGATTGACGCTTCCATTCTTTATTTTCAAGCGTCAACATCTCTTTATTGATGCGTGCACCCTTTAAACATAAAAGCTGAGAAACCATGACAAAAATACTCATCAATGAAAATAAAATAAAGGATGTTGAAAATCCGAAACCACGATACAAAACCGTACCCACTATAGGAAAAACCAATTCTGAAGCAGGGTATGCCAAGGTAATAAACCCCAACGCCATCCCTTTATGTCGATCAAAAACATGATGAATGACCTTATTTGCAAAAATTGCAAAACCTCCTTGGCCTAGCAATCTCACCATAAAAAAACCAATAAATAAGAAAAAAAGCGAATGGATTCCCAAAGAAACCCAATAACATCCCAACGCCATCCCCACTCCCATCAAAACAATGGACGATATATACGACGCACGGTCTAAAAAACTGCCTAAAAAAGGCAAAATCCCTGCAGCTAAAAGAGTGGCCACGCCATAAAGACTGGCAAAAAAAGTATGAGAAATGCTTAAAGAGCCTTTTAATTCATTAAAAAAAATAGACACCAAAAAGGTTTGCCCTGGAGCAGAAAAAAAAATAAAAGAGAAGGCTAAAAAAAGTAAAAAGGGACTTTTTAAAAAAAAATAAGGGTCACGCAAGTACGGGGTCCAATGTCATGAACACAATCTCGCCTTTCTCTAATACCAAATGAACCTTGCCGCCCTCACGTAAAGAACCAAACAACATGTCTTTTGATAAAGGCTTGGCAATCTTGTCCTGAATCAGTCTCTGCATCGGCCTTGCACCAAATTGTGTTTGATAACCCTTCTCTGCAAGATGCTTCAAAATAGCATCATCGTAAGACAAAATAACATTTTTTTCCTTTAATCTGGCCAATAAAAACCCCAATTGTTTTTCGGCAATTTTTAACACATCCGCAAAAGAAAGCGGGGCAAACTGAATAAGGGCGGTTAATCGATTTCGAAATTCTGGCAAAAAGTGTCGCTCTATTTCTTTTTTACTCTTATAGTTCAACTCATCCTTTTGAGGAGAAAATCCAACAGCGGATTGACCCCAAGCATTGACGCCGGCATTGCTTGTCATAATCAAAATCGCATTCCTAAAATCTGCTTTTTTACCCGTATTGTCCGTTAATGTGCCGTAATCCATCACTTGTAGCAATACCGTTAAAATATCCGGGTGCGCCTTTTCAATCTCGTCTAACAACACCACCGCATGGGGTGACTTTTGCAAGGACTCTGTTAATTGCCCCCCTTGCTCATACCCAATATAGCCTGGCGGAGATCCAATTAAACGAGAAACCGCATGCTTTTCAGAATACTCGCTCATGTCAAATTGAATTAAAGGCAGCGTCATCCATTTTGCCAACTGACGAACAACTTCCGTTTTCCCAACCCCTGTTGGACCTAAAAACAAAAAACTCCCCAAAGGCTTCTCAGGATCAGACAACCCCGCTTTGCTTAAATAAATGGCTTCAGAAATTTCTTTTATGGCCACGTCTTGACCATAAATAACGGACTTTAATGACGCTTCTAAATTTAACAACTGTACTTTTGATTCTTCTTTTTGATCAGGCAATTGCAAAAATCGATTCAAAATTTTTTCAATAATCTCTACGGTTACCACACTTTCTCCACTCAGCTTCACTTCTGAACCCGCTTCATCCATCACATCAATGGCCTTATCAGGCAAAAAACGATT
>Ga0172373_10007433_pt1 | contig 14219 bp, 8 predicted proteins | sample Lak10m_2_FD_114546 | JGI IMG/M metagenome (GOLD analysis project Ga0172373, IMG submission 114546) | Freshwater microbial communities from Kabuno Bay, South-Kivu, Congo - kab_092012_10m | ecosystem: Environmental > Aquatic > Freshwater > Lake | place: Democratic Republic of the Congo: South-Kivu... | reverse complement strand
GGCACGGCCTGCGTCGGCGCCACCTTCGAGCGCGAGCGCCTCGATGCCCCGCCCACGCCGCACGACGATGCGCTCAACCTCGGGCACGCGGAGCGCCTGCTGCCAGCGCTTGCCGCATGCACGCCCTCGCGCCGCGGTGCGTGGGCCGGCATCCGCACCAGCGTGCACGACCACTGCCCCGTGGTCGGCCCGGTGGCGGCCGACGCGGCGTTCCGGGCCGCCTTCGAGCGGCTCGCGCACGGTCCCATGGCCGCGCGCTGGCCCGACCCGCCGCTCATGCCCGGCCTCTTCGTGACGCTCGCGCACGGTTCGCGCGGGACGTGCACGGCGCTGCTCGCAGGCGAGCTGATCGCGGACCTTGCCTGCGACACGCCGCGCTGCATCGGCGACGACCTGCTGCCGGCGATCCTTCCCCAGCGATTCCTGGTGCGTGAGCTGCGGACGGCCACGCGCGGCAGCTGACCCCCCGCGCGCCGCGGCGTTCACTTCGCCGGCGGCAGAACCTCGCACAGCACCAGTCGCTTCATTGGCCACCCGTCGAAGCGCGACAACGGGCGAAGCCGTGCGGCAGCTGCGGGGTCGATGGCCGGCAGCCGCTCGAGGTGCCACTCATCGGTCAGCACGGTGCCGTGCTCATGCGCGGCCAGCCACGCAGCGAGGTCCTGCTCGAGGCGGCCGGCATCCACCCACCGGCCGAGGTACCAGTCGACGGAGGCGTTCGGAAGCCCGAACACCATGGTCGGCCCGTCGCGTTCGGCGAGCGCGCGTGCGGCGATGCCCGGCGACATGGCGGACATGGCCACGTCCTCGGCGCGCCAGGCGCCAATCCAGATGCACGCGGAGCCCACGAAGCACGCCCCGAGCGCCGGAAGCCGAAGCGACGGCCGCCCCCACCATGCCATCGCGATCCACCCCGCCACCATCGCGGGCACCACGCACAGCGAGAGCCAGAAGAGGGTCCATCCGCCTGCCCACGCCGGCGCGACGCCGCGGAGGATGACCGTGGCGGCCGCCGTGGGCAGGCCGATCCCGATCGCCGTCATCACGATGCCCGTGGTGATGCGCACGTCGGGCAGCCGCTCGCCCGCGGGCACGTCGGCCGCGCGCCGCCCCACCCAGCGGGCAAGCATCAGGCCCACGAGCACCGAGAGCGGCGCGGCCATCGGCAGCACGTAGGTCGGCGAGCTCCCGCGCAGGAGCGTGAACCCGGCGAGCGGCAGCACCACCGCCGCCACCAGGAGCGCGCGCAGGTCGCCGGCGCGCACGGCACCCCACGCCCGCGCCCATGACACGTTGAACACGGGCAGCGTCATCATCGCCGTCGCCGGGAAGAGCCCCATCATGAACGCGGCAGGGACCAGCCAGCGGGGGTCGTCGTGCGTTCCGCCCGTGAAGCGGTCGACGAACTCGAAGCGCCACACCGACTCCGCGCGCGCCGGGTTTGCGCTCCAGTAGCCCCACGCGACCAGCGCGAGCGGTGCGATGGAGAGCGGCAGCCCGATCCACGGCACGAACGCGCGCGCGTCGCGCAGGCGGCCCGCAAGCGCGAGCCACGCCGCGACGATCACGGGCGGCGCCAGCACGAGCGGGCCCTTCGTCAGTCCCACCATGGCGCAGCATGCCCAGAAACCAGCCACCCAGCCGCGCCGCACGGGCGAGGTGCCGTCCTCCACCGCCATCCACGCGCAGCAGAGCGCGCCCCACCACCACGCCGCGAGCAATGGATCGGTGATGGCCAGCCTGCCGACCACCTCGAAGAGCGGCATCGCCGAGAGCACGCCCACCGCGAGCATCGCGGGCATCGCGCCGAACGCGCGCCGCGTGAAGCGGAAGGTGACGATGAGGAGCAACGACGACGCCAGCGCGCTCGGCATGCGCACCGCAAGCTCCTTGTGTCCGAGCATGCGCTGCGAGAGGGCCTGCGCCCAGTAGGTGAGCGGCGGCTTGGTGATGTGCAGCTGGTCGCCGAGGCGCGGCTCGAGCCAGTTGCCGTGCTCAGCCATCCATCCGCTGACGGCCGCGTAGCGCGCCTCGTCGGGCGGGTACAGCCCGTGGTTGCCGAGCGAGTGCCACACCATCGCGAGCGCCATCATCACCACCATGGACTGCGCCCACGCTGGCGGGTCGTCGGCGGTGCGGCGGGCGATCATCCGGGCATTACACCCTGACGTGCGGCCGCGCGCTCACTGCCCGGTCTGCACCGTCGGCTGCGCGCCACGCTCGCTCACGAGCACCACGAGCAGGTTGGTGACCATGGCGGCCTTCTGCTCGGGCGTGAACTCGGCGAGGCGCTTGGCGTGGATCTGCTCCATGGCAAGCTCCACCATGCCGACCGCGCCCTCCACGATCTTCTGCCGCGCGGCCACCACCGCGCTCGCCTGCTGGCGCTGCAGCATGGCGGCGGCGATCTCGGGGGCGTAGCTGAGGCTGGAGATGCGGCTCTCGAGCACCTCCACGCCGGCGCCGCGCAGGCGGCCGTCGAGCTCGTCCTTCAGGCGCTGGCCCACCAGGTCGGTGCTGCCGCGCAGGCTGACGCCGCCCGGCTCGGGCGAGTCGTAGTGGTACTTGCTGGCGAGGTTGCGCAGCGCGGCCTCGCTCTGGATCTCGACGTACTTCTCGTACTCGTCCACCGCGAAGAGCGCCTCGGCGGTGTCCACGACGCGCCACACCACCACCGCGGCCACCTCGATCGGATTGCCGTCGAGGTCGTTTACCTTCAGCGGATGGCGGCTGCGCGTGCCTTCCTGCAGCACCTTGCCCATGGGGTCCTTCAGCGCCGCGGTGAGCTGCGAGCCAGTCTCGAAGGTGCGGACGCGCAGCGTCACGCGGCGCTTGATGGTGAAGGGATTGGTCCAGTGCAGCCCGATGGCGCGCACCGTGCCCCGGTAGTGGCCGAAGAGCACCAGCGCACGGCTGTCGTTGGGGCTGACCACGAAGAAGCCGAAGACCGAGAGAAAGGCAAGCAGCAGGCACGGCAGCCCGATGGCAATCGGCGCGGGCTCGTGCTGCCGGATGGTGGAGATGACGCCGAACACGAACACGCCGAGGAGCGCGAGGGTCATGGGCAGCATCACCCAGCCGGAGATGGGGGAGAAGAGGCGCTCGGTGAATCTCCCGTCGAGCGCTATGGGGGCGGACGCGCCTGCCTGGCTGCCGTGGGCGTGGGTTTCGCTCATGCGCGGATGGTACGTGCGGCGCACGGGACCAGTGCTACTTGACAACCAGTATTGTGCGTCGTACAGTACCGTCATGCCGATCGACCCCGGCGACAGGCTCCAGCGCGACCTCAGCGTCGGCACCGCGTGGCTCGTGGTGCTGGCGACGATCGCGCGCGCGGACGAGCCGATCCACGGGTACGAGATCGCGCGGCAGCTGGCGGAGCAGGCGCCGGAAGGCCTTTCGTTCAAGCAAGGAACGCTCTACCCGATGCTGCGGTCGATGGAATCGGACGGCCTGGTCCGCAGCACGCTGGTTCCCTCCAACGAGGGCCCGGCGCGCAAGTGCTTCACGCTCACCGCCGAGGGACGGCGGGTGCTCGCCGCCTGGTCCGAGACGTGGCGTACCACCAGCAAGTGGGTGAACCGAACGCTCGGAGGCATCGATGGCATCCGCTGAACCGCCCGTCATCCCCGGCCCGATCCGCGCCTACCTGCTGCAACTGGAGCTGGAGCTTGAGCGCGCCGACCCCGCGCTCCGCCACGATGCGCTCCTCGACGCCGAGGGCCACCTGCGCGCGGCGGTACGTGCAGGCGTCGACGCGGAGCGGGCGATCGCGGAGTACGGAAGGCCCGCGGAGATCGCGACGGCGTACCTGGCGGCCGAGGGCGCGTCGGCAGCGAGCGGGCGCCCGGTGCCTGCCTCCGCGTGGCGCGGCGAGCCCGGCACGGCGCTCGCCGGCACTGGTTCGGGCAGCCACCGTTCGAGCGTGCCAGGGGGCGTCGAGGCGGCCCCGGCCGCGCCTGCGCCCTGGCGCGTCCGCGACATCCCGGTGCTCGGCATCTGGGCGGATGCGAGGGCGTGGGGTGCGCTCGTCTACTTCGGCGCGGTCGGATTTGCGCTATCCATCGCCTACTTCGTGTGGGCCATCGTGATCGGGTCGCTGTCGATCGGCCTGGCGACCGTGATCGTCGGCGTGCCGCTCTTCATCTTCCTGCTCGGGAGCGCGCGTGCACTGTGCCTCTTCGAGGGCAAGGTGGTCGAGGTGTTCCTCGGAGTGCGCATGCCCCGGCGCGTGCAGCCGGTTGAGGGCGCGGACACCGTCGGCTTCTGGCAGCGCATCTGGTGCTGGCTGAAGGACGTGCGGAGCTGGCTGTCGCTCGGCTACCTGCTGGGCAACTTCCCGGTCGCCGTCGTGCTCTTTACGGTGACCGTCACCGTGGCAGCGGCAAGCGCCGTGCTCATCGGCGTGCCGCTCCTCGAGGTGCTGGGAATCCACGCCCTGCACCTCGACCTGGACGACGCGGACGACGTGACCATCTCCTACCTCGGCCGCGAGCTGACGCCGGACGCGGACGGAGTCGTGCGGCTGCCGCCTTCCCTCATCGTCCTTTCCTTCGCGGTCGGCGTTGCCGTGGCCACCGCGGGCCTCTGGCTCATGCGTGGCCTCGGCTGGGTGTACGGCAACGTGGTGCAGGCGATCCAGGTGGCACGCCCGCGGGCCACCGTGCCGCCACGCGGCTGAAATCCGCTCCTGGTTAGTTTGGCACCAATTTCCATCTCCACGGAACGACGGACATCTCCAGAGAAAACAATTGGTGCCAATGTAACCAGGAGCGAATTTAGGCATGCTTCGCATCAACGACCTCGTCAAGATCTACCCCGGTCCCGTCGCCGCGCTGAAGGGCGTCTCGCTTGACATCCCCGAGGGGCTGTTCGGGCTGCTCGGCCCGAATGGCGCCGGCAAGAGCACGCTCATGAACATCCTCGCCGGGCTGCTCGAGCCGACCGGCGGAACGGTCACGCTCGACGGCACGGACATCGTGACCGACCCGCGCGCGGTGTGGGGCCGGCTCGGCTACCTGCCGCAGGACTTCGGCTTCTACCCGTCGCTGAGCGGCGCGCAGATGCTCGACTTCCTGCTGCGGCTCAAGGGCGTGGATGCGCCGCAGGGCCGCAAGAGGCTGGTCGAGGAGCTGCTCGACCGCGTCAACCTCGCGCACGCGGCCAGGCGCAAGGTGCGCACCTACTCGGGCGGCATGCGCCAGCGCCTCGGCATCGCGCAGGCCATCGCCGGCAATCCGCGGCTCGTCATCGTGGACGAGCCGACCGCCGGCCTCGACCCCGAGGAGCGCCAGCGCTTCTACCGCATCCTCGCCGAGCTCGGCCGCGACCGCATCGTGCTGCTCTCGACGCACATCGTCGAGGACATCGCCACGCTCTGCCCGCGCTTCGCGGTGATCCGCGGCGGCCGATGCGTCACGAGCGGCGGCACGAGCGACGCGCGCCGGCGCCTCGACGGCCGCGTCTTCGAGGGAATCGTCGAACCGGCGGCGCTCGAGCGGATCCGCGCCTCCCACCGCGTCACGCAGGCCGTGCTGGTGGAGGGGTCGATGTTCCGCACGCGCGTCCAGGGCGATGCCGGGCAGCAGCCCGCGGGCTTCGTTCCCGTGCCGCCGACGCTCGAGGACGTGTACTTCGGCGTGATGGACGAGAGCCGGGCCTCCGATGCGACGCGCCCGGTCGCCGCGGCCTGAAGGGCCCACGAAGTTCCGCAGACCCGCAGATCGACGGACCGCACGCGCGACGCCAGCGAACCAAGCAGCCGCCCGCCGACCAACACAGGACCGACCCCCGATGCACCGCATCCTGACCCTTGCCTTCCTCGAGCTGAAGACCGCCTGGCGACGCCCGTCGCTCTGGGTGTTCCTCGCCATCCTCCTCTTCCTGAACTGGGGCTTCGCCGCAGGCGCCGTGCAGATCGGCACGGGCAGCCGCGTGGCCGGCGGCGAGCGCGCGTTCCTGAACAGCGAGTTCAACCTCGCGTTCGGCGACATGCTGCTCCTGGCGCTCTTCTACGTCTTCTTCGTGTGCACGGCGTTCGGCAACGCCCCGAGCGAGGACGACGCACTGCGCATCATGCCCATCGTCGGCAGCACGGGCCTCACGCCCGGGCAGTACGTCGCGGGACGCTGGCTCGGCGTGGCGCTCGTGTACACGGCCGTCGTCGGGATCCACCTCGCCATGCAGGTCGGCTTCTACGAGCTCTACCCGCTCGCGGAGCCGGAGAAGATGCGCGGGCCGTTCGCGCTCGTGAACTACGCGCGCCCGATGGCGCTCTTCGTGCTGCTGCCGGTGCTCTCGCTCGGTGCCATCAGCTTCGCGATCGGCGCGGTCACGCGCCAGGCCGTGCTGGTGTTCGCGCTGCCGGTGGCCCTGCTCCTGGCGAACGTCTTCTTCCTGTGGAGCTTCTCCCCGGAGTGGCTGCCGCAATGGGGCAACCGCGCGCTGCAGGCGGTCGACCTCTCCGGGTTCCGCTGGATGGAGGAGACGTGGATCAAGGTGGACCGCGGTGCCGCCTTCTACAACACGCAGCCGCTGGCGCTCGACGGGCTGATGCTCGCGCAGCGCGCGGGCCTTGCCGCGGCGGCCGTCGCCGCGCTCCTGGCCGCGGCGCACCGCGAGCGGCGCCGGATGCGCGCGCCGTTCGCCGTGGCGAGCGCGGCCCGCGCGGCAATCATCGCGCAGGCCGATGCCCAGCAGCGGATGGCCGAGGCCCGCCCGCGCGCGGATGTCACGCTCGCCGCGCTCGGCATGACGCAGTCGCGCGTGAGCGCGATGGCCGCGCTTGCCGATGCATTCCGCGCGGAGGCCCGCGAGCTGCGCCGCTCGCCCGGGCTTTGGGTGTTCGTGCCGCTCGTCTGCGTCCAATGCATCGGCGCGCTGTACACGCCAGGCGCGTTCGGCACGCCGAACCTCACCTCCGCGGGCGCGTTCGCGGGCGAGACCTACAACACCGTCACCCTGCTCTCGGCGCTGATGGTGCTCTACTACTTCACGGAGAGCCTGGCGCGCGATGACCGCTCGCGCATCTCGGCGATCGTGAATGCGACGCCCACGTCGCTCGCGCCGCTCCTCCTCGGGCGCATGCTCGCCTGCACCGCGACCGTGGTGCTTGCGGTGCTGGGCGCCGTCTGGTCGACGGTGACCGTGGCGCTGGCGGTGCAGTGGGTCCAGACGGGCATCCTCATGCCGCCCACTCCGTGGCCGTTCATGCTCGCGTGGGGCGCGATGATGTCCGCGACGCTCTTCGCATGGATGTGCTTCCTCGCGCTTGCGTGGAGCCTGTTCCGGAACCGCTACGGCGTGTACGCGGCGGGCCTCGGTGCGCTCATCGCGACGGGCTGGTGCGTGCGGCAGGGGTTCATGAACTGGGTGTTCAACTGGTACCTGTGGGACGGCCTCACGTGGACCGACTTCGGGCCGCTCCAGATGGACCGCGGCGCGCTGGTGCTCAACCGCGTGCTCTGGGCGCTGGTTGGCCTCACCATGCTGCACGCGGCCGTCGAGTGGTGGCGCCGGCGCACGCCGGACGCGCAGGGCATCACCTCGCGCCTGCAGTGGTCGCGCGCATGGAAGCGCGGCGCGCGGATGCTCGTGTTCGGCGCGCCGGCCATCGCCTGCGGCGTCACGCTGGCCGTGATGGTGCGCGAGGGACCCGGCGGCTCGCCCGAGCGCGAGCGCGAGAAGCAGTACTACGTCGGCAACGCGAACACGTGGAAGGACGTGTCGCAGCCGACCATCGTCCGGATCGACCTTGACATGGACCTGGCGCCCGCGGACGGCAGCCTGCGCGTGAAGGGCTCGTACGGCCTGCGCAACATGACCGATGCGCCCATGCGGCAGTTCGCGATGACGCCGAACACGACGTTCACCGGCCTGACGTTCACCTTCGACGGCCAGGTGTGGACGCGCGAGTCCGCGGCCGAGGCCAGGAAGAGAAACCCCCGCACGCGCAAGGTCGATGACAGCGCGGGCCTCTGGGTTTTCACGCCCGACGCGCCGCTGGCGCCCGGCGCGGAGGTGGACGTCGGCTTCGGCTACGAGGTGCGCGTGCCCTCGGGAACGCGCAAGAACCCGGCAGGGGCGGGTGAGTTCATCCTTCCCGCGGGCACGGTGCTCACGAGCTTCGGGCCGACGTTCCTGCCCGAGATGGGCTACGTGGACGGCGTGGGCGTGGACCCCGAGCGCACCCCCGAGCCGAAGCGCGTCGGACCGAGCGACTGGAAGAAGGTCACCAAGACCGCCTTCGGCACCGGCGGCCACACCACCGTCAGGGCCACCATCCGCGTGCCCGAGGACTACCGCGCGAACATGCCGGGCGTATGCGTCGCGGACACCGTCGCCGACGGCGTCCGGACCATGCGCTGGGAGACCGACCACCCGGTCATGGCGGTGAACGTCGTGGCGGGCCGCTGGCAGGAGTCGCGCGGCAAGTCCACGGTCATCTGGCATCTGCCGGAGCACGGGTTCAACGTGCCGGTCATGCTCGAGGCGCTCGACGGCGCGCACGAGTGGTACTCGAAGTGGTTCTGGCCGTACCCGTGGAAGGAGCTGCGGCTGAGCGAGTTCCCGGGGCTCGCGGGCTACGCGCAGGGGTTCCCGACCAACATCACCTTCAGCGAGACGATCGGCTTCATGTCACGGCCGACGCCGGAGGAGGACACGCCCTTCATGGTGACCGCGCACGAGGCGGCGCACCAGTGGTTCGGCAACATCCTGCGCCCGGGCATCGACCCGGGCGGGAACATCCTCAGCGAGGGCATGGCGCACTACTCGTCCGCGCGCCTGATCCGCCAGATCCGCGGCGAGCGGATGCGGATGGCGTTCATGCGGAACCTCGAGTTCCAGTACGGCGTCCAGCGGAGTGCCGACGACGAGCTTCCCATGACCGAGACCGACGGCAGCCGCAGCGGCGACCAGACGGTCACCTATGACAAGGGCGGATGGGTGTTCTGGATGCTCATGGAGCACATGGGCGAGGAGCGCATGGACGCCGCGATGCGGGACTTCATCGGTGCGTTCAAGGACGGACCCGACCATCCGCTGCTGCAGGACCTGGTGGAGGCGCTGCGGCCGCACGCACCCGATGCCGCGGCCTACGACGCGTTCACCAAGCAGTGGTTCTACGACGTGGTGGTGCCGGAATTCAAGGTCGAGTCGGCCACGGTCACTGCACCCGCGAAGGACGGTGACCCGTGGCAAACGGTGATCACGGTGCGCAACGCCAACACAGCGACCGTCCCGCTGGAGGTGGCCGTCACCAACGGCGAGGAACGCTGGCCCGAGGCCTCCATCTGCCGCACGCCCAAGGAACGCGCCGCCGCCGCGACCCAGCGCCCCGAGTACCGCGATGCGCGCGCCCGTGGCACCATCTCGGCGGGCGAGACCATCGAGCTGACCATCGAGAGCGACTTCAAGCCCACGAAGGCCGTCGTCGACCCCGACGTGCGCACCCTGATGCTCAACCGCAAGCTCGCCGAGCGAGACCTCTAAATCCGTTCCTGGTTAGTTTGGCACCAATTGTTTTCTCCAGAGAACGCGCTGGTCTCGGGAGAAGGAAATTGGTGCCAAACTAACCAGGAGAGGATTTACCGCAACTCCACGGTGCGCGCCGCGCCGGCCGCGGCACGGGGGATGATGACCACGCCGTCCGGCACGGGCAGGTCGAGCGCCGGCTGACCCTGCACGCGCACGTTCACGCGCTCCGTGCCGCCCGGCATCCTGACGCGCAGCTCTCGGCCATCCGGCGCGTCCAGCTTCGCGCGCACGAGCGTCCCGCCCTTCCACTCCATGTCCACGCGCACGTTCCCGCGCGCAACCAGCCCGCGCACGCTGCCATCGCGCCATGCCTTCGGCAGCGCAGGGAGCAGGTCGATCCGGTGCACCAGGTGCCCTGCCGACCAGCTGCGCACGTGGCTCTGCAGCAGCATCTCGGCGATGCCCGCCGTGCCGCCGAAGTTGCCGTCGATCTGGAACGGGGGGTGGTCGTCGAACAGGTTCGGCAGCGTCGACTTCGCAAGCAGCGCGCACACGTCGCCCCACGCACGCTCGCCGTCGCCAAGCCGCGCCCAGAAGCTGATCAGCCACGCGCGGCTCCAGCCGGTGTGGCCGCCGCCCTGGCGAAGCCGCTCCTCGAGGCTCCTGCGCGCAGCCGCCGCGAGGTCCGGCGTGCCATCAACCGTGATGAAGGACGCCGGATGCAGCCCGTACAGGTGACTCATGTGCCGGTGCCCGGGCTCCGCCTCGCCGTAGGGCTGCCACCACTCCATCAGCCGGCCGTCCGCGCCGATCCGCGGCATCGCGAGCTTCGCCAGCGCCGCATCGGCCTGCATCGGAAGCGCCTCGCCGCCGCGCCCGAGGACCCGCGCCGCATCAACGAAGTTCACCAGCAGGTCGCGCGCGATCCACAGCTCGATCGACGGTCCCATGCTCACGTCCGCGCGACGGCCGTCCGCGAGCACGAACGTGTTCTCCGGGCTGTTTGCCGGCCCGCCGATCAGCATCCCGGTGGCCGGGTCCTCCACCAGGTAGTCCAGCACGAACCGCACCGCGCCCTCGAGCCCCGGGTACGCACGGTCCCGGAGGAACACCGCGTCGCCGGTGAACTCGTAGTGCTCCCACAGGTGGCGCGCAAGCCATGCGCCCCCGAGCGGGAACATCCCCCACACGGTCTGCCCCTCGGGCGACGTCACGGCCCACGCATCGGTGATGTGGTGGCAGCACCATCCGCGCATGCCGTAGAGGTCGCGTGCCGTGTCGGCGCCGCGCACGCGCACGCGGTCGATCAGGTCGATGAGCGGCAGCTCAGTTTCCGGCAGCGCGCACGGACCCGCAGGCCAGTAGTTCATCTGCACGTTGATGTTGGTGTGGAAGTCTGCGTTCCACGGCGCACGGAAGTGCTCGTTCCAGATGCCCTGCAGGTTCGCGGGCAGGCTGCCCTCGCGGCTCGAGGCCAGCAGCAGGTAGCGGCCGTAGCGGAAGTAGAGCTCCACCAGTCCGTTGTCCCACTCGGGCCTGCCGCGGAACCTCGCGAGGCGCGCATCGGTGGAGAGCAGCCCGGGCGCAACGCTCGACTCGGGCGGCGGTCCACCGAGGTCGATCTCCACCCGATCCATCGCGCGGGACGTCCACGCGGTCGCGCGCTCGCAAAGCGCGTCGAACCCGACCTGCGCGCTGCGAAGGTCCGTCTCGCACTGCGCCGCCGGGTCGCTGCTTGAGGCCACCGCCGCGCCGTCGGCGCCCGGTGCGGGCACACGGTCGGCCAGGCGCATGCCGAAGTAGTCCGTCCGCCCGGCCACGCACACGGTGACGCGCCGCGCGCCGCGCACCACCGCGTCGCCATCCGCAACATCGACGCTGCCGGCATCCGCGCGAACGTCCGCCGTGGTCACGTAGCGAACGCCACCTTGCCCCGTGCGACCTGCGTAGGAAAGCCGCGCACCCCGCTGGGCGGGGATTGCCGCATGCGCCGGAACGTCCGTCCCGAACGCCTGGCGGCGCAGCCGCACGCGAAGGTCGGGCAACGTGCCCTCGCCGTCCACGCGCACGCTCACCGCAAGCAGCTCATCCGGCGCGCTCGCCACCACCTCGCGCACCACCCGCACCCCGTCCATCTCGAAGCGCGTGGTCGAGACGCCCGTGCGCAGGTCCAGTCCGCGCCGATACCCATCCACGGCGCGCGGGGCACGCTCGAACTCCACGAACAGGTCGCCGAGCGTCTGGTGGCTGCGCGGCATCATGTCCTGGGGCAGCATGCAGTCGCGCTGCAGGATCTCCTGCGCCTCGACCACCTTCCCCGCAAGCGCGAGCGCACGCGCGGCTCGGAAACTCGCCGCGGCCTTCGGCGCGTTGCGGTCGCCCGCGTTCCCTTCCCAGACCGAGGCCTCGTTCAGCTGGATCCGTTCGTGTTCCACGCCGCCGAAGACCATGGCGCCCAGCCGCCCGTTCCCCACCGGCAGCGCCTCGGTCCACCGCGATGCAGGCCGCGCGTACCAGAGGTCCGGCTGCGGGCCGACGACTGCCTCGTCGGGGTTCACCTTGGTGGCGCGCACGCCCACGGCGATGGGCGCCATGCGCGCACGCAGGTCGGGGTCCATCACGGGATCGAACGACGCGAGCGCCGGGTGATCGCCCGCTGCGATCCACCAGCGGCCCGCGAGCTCGATGCGCGTGCGCGGGCCCTCGAGCGCCGGCATTCCCGGCGCGCCCATGATGCCGCCAGCACCGCCGCGGTCCGTCACGCGGATGGCCACGCGATTGACCCCATCCCGCAGCAGCGCACGCGGCACCGGATACGACCGAACGCGGTCGGCACCCTGCGTGGCACCGATGCGCGTCCCGTTGAACCACGCCTCGTCATCATCATCGACGCGGCCGAGCGAGAGCACGAGGTCTCCGCGCACGTCTTCCGCATCGAGCGAAACCTCGGCCACGTACCACGCGATGCCGTCTGCACCGGCGGGAAGTCCATGCCCTTCCCATGCGCCGGGCACGGCAGCAGGGGCAAGCGTGATGCCGGAGAGCGTGCGTGCGTCGTCGCCCGCGGCGTGCGGCACATGGGGCGCGAGCGGCGCGGACGGCGCGGACGGCGCCTCGGCCAGTGCATCGGCGGGCGCACGCAGCGCGGCCGCCGACGCCAGGACGGCCACGGCCAATTCACGGAAACGGAGCAGCGCGCCCATGCGGGAGTTCTACCGCTCCCGCCTGCCGCGGTTCGCTACCCTCCCGGCATGTCCACGGCCGCCGCCACCGCCAGCCTCCCGCTCCTCGGCCGACATGCCTTCGTCTGCGGCGCCACCCAGGGCATCGGCAAGGCCACCGCGATCGCCATGGCCGCCGCGGGCGCCACCGTGACCGCCTGCGGGCGAAACGACCAAGGCCTCATCCGCACGCTCGAGGAGCTGCCGCGCGCCGCGGGCCAGAAGCACTGGTCGGTCGAGGTGGACTTCTCCTCGTCCCGCGACGTGGAACTGGCCGCTCGGACGCACGTGGAGACGGCGGGGCCCGTGCACATCCTGCTCACCAACACCGGCGGGCCGCCGGCGGGAAGCGCCATCGAGGCACGGGCCGAGGACTTCACCAAGGCGTTCGAGATGCACCTCCTGAGCGCGCATGCATTGGTCCAGTGCTTCGCGCCCGGCATGCGCGAGGCGCGCCACGGGCGCATCATCAACGTCACCTCCACCAGCGTCGTGACGCCCATCCGCGGCCTCGGCGTCTCCAACACCATTCGCGCCGCGGTCGCCAACTGGGCCCGCACGCTCGCGGTGGAGCTGGCGCCGTTCGGCATCACCGTCAACACCATCCTTCCCGGGTTCACGCGCACGGCGCGGCTCGAGTCCCTCCTCGACGGACGCGCGCGCCGGGCGGGCGTCAGCCTCCAGGAGGTGGAGGCCGATGCGATGCGGCTCGTCCCGATGGGCCGGTTCGCGGCGCCCGAGGAGATCGCCGCGGTCGCCGTGTTCCTTGCCTCGCCCGCGGCGAGCTACCTGACGGGCGTGAACCTGCCCGTCGACGGCGGCCGCCTCGCCCTGGGCTGACGCGCGCCGCGACGCAGCACGATTCCCCGCAACGCGCGACAAACCCGCGCGGCATGCGCGCTTGCCACGTGCAGTCCGTTGCACCAGCAGCTACGGCCGGCGCCACCCCGACGACACGCCGCTCTTCGCGGCGCTCGCGAAGATCGTCCGCAACACGGGGCAGATGCTCCTCGTCGGCCCATGCTCGTGCAAGCATGAGTTCGTGAAGTCCCTGCTGCTCAACCACCCCACCGACGCGCAACTCGTTGCCATCGCGCGCGGTGCGTTCGCGCACGCCGCCGCGCGCGGCCACCCGCGCGCGAAATCCGCTCCTGGTTAGTTTGGCACCAATTGTTTTCTCTAGAGAAATCGGGAACGTGATTCGGTTGCGCGCGTGGTGATGTGCGGCGGCGTGGACGCCTCGGCGGGTGGCGGTGGGGGCGGTCGCGCGCGTGGTTCGCGGCGCCCTGGACGCCTCGGCGACCGGCGGTGGGGGTGGCCGCGTGCGTGGTTCGCGGCGCCTTGGACGCCTCGGCGACCGGCGGTGGCCTCAGTCGCTCGGACAAGTTGCACGCGACGGGCGCATAGGCGGCGAATCACGCGCGGCCGGGGCGTGCAACAACTCGCTTGATGAGGCCACCACCGTTCGCTGTCGGCTCGGGGCGTTGAACGTCGGGAGGCGGTTGGGCGCCAGATGTCGAG
>Ga0172373_10007432_pt1 | contig 14219 bp, 11 predicted proteins | sample Lak10m_2_FD_114546 | JGI IMG/M metagenome (GOLD analysis project Ga0172373, IMG submission 114546) | Freshwater microbial communities from Kabuno Bay, South-Kivu, Congo - kab_092012_10m | ecosystem: Environmental > Aquatic > Freshwater > Lake | place: Democratic Republic of the Congo... | reverse complement strand
TGGGATCTTATTTGATTGCCCCGCAACGCGATTATTTATTAACTCCCTTGTCAGAAATTCAATTCTTAGTGACCGCAGTGCCATCGCCCGAACTTGATTTAGCCCAGGTTGACGCGTTTTATCCGGTCGTCGCGATGCTTGAGCGTATTGGTCAACTCGATCGAGATCAGCGAACGCGCTCGCCGCGGGGCTGAAGCAGAAACGGCATACGGTCGACCTTGGTGATCTGCCAGACCCATTCCACGAGTTCAGTCATCTCGTCTTGGGTGACCCATTGACTGTAGTCTGCAAGACGAACTGCTTTTTCTGTCAACTCATCCCGTGACAATGTATTGCCTGGGTCGCCCTTTGGTTCGTCGACTCTGCACTGGAGTTCTCGTCCATCAGTCGTGGTAACCGAAACCTTACCAATCCAGCGATTTGGATAGGCTTGGTCAACCTCTGGATCAAGTTGCATGCTGACTTTTCGGGAGAACTCCTGTGTCTGTGCATCGTTGAAATGCTGTTCGAACTCAGTGAGGCCGGCAAATTGATACCGGGCCGCCAGTGCCAAGACCGTTCCCATTGAAAATTTCGACTGATGAACAGTCTGAGGATTGGTTACGGGGCCTAAGACATCAATCGCACCCTGATGGACATGGGTTACCACCTTTGCGATGTCAGTGATTACGAGATCATGGTCTTGCATGACTTTTAAGAGTGCGTCGGTCGCGGGGTGGGTATGTCGACACGAGGCGTGATACTTGAAGGAGGTCTCAGCTGTAGCCCAGCGAAGGCCGAGTCGATCGGTGAGGCGGGCTGGGTCGGAATCCTTTGAGAAGCCCGCCGCCATCCCCTGCTTGCCTTCGAAAATCTGAACTGCACCCGTGAGCCCCGCCTGTGCAAGCATTGCGGCACTGAGGCCGGCAGCAGATGCATGTGCAGTGTGTAACTGCTTGGAGTCGGCCGCATCCCGAAGAAATTCCCATAATCCGGCAGCCTGTGTTCCAGCAGACCCAAACGCATGATTCATTGCGCTGGCATCGAGTTTGAGTAGATGGCCAACTGCCGCCGCAGCCGCGAGCGTTCCTGCTGTCCCGGTTGTGTGGAAGACGGTGTAGTGGGATCGGCCGAGGAATTCACCGACCCGAATACCTACTTCATATCCCGCGATACAGGCGGCGAGAAAGTCTTCCCCTGTTGCCCCGATTGATTGAGCGACTGCCAGCGCTGGCGGAAAGACAACCGTCGCCGGGTGCAACACGGAGCTGTTATGGAGGTCGTCTTGCTCAACAGCATGGGAGGCCGCCGCATTGGCCATGGCAGCAAGCAAGGGGCTATTTCCTAATCGTTCGCCAATCACCTCGCTCGGCCCACTGGGCTGACCTTGTGATCGGCAAAAAGCGGTGATGATTTTTACGGCGCGTGCGTTTCGCCCTGCAATTGCGGAGGCAAGCCAGTCGAGAAATAGATCTTCCGTGCGCCGAATAACTGTTGGGGGAATTTTGGAAAATTGGATTTCACTCGCGAATGTCGCGAGTCGGGTTGTCGGGCTCTGCATCACTCTAAAACGATCGGGGCAGGCCAAGCACATGCTCGGCAATATAGGAATAAATAAGATTCGTTGAGATTGGGGCGACCTGATAAAGGCGGGTCTCACGAAACTTTCGTTCAATGTCGTATTCGCAGGCAAAACCGAATCCGCCGTGGGTCTGCAGGCAGGTGTTGGCCGCCTCAAAAGAAGCTTTAGCAGCAAGGTACTTGGCCATATTCGCCTGCGGTCCGCAGGGCTTGCTGTCATCAAAGAGGCGACAGGCTTCAAAGCGCATGAGATTGGCAGCCTCGGTTTCAATATAGGCATCTGCAATGGGGAATTGGATTCCCTGGTTTTTGCCGATTGGCCGGTCAAATACGACACGTTCATTTGCGTAGTGTCGGGCCTTGTCAATTAGCCAGTAGGCATCTCCAATACATTCGGCAGCGATCAGTACGCGCTCTGCATTAAGGCCATCCAGAATGTATTTAAAGCCTTGACCTTCCTGCCCAATTAGATTTTCTGCGGGAATTTCGAGATTATCGAAAAACACCTCATTGGTTTCGTGGTTCACCATATTCAGAATTGGCCGCACGGTCATACCTTGTCGAAGGGCGGACTGAATGTCCACCATAAAAATTGACATTCCTTCCGATTTTTTGGCGACCTCTGCAAGGGGGGTGGTTCTTGCGAGCAGGATCATGAGGTCGGAGTGTTGAATCCGAGAAATCCAGACTTTCTGCCCGTTCACCAGGTAGCGATCCCCGCGCTTAGTCGCAGTCGTTTTCAGTTTTGTCGTGTCGGTTCCGGTGGTGGGTTCAGTGACAGCCATCGATTGCAGGCGCCACTCGCCAGAGGCTATTTTTGGCAGATAGAAGTCTTTTTGTTCTTTAGAGCCATGTCGCAAGAGGGTCCCCATGTTGTACATCTGGCCGTGGCATGAACCCGCATTACCCCCCGAGAAATTGATTTCCTCCATGATGACGGAGGCCTCAGCGAGCCCCAGTCCAGAGCCACCATACTCAGCGGGAATTAATGCTGCGAGCCAACCTGCGTGGGTTAGTGCGCTGACAAACGCCTCTGGGTAGCCCCGCGTCTCATCGACTTTCTGCCAATAAGCGGAGTCAAACTGGCCGCATAGATCGCGAAGTGCTTCACGTAGTTCCTGATACTGGTCAGGGCCGGGAATTTCATTCTTCATGAAGACCTTCTGTTTTAAGTAGGGGAGGATTGCCGCTTTAGCCGAATTCTCTGCAGCACATAAATGCTGCCCCCCACTAACAACCCAATGATATCGGTGGTTGTTTCCGGAACAATCAGACAGATGGCCGCTGCAAAGACAAGAATCCTTAGCGGTTTCGCGAGTGCCCCGCCAAACCAACCCTCTGTTGAGCCTGCCAGGAACCAGACGCCAATCGCACCCGTTAGCGTGGCTTGCAAGATCTCCATGGGCGCACCCTTCATCAGCAAGACCGGACTGAAGAAGAACATAAAGGGAACCAAAAATGTCGCAAGCCCCATTTTCAGCGCTGCCCAGGAGGTCTTCCAGGGGTCTGCATTGCACATTCCGGCCGCCGCAAAGGAGGCCAGTGCAACAGGCGGGGTGATTGCGGAGATTACTGCGAAGTAGAAAATAAACATATGGGCAACGAGCGGCTGGATTCCGATCTTGGAGAGTCCTGGGGCAAGAACAGCCGCACCGATCGCATAGGCAGCGGTTGTAGGCATACCCATCCCAAGAATCAGAGCAACCAGCGCTGCGAAAACCATTGCGAGCAACTGGCTTGCTCCGGCAATCCCAAGAATCATTTCTGAGAAGCGCCCGCCGATTCCAGTGAGTGCCACGACGCCAACAATAATGCCCGCACATCCGCAGACCGCGACGAGCTGAATGGTGTCGCGTGCGGCAAGATTCAAGGCCTCTAGTGTTTTTCTGGCCCCAAAAAGCGCAATTAAGGCAAGCACAACCACGCTTCCGACGAGGAGCCCGGACCAGCTGCCTGCAACGCCTTTAAGTAACCCGGGACCAACACCAATGATGAGACTTGCAATTCCGCCAATTGCCACGAGGGAGACAATCCGTTTGAGAAATTCTCGCGCAAAAGAAATCACGGGTGTGACCCGCTGGCCGGAGCCGTCGTCCAGATCTCCAAATCGTACGGAGAGCCACCCAACGATAAGGGCTGCGAGGATTCCCAGACCACCAGCACGAAAAGGTGAGTAGCCCTCCATGAGCGCCCATACCAGTGCGACAATCGGTGAGAAGAGATAGATCCGTTTCATCATCTCTTTGATTGCAGGTAATTCGTCGCGTCGAAGGCCTCGCAAGCCGAGGCGTATCGCATGGAGGTCTACGTGGATCCAGCAGGCGATATAAAAAAGAAGCGCAGGAATAACAGCGGCCAGCGCAATCTCGGAATAAGGGATTCCGGTAATCTCAGCCATCAAGAAGGCGCCGGCGCCCAGGACCGGGGGGGTGATCTGGCCGCCGGTCGAGGAGGTCGCTTCGATCGCGGCAGCCGTCGGTTTGTCGTAGCCCACCTTACGCATCATGGGAATGGTCACCATTCCCGAGGCGACCACGTTGGCGACCGCAGACCCTGAAATCGATCCGAATAAAACCCCCGACGCAACGGCGGCCTTGGCTGGGCCGCCGCGTGCCCATCCGAAGAGCGCATTACAGAGATCATTGATGTAATCACCGACTTTGGAGACCTGGAGAAATGCAGCAAAACAGACGAATAAAATGATGTAGGACGATGAGACCTGTGTGGTCACTCCAAAAATCCCGTACTCGCTGTAGATATAGGTAAAGAATCGATCAACAGCGAAACCCTTGTGCTGCAGGACACCGGGCATCCATGGGCCCACAAATGAATAGATAATGAAAACGGCGCAGATGATAGGCAATGCAAGCCCTGATGAACGTCGACCGAATTCGAGCAGTAACAGGGTTCCAACCACCCCGGTGATCACGTCTCCGGTCGTAAACTGGGCGCCAGCCCGAAAGAGCAGACCATCCACCTCGACGGTAATGTAGATGGCGCATGCGATTGATGCGATAACAAGAAGCCAGTCGTACCACGGAACTCCATCGCTGCGTGCGCCCTGGCTTGCTCGGTAAATCATGAAGCCGATTGCACCGCCCCAACCGACGTGAATCGCCCGAAACATGAGGGGTTCTAGGGAGTAGACATTTAGAACATAGAGGTGAAATAGGGTGAACGTAATGCAGAGCACGGCGAGCAGCGTGGCACTCCAACCCATCAAATCTCTTTTATTGCCCCCGAATTCCTCTTCGGCCATGGGGGGTCTGATCACTTCGTCGTTGGTGGGTTCACTCGCGCTCATTTTTTGACTCCTTCAGTAACAAAAAACCGCACTGTGTTTGCACCCAGTGCGGTTGATTGTTAAAACATTCTTCTTAACAGATTGGATTAACCCTTGTACTCAGGCGGCAGTAAGTTCTTCGGGATAGTGATTCCTTTTTCCTTGAAGTAACGGACTGCACCAGGGTGAAATGGCAGGAATCCATTCTTGTTCCAGTTCTGCAGGATAGTTTCTTTTCCTGCAGCGTGGCCCTTGATCAGCTGGGGGTTGTTCTCCAACACGGCTTTCACAACGGCATAGACCAGATCATCAGAGACGTCTTTGTGAGCAATCGCAAAGTTGAATAAGCCTACGGTCTTCTGGTCGGCTGTCATCTGTTTATACGTGCTCTTCGGAATGAGTGAGTCCGAGAGTTCAGGCATTGCGGCCTTAATTTTCTTTAACTCGTCGTCGCTAAATGTCAGGTAACGCACCTTCGTGGTGTTCTCAAGTTCCGAGTAAGCCGCAATTGGCAGACCCGCGCAGAACGGAAACGCATCAATTAGGCCATCTTGAAGGTTGGCGGCCATATCCGAGGCCTGTCCATTACGCACCGTGACATCAAGACCAATGGCTTTGAACATGAGTGGAAAATAGGTGCCGCAGGTGCCCGCACGTGGGCCCACGCCTGCCTTCTTACCGGCAAGTTCCTTGACGGACTTGATATTCGATTTCTCAAGCGTGATGAAATGGAAGGGGGTGTCATACATTGGGAAAATGGCCCGAATGTTGTTGAACTTCTGACCCTTTGTCCATTCGCCTTCGCCCTTCCAAGCCTGCAGCGCGACGCCCATGGTGACCATCCCGAAATCAATCTGTTTTGAGTCTGTCAGGATGATGTTCTGATTGGGCCCCTGGGTCTGCTGGGTGCTAATGTTAGTCCCGATCTTCTCGTTCACCAATGAGGCCCAGACCTGTCCGTAAACAAAATAGGTGCCGCCAACCGAGGCGGTGCCGAGCGTGAGATTCGTTGGCCATTTAGGGTTTGGTTTGGCCTGTGCATAGACGCTGCCAGCCAGCGATAGCCCCGCCATCGCGGCAACGGCAAACTTCATCATTTTTGAAAACTTCATAATGCCCTACCCTCCGTTAGTAATAAGGCTAGAACATTAGCACGCAGGCTCTCCGGTGCCATGGGGTAAAACCCCAGAGGATCGAATCACCCCGGGGCTCTGACGTTCAATTCGCTTTACCTGAAGGCCGAGATTGTTGCGGCGCACACGGCGGCTGTTACCTGGTTGGTCGTGGCGCACCCTCCGAGGTCACGGGTGTGGAAACTCGGGTTAGCGGTGACCGATTCAATAGCGGTCATCACGGCCCCCGCAGCCCGGTGCTCCCCAAGATGTTCGAGCAGCATCACGACTGACCAAAAGGTACCGATTGGATTGGCGAGTCCCTTCCCCATGATGTCAAAGGCAGACCCATGGATCGGCTCAAACATAGAGGGGTAGCGGCGCTCAGGATCAATATTTCCTGTGGGCGCAATACCCAGGCTTCCTGCGAGCGCTGCAGCTAAATCGCTCAAGATATCGGCATGTAAATTCGTCGCGACAAGGGTGTCGATTGAGGCGGGACGATTCACCATGCGCGCGGTGGCAGCATCGACCAGCTCTTTGTCCCAACGGACCTCTGGGAAATCCTTCGAGACCTCCAGGGCAATCTCATCCCACATAACCATGGCGTGGCGTTGGGCATTCGATTTTGTAACGACGGTGAGCTGTCTGCGCGGCCGAGATTGTGCGAGCTTAAACGCAAATCGGATGATGCGTTCAGCGCCGACTCGGGTCATGATTGAGACATCGGTCGCGACCTCGATCGGATGCCCTTGATGGGCACGCCCGCCCACACCGGAGTATTCACCCTCGGAATTCTCGCGAACAATGACCCAGTCTAAATCCTTGGGCGCGCATCGTTTTAATGGCGCATCGATACCCGGCAGAATTCGAGTGGGCCGTACATTGGCATACTGATCAAAGCCCTGACAGATTTTTAATCGTAGTCCCCAGAGGGTAATGTGGTCAGCAATCTCAGGATCACCGGCCGAGCCAAACAAAATAGCATCCGAATGCCGAATCGCCTCAAGGCCATCCTGCGGCATCATCACGCCGTGTTTGCGATAGTAATCGCCCCCCCAGTCAAAGCTTGTGAATTCAAAATTGAACCCGGGCTGAGCCTGGGCCAGGGATTCAAGCAGTTTCTGGCCGGCCGGAACAACTTCTTTGCCGATACCATCACCGGGAATACAGGCAATTTTGTAGGTGGTCATGAGCGTCTTTCGATAAAAGGTTTGATTCTAACGCCCCATTTAGTGCTGAAGAATTAGGGTCTGCGGGGCATGCGCCAAGGCAGCATGAGTCGTGTGGAGAGGCGGTCTAATTTTGAAACATTGAGCGTCTCATGCATTGAGAGAATTGATTCGCCAAGCAGCCCTGATTGCACCACCGACCGGATATAAAAAGGGGTGTCCTCAAGCGTTTGGTTAATCCGTAAGGGGAAGCGGGGGTCGCTGCGAATTGAGCGGGCAACCCGCCAGAACGCCTTGGGTAGAGACTGCCGCTGCGGAGCATTAAAGTGGTCGATCGTGCCATCGCATTTGAATCGTAACGCGAGCACGTGTTCGCGACCCGATTTTTCCCGAACGTCATAGAGCACTGTGACACTCCCATCACGCATCGTCGCACGGGACCAATCCCATTCCGAAAACGCTAAGTCAATCGGCTCCTGGCCTTCATTGGAGTCTAGGTAGGCGTGGCCCCGCCACGATAGAGTTGGTCGATCAAGATTCACCTCGACTCGTGCACTCGGTGCAATTGGCCCCCAGTGGTGTTGGACGCCCGCATCAAGCGCTGCTGTGAAATTGAAGAGTTGATTTGGGAAGAGACGAATTGCTCCTCGCACGCGTTGGGCAATTGGTACTGAGATCTCATCAAGATCAATGTCCAGCGATTCGCCTGTCCAGCGAAACTGGCTGGGCCCCACCCGAAAATGATGAGCGTCTCGCGAGATCGACGGGCATCCCCGCTCTGTCATTGCCCATCGGCGGGCACGAGGGCCATAGAGCGCCACGTTAATTGCGCAATGATTCTCCGGGTTGGCGTTGGGATTGCGGGCCCTTGCCCAGTAGTAGTAAGGGGAGAAGACGCTGCCGACAAAGGCGATGATTGTTAAGCCGTACTGACCGTCATCACTTAGTGCGTCGACATACCACCAGAGATAACCACCCGGCGGGACCGCTTGATCAAACCGAGGTGTTCCATCAGAGTGGCGGCCGCCAATCGGCCCGAAAGCGCGGCCATCGGCACCCCTGGCCCCGGGTGTACCGAGCCCCCCGCTAGGTAGAGCCCCGGTATGGGGCTCTTGGAAGAGTGGCGGGCAAAGGCGCTCATCCAGCCGTGAGTTGCATGGCCATAGAGTGCGCCACCCGTTGCTGGAAAGCGTTGATGAAATGCCACGGGCGTTGTCATGACAGTATTCGCGTTGGTGTGATGGATCGATAAACCGCAACGCTCCATGAGAGAGAAACTGGCTTGGGTACATGCTTGGATCTCCGAGGCATCAAAGACGTGACGATCGCCAATTGCTGGCGCGTTAACTAATACAAGAAGTCGCTCTGCGTGATTGGGGGATTCGGTTGTGAGGCGAGAATCGGGGCGACTCCGATCCTGAGCACAGACATAGACGGTGGGGTTTCTGGGTAACCGATAGTCACGAAAAATATCATCAAATTCAGAGGCGTAATCCTGATTAAAAAATAGATTGTGACCTGTTAACGGAAATCCCTCTGTGGGCGCAACGATTGATAGCGTCAGTGCCGATAGAGATCGTCGATGGAGATCATCGGTTGGTGGTCCAAACGCCCGAGAGGCAATGGACTGCGATTCTGCGGCTTGATGGTACTCATCACCGTTCGGTGTTGTGTATCCGGCGGGTTGTTGGAGGCGACGAAATCCGATTGCACCCGAGCGTAGCGCAGCGACATCGCCATTGAAGATGACGGATTCCGCGCGAAGAATTTCCCCATCGGCAAGGGCTATGCCGCAGGCGCGGTCGCCGTCTAAGAGTAAGGCTGTGCAGTCACAGCCCGTGCGAATCTTGGCACCATGTTGTTGGGCGAGGCGGCCGATTGTCTGACCGAGCGCAGACAGGCCGCCATCAATCATCCATACCCCCTGCCGTTCGACATCAGCGATCAACATGAGCGTTGCCGGCGCGGCAAGCGGCGAGGAGCCGCAGTAGGTGGCATACCTTGAGAACAATTGATGCAGCCGCGGGTCTTTGAAATGACGTGCCAGAGACTGCCAGAGGGTCTTAAATAAGCCCAACTGCCAGAGCACTTTCATCCCCCGTAGGCCAAGATCTTGATGCATCGTTCTGATGGATGGCCGTTCTGAGCGGATGTAGGCGGCCTCGAGTGTTGTATAGGCTGATTGCGCCTGGGCACAGAATCTTAGAAACCGATCGGCCTCGGCCTGGCTTGAGAAATTGGCAATCGCTTCTGCGGAGGCGTTGCTGTCGGAAAACAAGTCGAGTCGCTCATTTCGACTCCATGCATGGCGCGCCAGCACCGGCGATTGATGGAGTAGAAGTTCATCCTCAAGTCGCGTCCCGGCTTTTTCAAACAGCGCATCAAAGACCCAACGCATGGTGAAGACGGTTGGGCCTGAATCAACACCCAGACCTCCGACATTGATCTGATGCAGTTTCCCGCCAATACGATCCGCCCGTTCAATGACTGTGACATCAAGCCCCGCGATGGCGAGTTCGAGTGCGCTGACGAGCCCTGCGATTCCCCCGCCAATAACGAGCGTGCGATGTTCCCGTGAGGCGCGATGCTTAGGCAAACACACGCCCCTTCCAGACGCCCTGGGGATGAAGAGGTTTGAACCGTACAAACATTGATTCGGAGAAATATTGGCCCCGATGGGCTGCTTGGATTGCGGTGAGGTGGGCTCCAGAGTGCGCGTAGTGGTCCATCGCCTGAGAAGACTCCCAGATGGTGAAAGTCGCCTGCCTAAAAAACGGGGCCTCACCGAGACCAACCGCGAGTAGACAGCCCGATGCGCGCTCAAGGTCGGCCTCTGCAGGTGGTGATTTTCTCCAAAATGAAATGACCCGGCTGGGCCGAATGGATGCGCGCGTCAGCGCGGCAATTGGTCCGGTATCGGGGGCGTCGGTATCGATAGGGATGCTGATGCCAGACCAGCTTCCACGACAGGAGTAGGCGCAGAGCATCGTCGTGAAAAATTCTTCTGAGTGATGCCGATAGGCCGCTATTGTTTTGGAGTCAGCGATAAATGCTGCGGCTAATGGCTCGTTCGCAAACAAGCAGAATAAACCTTGGCGAGTCGCACTTGGTTTCAGGCCGAACCCTCCACCAGCACCACTGCCCAGGATTTTGGCAAACTGAAGGCCGGGGATATTGCGCAAGGCTACGCGGCCAAGGACAAACCGCAGTAGCCCCCAGAGCCGTGAAGAGGGCCGAATGTCGACTAAAACAATGACCGCAACCATCGTTGCAGTGTAGAGCAAAACCCTATTTTTTACTGCGGTCGGTGACCTCTCCGATACCGTATCGGCGCAGTTTTACGTACAGACTCTGACGGGAGAGGCCGAGCATTTCGGCAGCCGACGCACGATTATCGCGTGTCAGACGAAGGGCCGCCTCGATGCAGAGTTTTTCAATTAAGTCTGCGGTTTCACTGACGATTTCCTGTAAGGGCACCCGGCCCACCAGCTCGACAAGTTGATCGGCTGTTCGCGGAAGTTGGTTGAGCGTTGGTCGATCAGTGCCAAGACGCTGGCCGACTTCGCGAACGCTAAATCCAAGGCAGGGCGTGGCCCCCGACTTTACCGAGACGCCTGAGATCTCGACCTCGAGATCGGCTCCACGCGTTCCGCGAAGCATGGTGGCAAATAGCCGCACGGCGCCGCGTTGTTGAATGTTTGCAATGAGCACACTGAGGTCAACATCGGATCGGCCAAGCCAGTCGCTCAGCTGACGGGATAGGACCTGCTCTTGTTTGGCGAGGTGCACCATCTCAACAAAAGCGCGGTTACAGCTCAATATTTTCCCTGAGGGGTCAGTCACAACGAAGCCATCGGGGGACTGCTCGAGAACATCCAGCATCATCGCGTGTTGCGCGGTCGGCGTATCTATGACCGCTGGCGGATGTGACGGCGTGAGTCGAATCAGGAAGAGGGCGCCGCTTTCTTGCCGAAAGAGCGATGCGGACATTGCAATCTCCGCTCCCGACGTATCGCGGGTAATGACACATGAGCTCACATCACCGGAAGACCGCACGCGACCTAACAGCTCGTCGAAGACATGGCGCTGACTCTCGGGGAGTGACTCCCGAAGCCCCCGGCCAAGGAGACGCTTGAGCGTAATACCGAGAATTTTTGATGCAGCTGGGTTCGCCTCAAGAACGCGCTCTTGGGCGGGGTCAACGATGAGTACGGCCTCAGAGGCAAGTTCAAACAGTAGGCGATAGCGCGTCTCCATATGCCGCATACGAAGATAGTCACGTTCCATGGCCTGATGGGCTTCAACAAGCCTTTGTTGAAGTGACGCCATATTGCGCAGGTCTCGACCAAACGCGATTAATTGGCCATTTGTTCCGATCTGAATTGCGGAACAGAGGATTGGAAGATCCGCGCCTTGGGCCGAGGGGTAATTAAGATGCCGCCATCGAATCGGCTGATTTGTCAATGCATCCGCAATTAATTCACGAACCTTAACCTCGCTTTCCGTGGTGACCACCTTGCCCCACTGCTGGCCAACCCAGTCTCTCGTTTTGAGGAGCGGCAGTTGATCGTGACTGAGTCTAAGATGAGTGATTTTTCCGGCGGAATCTAAGCCAATAGCGATGTCCGAGGCTGCGGCGATAACATCCAGAGCAATCGTTGGGTCAATGCCAGCGAAGCCTGTTGACGTCGATTTCTTTGGACTCATGGGAAGCCCACCTCAGCGCCGCGCATGGGCTGCGTCGATAGAAGGCGCTCCGCCTCATTGACTGCGCTATCAGCGTCGGTCGTAATCGTATCGGCACCAATCTGATCCACATATTCGGGATGCTGATGGACTAGCGGCCCACCTGCCATGACGAGTAGGGAGGGATTGTTTGAAGCCTTACGGAGTTCTGCGATAAACCTCGGCAGACCTTCGAGCTGGGCCACCGAACCTACAGAGATTCCTGCGATATCAAACCAGTTGTCGCGAATTGTGTCGATGAGTTGTTCTCGAGTGGCGGTCGGGTCGTTCCATACCATCCAACCGGCGCGCCGGAAGAATTCGGACACCATGAAAACACCGAGTGTGTGTTGAGAGCCCGGAACGGGCATCAGCATGATTCGCCTCTGGCCTGCGGGGACATCCTGATCTTGCCGAAAGTCGGGGCTCAGGTCATACATGAGTTGCTGGATGCGCCACAGGGCAATCGTCACCTGCGTAAAGTCACAACGGTCCTCCACCCAGAGACCTCCGAGTTGGCGAGCGGTGGGGGTGATCAGGTCGAGATAGATTGATGGCAGTCCGATTCCCCGGCTTCGAATGGAATCAACAAAGCGCCGGCAGACGGCGACCTCATGCTGCAGCACGATATTAAGGAACGCCTGAACCTCTTCCGGGCGAATCCGCGGATTGACCCCGGACCTTGGGGGCTGCGGCAGTTCATCCCTGTGCGCGGCCATCAGCCTCGGGATTATCTCGGTCTCGATCGTTTTAACCAGCCACTGCATAGCCACCTTTAAGCATCATGTTAAATTTTAAGTAATTGATTTTATTGAATATTTTTAATAGCAAGTACTTATTAATTTACTACAAGAACCAATTTCCTGGGGCCCTGACTGCCCCACCCTGGCGCGGGCGAGAATTCTCGGATCTGGCCCGACGAACCGCGAATCCTTCAGCTTGATGAATAGCTTAGAACACTACCATCTGTCAATGACAATTGATGTCAAATTTAGTTGACAGTTATTGGGCGCAGTTCTAGAGTGGTTTGTGGAAAAAAAGGAATTTTGGAGCTCTCTTTTTGACTAATTCGGTTGCCCTGTACTCCCCAGAAGAGCGTCGCCGTCGCGACCAGACGCCGTGGACACTGGTTCAGGGGATTCTTGCGCCGATTCAATTCCTCGTTTTTATCGTCAGCACAGTTCTGGTGATTCGCTTTCTGATGACAGGAGAAGACGAGTGGATTACTACGGTATCTATCGTGTCCAAGACACTGCTGCTCTATCTCATCATGATCACGGGATGTATCTGGGAAAAGGTTGTGTTCGGACGGTATCTCTTTGCCAAAGCATTTTTCTGGGAAGACGTCTTCAGCATGCTGGTGCTGGCCCTACACACCGCGTATTTACTCGCGCTCACGAACGCCTGGCTCGCGACCCATGCACTGATGGTTCTCGCGCTCGGGGCGTACCTTGCTTATCTCATTAACGCAACCCAGTTTTTACTTAAGCTAAGGGCTGCGCGGCTTCAGCAGGCACGATCTGAGAGTCTCGGGTCACCGGTCGGGGCCGTTGCCTATGAATAAGACCATTCCGCTGCGGCCTCTGCCGTCCGAGATCCCGAATACCGGGGGCTGTAACGATGCGCCGGTGCTCCGTGAGCGCGGCCAGCGGGAAGTGTTCTGTGGACTGACAGGAATCATCTGGCTCCATCGAAAAATACAGGACGCCTTTTTCTTGGTTGTCGGCTCGAGGACCTGCGCCCATCTCATTCAGTCGGCAGCCGGCGTCATGATTTTTGCGGAGCCGCGGTTTGCGACCGCCATTATTGACGATCGAGATCTTGCGGGTCTAGCGGATGCGAACGATGAATTAGATCGCGTTGTTGCACGCCTGCTTGAGCGTCGACCCGACATTCGAATGCTGTTTCTCGTCGGCTCATGTCCGTCTGAGGTCATCAAGTTAGATCTCTCCCGTGCGGCCCAACGGCTTACTCGGCAGTTTGCGCCGAAGGTCGCGGTATTAAATTACTCCGGCAGCGGAATAGAGACCACCTTTACCCAGGGTGAGGACGCCTGTCTCACCGCGCTGGTGCCAACGCTTCCGGAATCAGCAGTTACGACGCCTACCCAATTGCTGATTGTTGGAACACTGGCTGATGTTGTAGAAGACCAATTCTTGCGGATTTTTAACGAGATGGGTGTTGGGCCCGTCGCCTGTTTTCCGCCGCGCCGGTCAACCGAATTGCCTTCGATCGGACCCAATACCCGCTTCCTGTTGGCACAGCCCTTTCTGGGTGAGACCGCGCGTGCCCTGGAGTCCCGCGGAGCTCAGCGGATTGCGGCTCCGTTTCCGCTTGGCGTCGAGGGAACGACATTATGGCTTCAGG